>Ga0213865_10002902_pt1 | contig 10672 bp, 8 predicted proteins | sample PICome_6_FD_160100 | JGI IMG/M metagenome (GOLD analysis project Ga0213865, IMG submission 160100) | Coastal seawater microbial communities near Pivers Island, North Carolina, United States - PICO282 | ecosystem: Environmental > Aquatic > Marine > Coastal | place: USA: North Carolina | collected... | reverse complement strand
TGTCTGCGGACCGTCTGGGTCGGGGAAATCAACCCTAATAAGGTGTATCAATCGCCTCGAAGAGCATCAGCAAGGGGATATTGTAGTTGATGGTATAACGCTAACCGACAATTTAGGGGATATTGAGGCTATTCGCCGCGAAGTTGGTATGGTGTTCCAGCACTTTAATTTGTTTCCTCACCTTACGGTATTAGAGAACTGCACCTTAGCTCCGATATGGGTGCGTGGCGTGCCGCGCAAGGAAGCTGAGGAGACTGCAATGGAGTATTTAGAGCGTGTGAAAATTCCCGAACAAGCAGGTAAGTATCCGGGACAGCTCTCGGGCGGGCAGCAGCAGCGTGTTGCTATCGCTCGATCTCTTTGCATGAAACCAAAGATCATGTTATTCGATGAGCCAACCTCTGCCCTTGATCCTGAGATGATTAAGGAGGTTTTGGACACAATGGTAGAGCTGGCAGATACCGGGATGACTATGATTGTTGTCACTCATGAAATGGGATTTGCTCGCAAGGTTGCAGACCGGGTAATCTTCATGGCAGATGGCCAAATAGTAGAACAAAATGAACCTGAAGCATTCTTCACAAAACCTCAACATGAGAGAACTAAAGAGTTCTTATCGCAAATTATTCACTAGCTTGGTTTATGACTCACCTTTGACGGCGTGGATTGCTTTTTGCTGCCTAATTAGAATTGGCTAAGAGGTGAAAAATTTGTTGGCTATCGTGTCGCGCATGCTACCAGGCTCTAATGTTTCCCAATCCTGATACTCCCCAACTAGGTACATGCTATTATCCCGAGCATTGGCCAAAAGAGGTTTGGAAGGATGATGCGTCGCGCATGGTGCGTTTGGGACTTACCCATATTCGGATTGGTGAGTTCGCGTGGTCACAAATGGAGCCTAAGCAAGGAGAATTTAACTGGGAGTGGCTAGACGAGGCTATCGAAACGCTTGGAGCAGCGGGCCTTAAGGTGGTTCTCTGCACGCCAACTCCAACACCGCCCAAATGGCTTACGGACAGGTACCCTGAGGTTTTAAGGGTTGATGAGGGAGGTGATAGACGCCGTCACGGTTCTCGCAGGCATATTTCTGTAGCCTCTAAGACCTATCGAGGATTTTCTCGTCTAATTACTAAAGCCTTAGTGGATAGATACGGTGATAACAAACACGTTGCAGGATGGCAGACTGATAATGAGTATGGCTGCCATGAGAGTACCCTTTCATATGGTGAGGAAGACCAAGAGGCCTTTTCTCATTGGCTCACTGAGCGTTATAAAAATATCAACGAGTTAAATTTTTCTTGGGGGACTTCATTTTGGTCTCAAACTTACAATAAGTTTGAAGATGTCGAGGTGCCAAATATGCTTACCGCCGGCGCAAATCCAACTCATTGGTTAGATTTTCGTCGCTTCTTTTCAGACATGACCCGAGATTTTAACCGAGAACAGGCCGACATTATACGCGAAGGCTCGCCTGGTCGATTTGTTACTCATAATTTTATGATGTTCGAGAAAGGATTTGACCACTGGGATGTTTCTGAAGACCTGGAGTTTGCATCTTGGGATTCCTACCCCTTAGGCTTCGTTCGTCAAATTCATGAACGTGCACCTCACATTGTAAGTGCTGAGGACTTGGCGCTTTATGGCCACACGGGCCATCCTGACATAGTTTCTTTTCATCACGATCTATATCGCTCTATGGGCAAGGCTCGTGGCGGTCCAGATCAGCTTTGGATTATGGAGCAACAGCCTGGTCCAGTTAATTGGGCAAGTTATAATGTGGCCCCATCAGATCAAATGATTAAAACCTGGACACTAGAAGGTATGGCGCACGGAGCGCAGGCTGTCTCATATTTCCGGTGGCGGCAAGCACCGTGGGCGCAAGAATTAATGCATACAGGTTTAAACACGCCTTGGTTTGAGTGGGATCGCGCGGCACTAGAGGTTATGGAGCTTAATCCTCATTTACCAAAGGTATCAACCGTGCGGCCAAGCTTGGACCCTACAACCACTATTGGTCTTTATTTTGATTATGAAACAATTTGGGCTTTTGAAGGACTTGGTCAAGGCGAAGACCTGGATGCTCGCATGTGGACGTTTACTTGGTACCAAGCAGCGCGGGAGTTGGGCTTGAATGTTGAATTTTTTGGTCCGAAAGTATGGACCGCAGGGAATTTACGCGAACTCAATTTAGTGCTCTTCCCATCAATGCTCATTAACAAGCCGGACCTCAATGAGTTTCTGATGGCCCAAACAGAGGCACATTTGGTCTACGGTGCCCGCTCAGGCTCTCATCTAGAGAATTTAGCTTATGCTTCGCAGGCTCCCTTCTCTGGCGCAGATCCGTGTAAGTTTTTACCTCCACCTTATCTTTCAGCAGGAGATGTTCCGTTGTTTGAAGGTTTGCGCGTTGAGCGAGTAGAGTCGCTTCCGCCAGAGGCGGATGTCCAAGCAACGTTGCCTAGTAATGAAACTGTTAATGCAAGATCCTGGGTCGAGCACCTTAATCTCGATGGATCCAATTTGGCGCCATTTGGTCATTACTCAGCGCAAGGGTCTGGCCGTCGAAGTGGATTAGGTGCAGCTGGAGCTTCAAATCAGCGTGCGTCTTATCTTGCCTTTCATCCAGATAAATCAGCTGCGAAAGCTATCTTGCGCTATTTTGCGCTGCAGAAAGGAATTAAAGTCCAAGACCTGGGTCAGAATGTGCGTGTGCGCCGGACGACTAATCAAACTTTTGTCACGAACTACGGGCAAAATAGTATTTACTGGGATGGGGCTGCTATAATTGGTTCAAATGATATAGCACCAGGAACTTGTGCTGTCTTTTCTCAAACGCCATGAGCGCCTATGTGCATTAAATGAAAAAAGATTGGCTTAATGACAGTAATGCGGCGCTCGATAAGGCCGCGCATCTTGCAGATTTGGCAAAGTCAGTAGGTGCTGATATTTCTGAGGCTGTTTTTTCGTATGCTAGAGAGTCAGGTGTTACTTATCGGGATGGGGAAGTAACGGAACTAGAGCAAGCCGAAAGTTTGGAGTTAAGTTTAAGAGTTTGGGTTGGGGACAGAGTTGCTTATCTAGCAGGAAATCAGATTGATAAACACGGTCTTAGGGACCTGGCAGAACAGGCTGTCTCTCGGGCTAAACTCTTGCCACCATCGGCAAGCGTAACTCTACCGGACGAGCCAGACACGCCAACTAGAAGCAACGAAGTAGATCCTTCAGAGCCAAGTTTAACGGAGATTATTTCAAGCGCGACCTATCTGTATGAGCAGTGCATGAGACGTTCAGGCATAACGAACTCTGACGGAGGACAAGTTGGCTGGTCTAAAGGGCGCAATGCTTTAGTCTCATCCAATGGACTCTCTGTATCTAGAGCTAATAGCCGATTTCAGCGTGGCATTAGCGTATTGGCTGGTAACACAAGTAATCAAGTCCGATCCTTTGATTATAGCACCGCCACCCATCTTGAAGATCTGATTGATTTAGATAGCATTATAGACCGTGCTACCTCGAAGGCGCTTGCTAAGGTTGGTGCTGCACCAATAGAAAGTTTTATTGGTGATGTCATTTTTGACGCGCCCATGGCTAAATCGATAGTGGGTGGCTTTTTAGGTGGCATCAATGGTTCTGCCGTAGCGAAAGGGCAGAGTTTTTTAAAAGATAAAATGGAAGAGAGAATATTTCCACCAGAAGTTCAAATATTGGATGACCCAACTTTGAGGCGAGGCCTTAGTTCGCGATCGATTGATCGAGAAGGCCATGTCCCAAATAAGCTAGATCTTGTAAAAAAAGGGGTTTTAAAAAATTGGCTTTTAGATCGTCGAAGCGCCGCAATGCTAGGTTTGGCAACTAACGGGCGGGCGGTTCATGCTGGTGGAGGCACAATAATGCCTACCGCCTCTAACGTACTTGTTAGCGGCGGTAAGGGAAGTCAGACTGATTTGATTTCAAAAGTAGAGCGCGGCTTATTGGTTACTGATATGATGGGCTCTGGACTAAATCCCCTTACCGGAGACTATTCGCGAGGTGCCGAGGGCTTTTTGATAGAGGACGGTAAATTAGGTGTGCCAGTTCAATCAATGACGATTGCTGGCAGTATGATGGAAATATTTAGTAGTTGTCACCTAGGGGGTGATCTTGATCAAAATGGCAGTATGCATTGTCCCTCAATCTTTGTTCCTGGCCTGCAAATTGCTGGACGCGGATGATTACGCTTTGGCTATATTCTATAGTAACATGGCTATTCTGGCCATTTTTCCACCTGTTGTTGATCAGGCGAAGGCTCATTCAAAAAGAACTTCCGTTTCGAGTGCGCGAGAGAAGAGGAATAGCGACTAAGCGCAGAGCTAACGCACCCTTGATATGGTTTCACGGCGCTTCAATAGGAGAAACACTCTCTATTTTGCCGCTTGTTCAGCTTCTTCTTTCCTCATATCCAAAAGCAGAGGCTTTAATCACGAGTGGCACCATTGCATCAGCTAATTTGATTGAAACAAGACTTCCTGAGAGAGCCCAGCATCAATTTCTTCCTTTAGACCATCCTGTTTGGGTTCAAAGGTTTTTGGATTCCTGGAGGCCGGACGTAGGCGTTTGGGCAGAGTCGGAAGTTTGGCCTAATTTGTTGCAGCAATGCAAATTGCGTGGGGTGCCAATTCACCTGGTAAATGGAAGGCTATCAGATTTATCATTCAGTCGTTGGCAACAATTTAACAGCATGGCACGTCAGTTGTTTTCCGTCTTTGACTCTGTGCTTGCACAGAGTGCCAGGGATCAACATAGATTTCAACAACTCGGTGCTGACCGGACGGTAACTGCAGGGAACATTAAGTTCGCAGGGGATCCATTGCCCGCCTCTAAAACAGAGATAGATGGCTGGCAGGCTGCGTTTTTGGACCGGCCAGTTTGGTTTGCTGCAAATACTCATCCAGGCGAGGAAGAAGTCATATTAGATGTTCATGAGCGACTCAAAGACCAACATCCTAGTTTAATTACCGTAATCGCGCCGCGCCATATTGAGCGGGTCCCGGATATTCAATCTACTCTTTTAACCAATAGAACGCATGCGCTTTATTCTGAGGGACCGGATATGATTGCTGCTCACTCTATTCTGTTAGTTGACCAGCTAGGCGTCCTAGGGCCATTGTACCGAACTGTTGAGGTTGCTTTAGTTGCTGGTTCACTCGTCCCTGGCATTGGTGGCCATAATCCAATTGAGCCGGCACGCAATGGATCTTCAGTATTAGTTGGTGCGCATATGGAAAGCCAACTTGATTTGGTCGATTTATTCGCACAACACGATGCGCTAGTCCAAATTTCGGATCCTAACTCTCTTTATGATGTGGTGGATTTGCTTTTATCTGACCACGGCAGGCGACAAGAGCTGATATCGCGGGCCAAGTTGCTGGTTGATAGTCAAGCTGATGTCTTGCGCTTATATTCTAGTGCACTGCTGCCAAAGGTTTCTGAGATAATTGGTGAGGCTTCAATATGAATCGACCCAAGTGGTGGAATGAGCGAGGAATGCGATCTATGGCGCTCTTGCCTGCGGGGTTAGTTTATGCCTGCATTGACGCTATAAACAGAGCAGTCATATCTCCAAAGACAGCTTCACGGCCAGTCATTTGTATAGGAAATCTTACAGCAGGTGGTGCTGGTAAGACGCCGGTTACCCAGGCGCTGGCAAAAATTTTTATTGTTCAAGGGTATCGTCCAGCAATACTTTCCCGAGGTTATGGTAGACTAAGCAATGAGTGTTTGCGGGTGGATCCGAGTATTCACTCTTGGGAGGAGGTTGGTGATGAACCACTTCTACATGCCGATATTTGCCCAACGTATGTGGCAGCAAATCGACTTAAAGCAGCTGAGTTAGCTGTAAATGATGGAGCTGACTTTCTTTTGCTTGATGATGGTTTGCAACATCATAAATTAGTGAAAGATATATCCATTGAGGTTCGACACCACGAAGACGGGCTTGGAAATGGATATCCAATTCCTGCAGGTCCCCTGCGGCAATGGTTTGGATTAGGCTCTCGTTCAGTTGACATATGTTTTGAGGTAGGTCGAGAGGTTGCGATTAAAGCGGAGTTGCCGCCAGGTTGGAAACAAGTTCGTCCAGTTGGTGCATTCTGTGGTATCGCTGATCCAAATAAGTTCTCTCTGACTCTTAGAGAACTCGGCGTGGTGGTGGACTGGTTTGAGGGCTTTGCTGATCATCACCCATTTTCAAAAATGGAGCTAGATATTATAGAGGAGAGCTCTAAAACTCATGATCTTCTTACTACCAAGAAAGATTGGGTTAGACTCCCAGAGAATTTACAACGTGTTGTTAGTCCGATTTCTTACGGAGTAAGATTTCGAGATCCACAATTAATTTTATCAAGATTACTAGACCTGCTTTAGGGCCCGACAGGAAGAGGTAGCAGCGCTGCGTCTAGTCTAAGGTCTGGTCCTAAATTTATTCGCCAGTCTAGATGGGGGCCAGTTGAACGCCCCGTTGATCCTACTGACCCTAATCTTTGCCCAATTCGAATAATATCTCCAGGATTCACATCGATCGTATTCATGTGCAAGAACGATGAAGTAAGGCCGTATCCATGATCAAGAATTACTAATCCGCCCGCATAGAAATTATTTTGATGCACCAAACGCACTACGCCTGATGAGGGAGCTAGAATAGGAGTGTTCGCTGGGCTTGCGATGTCTATTCCCCAATGCGGCGGCCCTGGGTTTCCGTTATACACCCTCTGGCTGCCATATACCCCGGTGACGCGGCCAGAAACGGGCCAGATCCAACCTGCATCGAAGAGTGCATCATGGGTTTCCGCGCTGCGGGCCGCGCGTATTTCCCGAGTTTCTCTAGTTATCTGTGTCGATGCGCTGGATGGAGGGGTAACCTTTGCTTGCTCCACACCTTCTATCCTTTGGATGGCATAGGTACGTTGATTAACGAATAAGGTTTTAATCTCAAGGCGGCCAGATGGCCAGTGTATGAGAAGATCATGCTCTGCTCCTGCTTCGTGTCCAAATCCAATTAGAAATCTGCCGTCAGAGAAAACTCTAACATTCTGTCCGTTCATCATGACCTTAGCTTCAGGGTTGGAGTGTCCGACGACCAGTCCGCCTTGCTCAAACGCGCCAACTAAGTTTAACTTTTCCTCGTCACCAAAACTTGCACTAGCAGACGCAACAACAAAAAAAAGTTGGATCGCGAAGCGAGCTATTAGCATTAGAAAAGAGTATCCTGTTCCGAAACCGGGGGATCTAAGCTCTTTGGTTTCTTTTGTGATCGCTCGTTCCCAGCGCCGAGCACGTTTGCGACACCATCAAGAAAATCTAACTTAAATTTGTGGCCAGGTTTTATTTGGGTCGCACTTATTAAGGTTTTGCCGTTTGAACCTTTGACCGTAACCCATCCTTGAGCGCGCAATGCCTCGCGGGCCGAGTGTCGAGCATGAATTGAGTTGAATAATGTCTCCACTTCTACCGCCGCGTGTTTAAGGTATCTTACCAGCCCTTGTCGCAGGCGGCTTTGTGTATCAAGGGAGTTGAGCAATGCTAATTTGGATCTCAGCGAAACCTCTGGGTGTTTTATTGACGCAGCTGCCTCGCTAATTCTAAGCCTTATTTGCCTCAGATAATTCTGAATGGTTTGGTCTATGTTACCGGTAATTAGGTCTAAATCCTGCATAGATCGATTAAGCAAAGCTTTGGGATCACTTAAAGCTCGGCTCAAGTCGTCCAAACCCTGTTTCGATTGTGTAAATAAAAGTTGTAGTGCACGCTTTAATCGATAGCCAGAATCGTTTGTTTCATTGAGTAAGTCTAAACGAACTGGCACGGCGAATTCAGCTGCGGCGGTGGGAGTGGGTGCGCGTAGGTCTGCAACATAATCTAACAAGGTCGTGTCAGTTTCGTGGCCGATTGCTGAAATAAGGGGGATTCGACAGCGGGCTGCTGCACGTATGACAATCTCTTCGTTGAAAGCCCAGAGATCCTCTAATGACCCTCCTCCTCTCGCAACAATAAGGACATCGGGCTTTTCATGGTCTGGCAGATTTGAGAATCCATCAATTGCATTTGCAATTTGCTCAGCCGCACTTCGTCCTTGGACCAGGACGGGCCAAAGCTTGATAGGTAAGGGGAATCGATCGTTTACACGATGCCAAATATCTCTTATTACGGCGCCATTCGGTGACGAAACAACTCCGATGTTTCGAGGTAAAAGTGGCAATTGCTGTTTTAGCTCTTCGCGAAATAGTCCTTCTTTTTGTAACGCCTGCTTGCGATCTTCAAGAAGCTTTAGGAGTGCGCCTTCACCCGCCAATTCTACATGCTCAACAATAAGTTGATACTTCGATTGCCCAGGGTAAGAAGTTAGCTTTCCCGTTGCAATGAGCTCCATGCCTTCAGTGATTTCAAATGGAAAATGATGAGCAATGCCTTTCCATGCAACGGCATCAATGACAGCTCTATCATCTTTAAGTGCGAAATAAAAATGACCTGATCGTGCTTGAGTAGTCCTCGAAACCTCGCCTCTTATCCGCACGCGCTCGAAACGGTCTTCTAGTGTTCGTTTTACCTCAGAAGATATTTGACTGACGGAATAGACAGGAGCATTGCTTGAACTTGATATCATTAGGGCTTTTTACCCCCTTCGCTTTGGGGATAAAGCAAATTGATGCGTATTTTGTTAATAGGAAGTGGTGGCCGGGAGCATGCCCTTGGCCGTAAAATTAAATTAGATGACCCTAAAACCGAGCTGCACTGCGCTCCCGGTAATCCTGGTCTTGCGGACTTGGGGCAGTGCCATTTGATTGAATCCGGGAATGTTGAGGGACTATTAGATTTAGCATGTTCTCTCCAACCTGACTTAGTTCTGGTTGGGCCTGAGGATCCACTAACCAGAGGTTTAGTAAATCTTCTTGAAGAAAATAAAATCAGGGTATTTGGCCCTGACCAAACGGGATCGAGACTTGAGGCGTCGAAATCATTCGCGAAAGGTGTAATGGCAGAAGCGGGTGTGCCCACTGGTGCTTTTGAAAGATTTGATAATGTTGATAATGCTAAAAAGGCACTAAAGAGTTGGCCTCAACGGGTCGTCATAAAGGCAGATGGTTTAGCGTCTGGAAAAGGAGTTATTGTTTGTGAAACCCATGAAGAAGCAAAAAGTGCTCTTGACGAGTTATCTTTCCTCGATCAGCCTTTGATTATTGAAGAAATGCTAGAGGGTCCTGAAATTTCCCTTTTCGCTTTGGTGAATGGTGAAAAAATTATTCCGCTCACAACCGCACAAGATCATAAGAGAGTTGGTGAAGGTGATGTAGGTCCGAACACCGGAGGGATGGGTGCATATAGCCCTGGAATTCTGCCAGACGGATTAACTGAGGACGAGCTTGTTGACATTGGAGTGCGCCCAATTGCTAAAACTATGTGCAATCGCGGAACACCTTTCTGCGGAGTTTTATTTGTTGGCTTTATGCTGACACCAAATGGTCCCAAGGTTTTAGAGTATAATGTCCGTTTTGGTGATCCGGAATGCCAAGTCCTAATGGCACGGATGAAATCACCGCTTCTGCCAATAATTAATGGTTTATTGAGTGGGGAAACCATAAGTCCAGTTTGGGATGATTGTTCGGCTATGACCGTTGTTCTAGCTTCAGCTGGTTATCCAGGAGCCTATGAAAAAGGAGAGCCTATAGAGCTGCCTGATACAATTCCGTCAGGAGCGCATTTGATTCATGCAGGCACTGCCCTGGAGGATGGAATGTTGGTTACACGCGGCGGCCGTGTAATTAATGCCGTAGGAGTAGGAGAGACACTCCAAGATGCGCAAGCAGCTGTGTATGAGCTTGCTAAAAAGGTTAAGTGGAGTGGGAAATTTTTTCGTAGCGATATAGGTTGGCAAGCATTGAAGTAAGCAAGTCTATCGAAGGTTCTGAAAGAATTCCCGCAGAAGCCTCTCAGACTCCTGGGCACCTTGTCCAGATTGAATTTCAGGAACATGGTGGCAGGTTGGCTGATCAAATATTTGTGGGCCAAACAAAACGCCCCCAGATTTAGGGTCACTGGCACCAAATATTAACTTTCCTATGCGAGCATTAGCAATCGCACTAGCGCACATTGGGCATGGCTCAAGCGTCACCCAAAGAGTGCAATTTGTTAAAAATTTTTGTCCGGTTGAAGCGCTTGCACGCTGAATGGCCAAAATTTCTGCGTGATGTGTAGACTGCCCTGCTGCCTCCACTTCGTTGTGAGCTTCAGCGATAACCTCATTTCCCCTTGTTAAAATGGCTCCAACTGGAACTTCACCCAATCGGCCGGCTTGTCGCGCCAGCTCAAGAGCGCGCTGCATCATTATCCTGTTCCGCCAATTGTTATTGAATCAATTTTCAAAGAAGGTTGTCCAATGCCGACTGGTACCCCCTGGCCAGCTTTGCCACAAGTTCCAACCCCTGGGTCTAGTGCAAAATCATTTCCGACCATTGAAACTTTTTTCATAGCCTCGGGTCCGTTTCCAATTAGGGTGGCTCCTTTGACGGGTTCTGCAATTTTTCCGCCACGTATTCGATAGGCTTGCGTGCACTGGAAGGTGAATTGGCCGGAGACGATATCAACTTGGCCCCCTCCAAAATTAGTCGCATAAATTCCGTCATTCACGGAACCGATCATC
>Ga0213865_10002901_pt1 | contig 10673 bp, 7 predicted proteins | sample PICome_6_FD_160100 | JGI IMG/M metagenome (GOLD analysis project Ga0213865, IMG submission 160100) | Coastal seawater microbial communities near Pivers Island, North Carolina, United States - PICO282 | ecosystem: Environmental > Aquatic > Marine > Coastal | place: USA: North Carolina | collected... | reverse complement strand
AACCAAGAAGATATTAATACTTATCAACCAACAGCGGTCAACACAGCAGGTACACAAAGACTTGCAGATGGATCTAAAATTGTAGGTGCAGTTAGAGGTAGGGATGCGATCTATGTTTGGACAGATACGTCTTTATTTACTATGAGATTTATTGGTCAACCATTTACATTTGGTTTTCAACAAGTAGGAACAAACTGTGGTTTGATTGGACAGAACGCTGCATTAGAAGTTGATGGTGCTGCGTATTGGTTTTCAGAAAACGGTTTCTTTAAATATTCTGGTAATCTTGAGACTATGATTTGTTTGGTAGAAGATTTTGTCTACGATGATTTAAATACAACAGCTAACCAACTAATTAATGTTGGATTAAATAATTTGTTTGGTGAGATTACTTGGTTCTATTGCACAGAAAGTTCTACTGTAATTAATAGATGTGTAACTTACAATTACATGGACTCAACACCACAAAGACCGGTATGGACAACAGGAACTTTGGCCCGTGGAACATGGCAAGATTCTTCTGTGTTTGGTCTACCTCATGCAACATATTTTAATGCAGAAGATGATGCATCATTTGATGTAGTTGGTAATACTGAAGGTAGTACAATATACTTTGAACACGAAAAAGGAACTGATGAGGCATTAGCAAGTGGTGTAAATGCAATTACATCTAACATTGAATCAGGAGATTTTGATATTACACAATCAAGATCATCTACTGGACAACAAACAGGTGTTGCAACATTTAGAGGGGATGGTGAATTTATTATGAAGATTAGAAGATTTATACCTGACTTTTTATCTCAAACAGGAAATACACAAGTAACTCTACAACTTAGAAATTACCCAAACAGCTCTCAAGCAAGTTCACCTCTTGGTCCATTTACAATTACCAGTTCTACTGAGAAAGTAGACACTCGTGCAAGAGCAAGAGCTATGTCTTTGAAGATAGCTAATACAGCAGCTAATCAAAGTTGGAAACTAGGTACATTTAGATTAGATACACAACCGGATGGACGTAGATAATGGCTAAAGTAACAGTAGTATTTACAAGACCAGGAAAAGAATATAAACAACAAGATGCTGATTCTTTAGTTAGAGATTTAGACGGATTGATTGAAAAATTAAACTCTACGTTTCAACAAGATTTAAGAGATGAATCACAAAGATTTACTTGGTATATGAGTAATGGAGATGGAGCATAATGGCTAATAGATATAAAAATGCACAGTTTGATTTAACTACAACGGATGCTACAGATATTTATACTGTACCCTCTGAGTCTAGAGCAATTGTTCAAAATATACACATGGCAAATATAGGTGCAGGTAACGTTGTAGTTCATGCACATATTTATGATAGTTCTGCAACTAAACAATTTACATTTGCAAAACATACTATTGCTGCAAATGAATCACAGTCTATGGCTGATGGTACAGTTATATTAGAAGAAAATGATGTATTAAGAGTACAAGCTGCTAGCGCTAATGATATAGAAGGCACAGTATCAATACTAGAATTTGACAGAACATAGGAGGAAAATGCAAGTCATAAAACCAGAGAAAATAATAGAAAAAATAACTAACCTTAAAACAGGCGAAGAATATAAGGACGATAACGAATGGAAATCCAAGGGTGTACCTGAAGAAGACATTCGAAGAGATATAAAAGTTCTTATGCCAAGCCTTGATATTTTTGGTAAAACAAAATAGAATGGTACGATGGCAATAACTAGAGCACAACAATATAGACAGATGTTAAAAGATGGTAAAGTTGCCATGCAAGGTGGTGTTAAAAACTACCTTGGTAAACAAAAGACTGTTTCCGATGTGCCATTAAAATGGCAGTCTGGTCCTGATAAACCATCTACAGAATTAGCTTATATTACAAAAGCAGAAAAAGATTTATTACTTAAAAAAGATATACACGGATCATTAAAAGACGGACCTAACACAGGACCTAAAGGTATTATGTCTTTAGACTCACAAGGAGATGCAGATACTTATGGTCAGACTGGTCAGAGTTATGGTGACAGACAAACAACCGATTCTAGTCCTGAAGTTGGAGACATAGGTGGTGGGTATCAAGATTCTGGTTATGACGATCGTAGAAAAGAAAGAGAAAAAGATCCGTATTACGGAACTTCATTAGAAGGTTCTGGTGTAACACCTACAACATCAGTAGCTACAAAAGAACAAGAAAAAGAAGCTAAAAAAGAAGCTAGAAAATTTAGAAGAGAAACTAAGAAAACAGAAGATGCTAGACGTAAATCTAAATTAAGAGCAATATTAGCTAAGAAAAAAACTTATAATACTTTTAAAATTGATCCTAAAACTGGGAAACCTGTGGTAGATGAAACAATAAATCTTGCAGGTTATGATGAAGAAGGAAATCCTTTACAGTCAAACAATCCTTTTGGTATTAGCAACGTAGAATATCAAGATTTAATATCTTCTCTTCCATCTGGAAGTTCTCTTGACATTAATCCACTGGAAACTGATGCTGTTAATGAAGAAATTAGACAAAAAGCAGTAAATGATTATTTAGCAAAAAACATATCTAGTACTAATCTTGACGATCCATTAAACCAGCTTATGGAAAAAAACGACAGGTTTTCAGGTGTTAATTTAGAAGCATTTCAAAATGAATTTAATTTACCTAAAACAGGTTTAACAGGTTTAGATATAGCGTTGGGTTTTGCGGAACCTTTTTTAAGAAAAGGATCTAAAAAAACAAAAGAATTTTTTTCTGGCACAGAAGATGGTTTAGGGAAAAATATATTTGGTAAAGATAGAAAATCTGTATTAGAAGCTGGTAAATATACAATTGATGGGATGCCTATTTCTGCTGAACAATTTGCAATGTTAGATCCTGCGTTAATGGATGATGTATATAAAGACTATACAGGTAGAAGATTATCGGGTGAAATAGATGCTTATGGTAATCCTATGAATTTAAATACAGGTGGCGGAAACGAACAACAAACAGACCCATGTAAAGGACCCAATCCACCTGCATATTGTTTCGTAAATAATACAACTGAAGAAGAAGATCCAAGACAGATACTATCTACTCGTATTCTAGGATCACAGTTTGATCCAACGTTCTTTGCAAATGAAGGTGGTAGAGCAGCACTTGCAGAAGGTGGCATGCCTTACGAAGGTGGGATCATGGACCTTGAATCAGGAAGACAGATGTATTTCTTAGGTAAGCTAGTTAAGAAAGCAACTAGAGCAGTTAAAAAGATAGCTAAATCACCAATAGGTAAAGCTGCTATATTAGGTGGTCTTGCATATTTTGGTGGAGGTGGTGGACTTCCTAAATTTTTAAGTGGTAAAGGTTTAGGTGGTTTTTCTACAAAAACTTTATTTAGTAAAGCAAATCCTCTTTTATTTACGGATGGTAAATTTAGTATGGGTAAATTCGGTTTATTATCTGCAGCAACACCTTTTTTATTTCCTGAAGAAGAAAATAATAATGACGATTTAGCAAGATATTTAGCATCTCAAGAATTAATACCAGGTACAACTAAAAGACAAATGGGTAGTGAGTTTGATTTCTACAAATATAATTTAGCAGAAGGTGGTATGCCTAGCAAAGAACCAGTAGCTAAGAAGACTATGCCATTAATTGATATGGATGGTCAGGAAATGGATTTAAGAGCTGAAGGTGGGTTCGTGCCTATTGGTCGAATGGAAAGAGCTGATGATGTACCTGCAAGATTATCAAAGAATGAGTTTGTGTTCACTGCAGATGCTGTAAGAAATGCAGGTGAGGGAGATATAGACAAAGGCGCAGAAGTCATGTATAACATGATGAAAAACCTCGAGTCCGGAGGTGAAGTATCAGAAGAATCGCAAGGATTAGATGGCGCTAGAGAAATGTTTCAAACATCGAAAAGATTAGAGGAAGTATTATAATGGCAACAGAAACCGTAATAAATAGACCCGCACCCTTTGTAGAAGATATAGGTAAAAAATTATCTGAACAAGCTTTAGCTTTACAAGATGTACCAGTAGTTACAACCAGTGCAAGTGGTTTAACAAAAGCACCAGGTGAAACTGATGCAGGTTTTTTAGCAAGACAACAAGCAGCACAAGCATTTGATGTAAGAAAACAAAATTTAGCTGGTATTGCACCACAAGTTGCAGGTCAAGATGCCTTACAACAACAAGCACAATCTTTAGCACAACAAGGTATTGGAAGTTATCAACCATTTTTACAACAAGCACAAACACAAGCACAATTAGCTTCAGGTCTAGGAGCCATGTCTCTTGGACAATTAGGAACAGCTGCATCAACTTTTGGTGGAGTTGGAACAGGAGCACAAGCATTTCAACAAGACGTATCTCAATTTATGTCACCATATCAATCACAAGTGATTGATGCATCACTAGCAGAGTTTGATAGAAACAAAGCTATTCAAGAAAAACAAATTTCTGATCAAGCAATTGCATCAGGTGCATTTGGTGGAGGACGTGAAGGTGTGCAAAGAGCAGAGTTTCAAACAGGTGCAGCAAGAGAACGTGCACTATTACAAGCAGGATTATTACAACAAGGTTTTGGTCAAGCACAACAAGCTAGACAACAAGACATACAAAATAGATTTAATTTAGGTCAAGCACAACAAGGTATTGCAGGAGCAACTCAAGGATTAGGATCATTCCAATCTGGACTTGCAGGACAACAAGCACAGTTCGGACAAGGTTTACAACAATTACAAGGAACAGACGTTTCACGTTTAGGTCAGTTGGGCGCACTGAACCAAGCGCAACAACAAGCTGAAATGGATGCACAAAGAGAAGCTACTAGAATGGCAGCATTCCAACCACAAGAAGAATTAAATAGATTCGCAGATATTACAACTGGTATTATGGGTGGTATGAGAGGATCTGGTACAACTACTTCAAATGTTCCTAATCCATCACCACTTCAAAGTGCGTTAGGTATTGGATCAACAATTGCTGGTATTTATGGTGCATTTAATAAGTAGAGGACAATATGAATAGAACTTTAAGAAGACCAATGTTTAGAATAGGTGGCTCTACAGGAACTGGTATTACATCTGGATTAGATGTACCAAGACAAAATTACAAAGAAGCAGGTACGGTAAATCAGTTTGAACTTAACAAAGCTAATGATTATAAATCACCATTAGGTTTAAAATTTACTGAAATGGATTTAAGTAAAATGCAATCAACAGGAGACACAGCTGTTGGTGGAATGAGTAGAGAAGATATAATTGCAAGAGCCATGGCCGATGCAAAAGCAAATACCTCATCCAATGATATGTCTAGAAGAGAAATGATGTCTAGATTTTTAATACCGTTTGGTTTAGATTTAATGTCAAGATCACCAACTGGAAAAGGATTTAGTGGTTTATTATCTACAGCGGCAGAATCAGCTAAAGGACCAACAGCACAATTATTTAAAGACATTGATAAAAGAAGAGATGATAGAACCGATAGAGAGTCTGCTCTTTTTAGTGCTCTTCTATCTTCAGGTTTAACTGAAAGAAGACAAGATAAAAAATTAGCAGCTGAACAATTAAAAGATAGTAGAGAACTATTAACTTTATATGATAATGAATTAGGAAAAAATGTAATTGTTAAAGCTGCCGATGTGTACAGTGATTTAACAAGATTTGGTCCATCTAAAAAAGATCAACAAGGAAAGACTTTTGAAAAATTAGAAGTAGCAAATTTAATAGATGAAAAGATGGCTGAAATATTTGAATTAGAAGCTAAAGAAAATAAAACAGCAGAGGATAAACAAGCTATAGATCAGGCTAAAGGTGTTTTAGAATATCTAAGAGGTAATAAGAATACAAATGCTTTTGCTAATGCTATACTAAAAGATACAGAATATCTAAACACTCTTAGAAGTAAAATTAAAAAGAAATTAAAAACAACAGAAAAATTTGCAGAGTCCAATCCATCTACAGATTTAATGCTTCAGCAAGCAATAGATGATGCTTTAGAATATTATATAGAGAATGGTTCTTTCCCACCAGATTTAGCATTAGCTGAAGGTGGTAGAGTTGAATATAATATAGGAGGAGATGTAGATCCTATGGCAACTTCTACCATGGACCAAGGATCACAACAAATAGATTACGAAACACTAAGAGCTAGATTGCCAAAAGAAATATCAGACGACATTGTAAAACTTATATCATCTAGTCCAGAAGCTCTCGAAGATTTTGCGATTATTCAAACTCAACAAGATGTTGTTAATTTTAACAATAAATATAACGTAGAATTAATATTACCAGCGGAGGCATAAAATGGCCGATTCTGCATTAGAAAGATATCTTAAAGATAAACAACTTCAGGATACACAACCTGGAAAAAATAAAGATATAGAAGAAATAAAACAATCGTTTCAAGATACACTAACAGGTCTAACAGAACCAAAAGCACCGGTAAAATTTTTTAGATCTATTTTTCCAAAAAAAACAAAAGAAGGTAAAATTGAAGATACTAGTGCATTAAGATTTGGTTTATTTTTAAATCCACAACTTAGAACAGCAGCTTCTGTCACTGCTGGTGAGGATATAATAAAAAAATTAGAAAGTGAAGATGATAAAGATTACATTTCAGGTTTAGATGAAGTTAGAAAAGGAATAGAAACAGGTGTTTTTGATCTTGCAAAAGGGACGGGTAGTCTATTATTTTCTGGAACAGATTTAGCTTTTGATACAGATTTTCAATCTGCATTTGAAGAATTTATGGAAAACAAAGAACCTGATAGACCTGAAACATGGAGAGGTGAGTTAGTAGGTTTACTTACTCAATATGGTGTTCCAGGTGGTCTTATTCAAAAAGTTGTAAACAGAATACCAAAAGTTGCAAAAGTAAAAAATGCTATAAGCAAGATGAAGGGTATTAAAAAGCCTGTAAGCACTGTTGCATCTAGAGTCGTAGAAGGAGCAACTATTGTTGGTGCAACAGATTTTATAGCATCAGAACCTGAAAGACCTTCTATATTTTTTGAACCAGAAAACACAGAGGGTTTAACTGGCAGAAAAAAAGCAGCAGCTGTATTTAGAAATAAAATTAAATATGGTTCCGAAGGAGCTTTGGTTGGAGGTGGTTTTCCTATTGTAGGTAAATCCATAGCTCTTGGTTATAGATATGGTATCAAACCTGTTACAAAGACAACAGCTAGTCTTGGTGCAAAAGCAGTGGATGCTGCGGTATTTAAACCTATACTATATTTAGGTAGCACAAAACTTGGAGGAGCTGCAGTTAGCAACACTGCAAATGCAGTTAACAAAGCAAGTAAATTTGTGTTATCAAAAGCTGCAAAAACATTAGCATCAACATTAGATAAAGACTTAATATACAAAGGTAGATTAGTTGGTCAATTACCTCCTTTTGAAAAATGGAGATTAGGTAGTGTAACATCTAGAAACCCAGAAGTTAGAGGATTAAAAAGATTGGATAACATCTTATCTTATTTAAGATCTTTCGGTAAAACTCCAAAAGATATAGAAGGAGTAAACGAGGCTGTTGCTTTGTTTGTAAAAAGTAGAGCTAGAAAAATAAACAAAAACATGTTGAGTTTAGAAAAAAAAGCTTACGATCTAGCTAAAAGTTTTGAGAAACAATATAATAATTTAGATCAATCTCCTGCTTTACAAAAATATTATCTTGATATGGTAGAAGATTTTTTAAGAGGACAAAAAAAATTAAAGGATCTACCTATAGAATTACAACCTGTAGCAAATAATGTTAAATCAGAAATTAGAAAAACAATGTCTGAATTTAAAAGTTTATTACCAAAAGGTAAAAAAGGAGATGATTTAGTAAAAGAATTAGAAAAAATAGAAGTAAGTAATGTTGGTAGTTATCTTGTAAAATCTTTTGCAACTTTTACAAATCCAAATTATCTACCAGAAAAAAATGTTTTAGATAAAGCAGTAGATTATTTATCAAAAAATGTAATAAAAGGTGAATTAAGAAAAGAAGCTATAAAAGATTTTCCTAAATTAACACCTCAACAAGCAGTAAAAGAATCTGCAGCAAATCTAGCAGAGACTATTTTAAGAACTGGAAAAGCGGATGGTGTAAATCCTTTGTTACAATTAAAAGAGATAGGTAAATTAATTAATTTTAAAGACTATAAGTTTATAAAAACAGGAGAAGAATTACCCGGAGCTGTAAAAAATCTTTTGGGAACAGAAAAAAATTTAAAAAGTTCTGTGTCATTGACAATATCAGAAATGATATCTGCAGCAGCAAACAAAAGAGCTTTAGATGTTATAGCTAAATCAGGTATAGATAATGGTTGGTTGTTTGCAACCGCAAGTTCTGCAAGAAATGCTGGTATATTAGATCCACAGTTGATAACTAGTGTTCCAAGATTAGGTAATGTTTTAAGATCAGATGTTTTAAATTTATATGCTTCACCTGAATTTGTTCAAATGTTTAAAGGATCTGGTGGTGTACTTGATAATCTTTTAGCAATACCAGCTTATAGATTAATAATGCAAGGTAAGGTAGGTGTACAAATTGGTAAAACATTATACTCTCCACAAACACAAGTAAGAAATGTTACATCAGCTGGTCTTTTTGCTTTTATGAATGGACATATAGGTGGTAAGGCGAGTGTAACCAATGCCATGAAAATGGTTTTTGATGATATATTTGGTGCTGGTAAACAAGGTGTTGATGAAATTAAATTTAACGATTATGTAGAAAGATTAGTTAGACTAGGGGTTTGGGACGAAAACGTTGTTGCATCAGAGTTAAAAGCAATAGTTAATCAAATAAAAAATAATCAAGTAAACACTACAGATAAATTATTTGATAAATTAATAAAAATGACACCTACAGATAAAGTTGCAAGACTTTATGCTGGTGGAGATAATTTATGGAAAGGTTTTGGATTTGAATTTTATAGGTCTGATTTAAGATTAGCCCTTAAAAACATGGAAGATATAAAACAATGGTTTAGATTTATGGGTCAACCATTTAACGAAGTAAGTGTAGTTACGGGTGTTAAAAAAACTTTTGATGATGGTTTGGATGAAGCAGCAGCTTATTTACTAAGAAACACTTATCCAACGTATAGTAAAGTTCCACCATCAATACAAAATTTAAGAAAACTTCCTGTAGGATCTTTTATATCTTTTCCTGCAGAAATTTTAAGAACAGCAACAAATGCTATATCTATTGGTCTAAAAGAATCAAGTCATTCAAACCCCGCTATAAGACAAATGGGTTTAAGAAGATTGACAGGAGCATCGTTAACAAATTTTGCAATAGGTGCAGGTCTTGTGTCTACAGCTCAATATCTAACTAATTCAACAGACTCACAATGGGACGCTTATAAAAGATCAGGAGCTGCTGTGTGGGATTCAAGATCAAAACTCTTGCCTATTAAAGGTTGGAAAGAAGGTGAATCTGCAGCTATAAACTTTTCTTACTTTTCACCTTATGATAGTTTGCATGCACCTTTTGCAGCAGCTATCGCTAAAGCTAAAGAACAAAATTTAAATCCACAAGAAACAGAAAAATATGTTTTGGATCTTATGTTTTCAGAAGATGGTCCTGTTTTTACTTTTCTAGAACCTTTCATCACGGAGCCTATTGGTTTTGATAGATTTATAGACGTAACAACTAGAAACGGTAGAAAAGATCAAGGTGGTACAGTTTTTTCTGCATCAGATGATTTAGGTGCAAAGTTTGCTAAATCTTTTGCATATGTATTAGATGGTGTTCAACCAGGAGCAACAAAAAGTGCAGATAAAATATCTGGAGCTTTAAGTTTAGATCTTACAAAAGGTGGTGCACCTTTAAAATTATTTGATGAATTACTTGCTTTATTTGCCGGTACCAGAATTATAAGAATTGATGTAAAGAAAAGTTTAAAATATCAAGCAGCAACCATGAATAGATTGTTAAGAGCTGTTGATGAAAATGAACAGTTCTATAATGTAGATAACTATGCAAAAAATACTCCGAATGATATGGTAAGAACTTTTCAGAACATGCAAGATGAAGCATTTAGAATACAAAAAGACATGTTTATTAGAATAAAAGATTTTGAACTTTTAGATTTAGATGAAGATGCAATAAGAAAAATATTAAAAAATGCAGGTGTGTCTAGAAAAGTTAGAACTAATTTAATTAATGGTGTTTTTACTCCAGTTAATTTTTCTAAAAAAAGATTTGAAACAAAAGTAAATACAATAGAATCCGAATTAAATAAATTAGCTACGGAAGATAGACAATTTTCTTTAAATGAAGATTTTGTATACCCTAAAGAAGAATTAAAAGAAGTAATAGAAGACTACAGAGACAAAGAATTTTTTACAGAAGAATATAATCCTGAAACATATGACTATAAACTAGATAAAAATGGTAGAATGATATTTGATACTGAAGGTAATCCTGTAAAAAAAAATAGAACTCTTATAGATCGAGTTCCTCCTGTTATAAAAGAAGGTTTTCAAAAATTAATATCTCCTTTTGATGGCAACATAACTACAGGAGCTTTGCCAAATATGCCACAACCTGTTGTACAAACAGCACAAAACATTGATCCTAGAACAGGGTTGACAAGAACAGAGAGTGCATTACTATCACCAACAGAACAAATTATTGCGAGAAGAACATGATGATAAACAGATTTAAAAGTTTGGGCGGTATGATAGGTCTTTCCTA
>Ga0213865_10002900_pt1 | contig 10675 bp, 12 predicted proteins | sample PICome_6_FD_160100 | JGI IMG/M metagenome (GOLD analysis project Ga0213865, IMG submission 160100) | Coastal seawater microbial communities near Pivers Island, North Carolina, United States - PICO282 | ecosystem: Environmental > Aquatic > Marine > Coastal | place: USA: North Carolina... | reverse complement strand
TGTGCAACATTAATTCTTCTCAATTGTTCTAGAACTAATTTTCTACGAATCTTTCTATTAGACTCAGTCTTAATTCTTTTATTCATAAGACGCAAATGCCTTTGTCTTTGTTTTTCGCTTAATTTTTTCATTACATAAACAGCTCGAGTTTTTCTTTCTCTCGCTTCTTCTCCTCTTTTGCAAATTTCTTAATAGCTTCATCTTTAGTACGGATTGTACCAATTCTTTGTCTTAAGGTGTCTACATAAGCCATTGTTTGTTCAGCACCTTCATTATCCATACCCATTGCAACAAAATCTTCAATACCCATTTTTTCAATGAACTTAAATTTAATATCTTGTTGTTTCTTTTCTTTGGTTATTCTACGGATAAATGCAAAGTAACATATTTGAGTAAAGTATGAAAATGCATTTGGTTTACCTGTTCTTGTAGCAGTTTCGATATTATAATTACTAATTGCTCTTAAACAGTTTTCAACTGCATCCATTACCATTTCTTCTCGATAAGTATACCTCACAAAGTTCGGTCTGTGAGACAGTCCTTCAGATATTCTTATGAAACATTTTGCAATATAATCTGGAACAATAGGAACTTTCTTATTTGCTTTTCTACATGCATGAACTTTAACAGCATAATCCATTACGGCTTGAGAAAACTCTTTGTTATTCACGTAATGAGGTTTATCTTTAGGTTTGACTTTAGTCATATATTTTTCTCCATAATGTTATATTATACCATACTTTTTAGTATTTGTACACATAAAAATTAATTTAATTTATTTTAAAAAAACTGTGTACATTTACTCGTTTTTATGATATAATAATATAGTTATCCGGGGAGGATAGAGGTATACTAAATTAATGAATAGTACGTTTCTTATCCAAGTCCGGAATACCTTCATCAGCATATTCATTAACCAGACGGTTTTCATACTCTTCAAGTAGTTCTTGGTCCGTTCTAGTATCAGGTACACTAATCGGGTTATCCATCTTAAGAGCAAAATTGACATACGTATCTTTTATAGACTCTGCTATCGGTACGTGCTGTATTATTGAACTCTTAAGAACTTTAAATTGTTTTGATTCAGAAAAAGGAAACCAGGCTGTAAATTGAATTCCACCCATCAATCCAGGATTCAATCTTACTGGTCTTTCTATAATAAAATTATCATCATTCTTTACAGCGAGCAATCCAATGATTTCTTCACCATTCATGAGTTTAAAATGTCTTATATTTAATCCTTCCATATTATATATTTATATCCCACATTTTGTAATTAAACCTTTCTTTTGAATATATTTTAATTCTTTCTGCAGCATGTTGTAGTGTATAATTCTTTTGAGATTTCCAATGTAAGTCATCAGCAATATCATACACTTTTGTATTTCGGCCGTCTTCGCTTTTTCTTAATCCTCGTCCTATACTTTGAAGAACCCTAATTTGCGACTTAGATGGAGAAGCAAAGATAATATTATGTAGATTACGAATGTTAATACCAGTGCTAAAAGTTCCAATGGAAGCAACAATAATGGCGTTCTTTTCTTTTTCAGTAATCTCACGGATTGATTCTCTTGTATCGACATCTGTTTCTCCTGAAACGTAAAAAAGCTTTCTATCATCTTTCATTTTTTCTTGTAACATAGAATGCATTGGCTTACCATGTTTCTCTACATATTGAAATAATATAAGTGTATTACCTTCTTGGTCTAAAGCAAGATTAGTAATAAAATTATTTCGAGGTTCATACTTAACAATAAAATCCAGCTCTTGTTGATATTTATTCTTTATTAACTCTCTACATATTTCTTCTTTATATTTAAGTAATATAATATCGATATCCATTTGAGATAGATTGTCACTATCCATTAAAGCTTTTGTTGTTGTAACTTTATATACTGGACCAAACAAACCTTCTAATACTAACTGATGAGTTTGAGTTCCATCTAATGTTCCAGTAGTACCAATACGATATCTAGCATTTACACATTTTTCTAATATTGATGTGAGTGACTTAGCTTTAAAATTATGTGCTTCATCACCTATTACCATACCAAAATTAGAGAACCAATTACCTGGTAACTTATAAACTGATTGCCAAGTAGATATAATAATTCTTTGTTTTACACCAAATTTTTCGCGCCCTGAATATATTCTATGACATGTCTCTTCATGAGACCAACTATCTTTGGCAGAATAATCACCGAAATCATTATACATTTGTTCTACCAAAGATGTTGTAGGTACGATAAGTAATATTTGGCCATCATAGTGTTCTAAAAAGAATCGAATGGCTAAATATATAATTAAACTTTTTCCAGATGCTGTTGGAGATAGTAATAACCTCTTTTCATCTGATAACGCGCACGAGAGTGCATCTAATTGATAATCCCTTGGGGTTATACCTACTCCGTTCACGGAAAGCCCCAATTTCTTAGTATAGGCCTCTAAAGCCCTTGTTTGTGTTAAATGTGCTATATCTAAAGCCCTTACCTCAGGGCTTTTAATTTTATACCCTCTTACATCACAAAATTCTTTTAAATATTGTAAAAGTCCACAGTATAATGTCTTTTTTCGAGTATCAAATAATCTTATTTTACCGTCCCACATTCTATTACGATATGCAGGCATAAATTTATAACCAGGAACAAAGAACTGGAAATGTTCTGATAGTTCCATTTCAATTGAAGGGTCGCATTCTATATTTAAGAAGACCTCATTCTTCTTTATAACGGTTACAATATCCATTAGATTCCGCTGGTAAATTTTCTCCACTCAATCATATTCTTTATATTTTGATGTCTCCACTTTACATTTTCAAGTATTTCTTTTAATGTAGCACAAACTTCTTCTAAGTATTGTATCTTTGCTTGATGCTCTTGTATGACTGAATCTGAATCATAATAATAATCCATGTCACCTTTTAAAATAGTTAATCCATTAAGTGGGTCATAATCCCAACCTTTTTCATCAATCTGTTCTTTACTCATCTTGCCATTATAATGTAACCATTTGTCCTTAAGTAGCACCTTAAATTCAAGTTCAGCCTTTTTAAGTTTCATTCGATTTACAGAAAGTAATTCGAGATATTTACCGTGAAGTTTTGCGGAGTCTCTTGATGATTCATCTAGATTCATTTCATCTATTACAGAATCTTTCTTCCACATTTCTAATATTTGTTGCAAATTATTCATAATATATATTATACCATACTTTTAGTGATTTGTACAGGTTTATTTATACAAACTCAAAATTAGTGTATTGAAAAGTAATATCCATTTGAGCATATTCGATACTATCAGCTTGTGCATCAAACTCTATTGGACTCATACTTACTGGAAATACACCATTGAATTTTACTTCTTTTACGACATTATTATGTGATGTTAATATTAACAATGTTGCATCTACTTTTTGGTCTTCTGCATTATTTGTTTGAATAAGATTATGCATCCAATTAAAAGTTTCAATATAGTTATCTAAATTTTCTGTTATATTGATACGTAATGATAGGTCTTCAAAAGTAAGTCTATCACCAGTAAAAGATAAATTAACTCCACGATATGGAGCATCTACAGCAACCAGGTTTAATCCAGGTAATGTACAACCTACAGCAAAATATTCTAAATTGCCATAATTGTTACTATTGATTTTAAACTGAAATCCTACTGGACTTAAGAAATTTTTATTTGTAGTTACTGTTCCCATATATCTATTTATAAAACTTGAGGGGCCAGTTTGGCCCCGTTTTAATTTACTTCTCTACAACAAACTCATTTAGTTCTGCAGCTACAGAAATAATATCCTGTGCTGAGATTGATTTTGTTGGTAAAGGTTTCTTATCATCCGGATGATTATCGTTATGATTATACGTAGCGTCAATCTTCCTTTGTAAGTTATCGTATAGTATGCCTTGCGCCATACTGAGTAAATCGGCTCTTATTTCATAGCCACTTTTTCCATTTGACATAATTTCCTCCTGTGTGTATGTGTATTTTATTATGTACTATATTATATATAGCCAAAAAAAAGGGACTCCGAAAAGTCCCTTTAAAGAATTAGATTAACTAATTACGGTTTACACCATAATGTCGTCAACTCTGAAGATTCTGAAGTATTGGTTAGCTCTATCAGTACCAGTACCGTTAGCAGCTACAAATGGATTTGCAACCATACCATATCTTGTTTTGAATCCCATTCTTGGTTGGAAGTCATTCTCACCAACTGCTTTAACCATTGTTAAAGGTACGTAAGGACAGTAGAACATACCAGCGTCATACGGGTTAGTTCCTCTATAACCTACACATACAAAATCAACAGTAGCATAAGGGTCGATGTAGACTTTAACTCTTCCGTTAAGAACACCAGCAAAAGTATTACCTGTGTCATCAACATTTAAGTTAGCAGCTAAAGCTGGAGTATAATCCAACATACCTGCAGCAGCTAATGCTGAAGCAACGTCTGAAGAACAGATAATAAAGTTACCTTTTCCTCTTCTTGTTTCTTTAGCAATAACGTTACATTCTCTTTCGATTTGCATGATGAGACCTTTGAATCTCTCAACCATCCATCTACCGTCTGAGTCTGTGTTAACATCGAATATACCAGAAACAGCTGTTGAAGTTTGAAGAGCGCCGATTTTAGCTTTCTTCAATATTGTTCTAACAACTTCTCTGTTGATTTCAGCAAGAATTTCTGCTGATAGGATATTAGCAAGTTCACCTTCTGCATCCAATCCGTGGATAGCTTTAAGGTCTTGTGCTAGTTCCATTGTGTACTCAGCTTTTAAAGCTCTTGACTTAGCAGTAACAGTTGATTTTTCGATTGAGAAAGCCATCTCACCGAATGCACCGTCACCAGTTTCGCCAACACCTAATCTTTCAGCAGCTGAAGTAGCTAAACCTTCACCGTATGTAGATACAGTATCAGCTTCGTCACCGATTGTGCCGTCAGTATCAGCATCTGTTACTCCACCTAAACCTGTTGGTTCTGCTTGGTGTGTACCAGTACCTGAAAAGTCAGTATCAGCTTCATTAAATAAAGCTTCAGTACCGCCTTGTGTTGAGTACTTAGATTTCATTGCAAAGATAAGTCCAGTAGGACCACTCATTGGCTGAACGCCAGCGATATCATATGCAATTAAGTTAGGCATTGCTCTACGAACAAGAGAAATTAATACTGGGTCAAATGAACCAATATTACCGCCACCAATGTTATTGGCTGCAGCTGCTTCAGAAATAAAATTTCCTTGTGCTTGATTTCTTTCTTCTTGTAGGGCAACTTCTTGGTTTTCTAACAATCTAGCTGTAACAGCTTTCTTGTAGTTGTCTTGGATTTCTGGAGCTGACTCGTGATTAAGTACAGGACCCCATTTTTCCATTAAGTTTTTATCTGCGTTAAACATTTTTATGTTTTCCCCTATTTATTTAGTGAAATTAGTTATAGCTTGTGAGTATTTAGCCATAGTATCAGAAACGTCAACGTCAACAGTTCCTTCTCCTAATAAGCTATCTACTTCATCCACTGATTCAGTAGAATCATTTTGGAAGTATGATTCTTTAACAGTTTTCACTTTCATTTCGAAAGATTCTTTGTTATCGAATTCGATATCTTCTACTAATGATGCTAATTTCTCAGCTTCAGTTTGTGCAAGCCCTGAAGATTGTTCTCTTACTACTTCGTTCTTTTCAAATGCTTGAACAGATTGATGTAATTTGATATTATCTTCTGTGGTTTTATTTAAAGTCTCTTCTAGTTCAGTAACTTGTTCGTTGAGTTCGTCAACTAAGTCATCCTTACCTTCAGGTACCTCGATATAGTGTTCAGTGAACACTGACTGAAGTGAAGTCATGAAGTCTTCAGCAATTTCAGTCCTAAGACCGTTAGTAACTGCTAATTCGTTCTCTGACATCCAACCTTCAACTACATAGTTAAGATATGAATCTACCTTTTCTACTAGTGAAGACTGAAGTTCAGTTACTTCTTCTTCTAAATTTTGAGCATATTCTGCTTCAAGCCTTTCAACTTCTTCGCTTAACTTACTAGTAAGTACAGCTTCGAATATTGCACCAGCTTTTCCACGGAACCCTTCAGACAATGTAGCCTCTTCTTTGATGATTGCGTTTAAGTCTTCATCGAAATCAATTGCTTCAACCTTAGCTTTCGCTTTTGGTTCAGGCATTTTAGATACTTTGTTTTCAGCATCTTTTGATGTTTTCAATTCTGGCTCAACACCATCAACTTTGACTAATTGTGCGTAAAGTTTTTTTGCTTCAGTTGCGTTTGCTTTCTTAAGCATATCGACTGCAGCCTGAATGACGCCAGCTTTAGTTTTTGGAATTTCAACTTGAGGAGCTTCTTCTTTCACTTCCTCTTCGTCTTCATCTTCCATCTCTTTTACTTCTTCGTCATCATCATGTTTAGCTTCTTCAAGAGTTTCCTCGTCTAAAATTTCTTCATTTTCTACGAGCTCTTGCTCAGCTTCAACAGTCTCTACTACTTCTTCAGCGTTGTTTAAAACGTCGTCTGACATAATAGTCTCCTATGATTTTAGATTTAATTTAGAGAGGAAATTTTTAAAAGCTCTTATTTCAGCTTCTCGTAAATCCTTACGAGGAGCGCTTTTAATTTCAGTCTCAATTTCTTCAATATCTCGTTGACGAATGAGTCCGTTGTCCCATACCCATTCAACACCTTCCATCACTCCATTTACAAACGCACTTGGAGCACTTGGGTCTTGAACAATATCTACAGTAGATAACATAAAGTCATCTCCCACATAACTGACTCCGTTCTTCTGAACGAGACTTCCCATACCACGACTTGATACACCAAGCTTAACTCCACCCTCGAGTAGTCCTTCGACTATTTTTCCCATAGGGGTTTTTAAGATTGATGCCTTTCCTACAACATCATTTCCCTGCCAATGGAGGTCAGTGATTTTGTGTGAAACTTTATCAAGGTTTACTGTTGGTCCTTCTGGATGATTTAACTCTCCAACAGCTCTCCCTGTTTTAACTTGTTCGGTAACATACTTATCTACGGCTTTCTCCATAGTTTTCTTTTCGTATATTCTACCATTTCTGTTCTTTTTATTCGATTGCATGAACACACCTTCGATATAATAGTCCTTAGAACCATCTTTCTTTTGTTCACAAATCGTTTCTATATTTTGTTCTACATATTCTGTAATTAACTTCATATTAAATACCTAGTAGTTTTAGGATTTTATTCCTCTGTTAGTTTTTCTTCAGCTTTTTTCTGAATCATTCCTGACGCAATTTCTATTTTCCTTGCATCAAGAGCTGCTGTCATTTTATCAGCCATAAGAGTATTAAACTGCTTATTAGCTGAAACGTTATTTCCATCATTTAAGTCTTTTATCAAATCATTTACATTTGTCATTTTTATTTCCTTTGTTTATATATTTATAAAAACTTATGTCCCATTAGTCATCCCAACGTGGGTCATCTCCATCAGGTGCATCATTTTCACCATCTTTAGTTTCCTGGTCGATTTGTTTTTGAATTTCTTCAATTTCATCGTCAGTTTGTCTCAATACGTTTTTACGTATCCACTCATTAGATATGTATTTTCCTACATATTCATCTAAGGAACTTAACATATCAAATCTTTCTCTTAACATTTCTGATTGTTTTAATTCTGAAAAATAGTTATCTTCTATAAAATTAAAAGCAATACTTTCTTTCCATTCTTTCCAATCACTTTCGGTAATAATACCTTTTAATAAGAGCTGTGTTTTAAGTAATTGCATAAACAAATCAGAGAATCTTTTTCTCAATCTATCTACAAATTTCTTAAACTTTACTTCGTCTCTTGTAATCTCAGAAGTTCTTCCAAGACTAAATTGAGCTTCTTGTTCTAATCTATTCACTGGAACATTTAATGATTTATATAATTTCTTTTGGAAATATATAATATCATCTATTTGTCCTAAGTTTTCGCCGCCTGGTAGCGTGGTGATTTCAGTTCCTCTACCACCTTCTCTACGTGGTAAAAAGAAATCTTCTAACATACTCATATGTTTTCTATCGTCTTTGATATCACCAGTCTTAGCATCATATACCAATTTGTTTCTATATTGATTCATAATACCTCTTAGGTATTCTTCAGCCTTACCTTTTGGTAAGTTACCAACATCAATATAAAATATCCTACGTTCTGGGGCACGTGATATTCTGTATATTACCAATGAATCTTCCATCATTCTCAATTGATTCACTGGCTTTAATGCCTTATGTAAGTAAGATAAGATTCTTTTTCTGCTTGGGTCCATTACACCTGATGTACAATATGCTATTGCATCAGGATATATTTTTAATCCTTGCTCTGCTCCATTCATTGCTTTGTCTTGGAACAAAAAGAACTCATCAACTTTTTCTATTATCTTTGCACCTGTTTTAGGGTCTTGTTTTTCCTCAACCTCTTTTACTTTTCTAAGTTTGGTTGGGTCAATATACCTTAACTCTTTTATACCTTTTTTAGGAGAGCTATTATCGATAATGATATGATATGGTAATCTACCATCAATGTACCATTTACGATATATGTCATGTGCATATGCATTAAAGTTTAGTAGCTTTAATACTTCGTTAAACTCATTTTTTACTGATTCTTTTAATTTATCTGATATTTCTAATTCGTCAAGAATGATATTGACTGGTGATTCATCATGGTCACCAACAATTGATTCATTAATTATATCTTCAATTGCAGCATCACATTCTGGTTGTGATGCAATATCTCTATATTTTAAAATTAAATCAACTTCATTCTTAACCTTGTCGCCGTCCATATCAATGTACGCGCCAAAGTGACCGCCAGCTTGAATAACACCTGAGCCGTCTTCATCAGTTTTTGGTACAAATGAAGGTAATTCTTTACCCTTTGTACTTTTTCTATTGATTTCGAATCCAAAAAATTCTGCCATGTTTTACCTCATATTATTGGAGGGGACATTGCCCCTCCTCTAATATTATTTATATACCTAAGAAGTAGTGTCAGATTCCCAGTATTGTACTTGGAATTCAACAGTGAACTCTTCAATGGTATTTTCTGAATCATAACTCACTTCTATCTCAGAAATGTTAGTAGGAAATAGACCTCTAAAGTCATATCTCTTTGTAACTTCTCCAGCCTTATTCAATTGCTCAACAATTGCATCAGCTTGATAGTCAGTAGGATTAGATAATCCTGTGTTTTCGTTATTATTATTAATACCATTCATCCAACGTTCCATTGCGTTTCTTACTTCGAAACCAACGTCATTGATAACAGTAATTGTCCAAGGGTCAAATGTTCTGTCACCAGCTATTTGCAGTGTTCTACCTCTGAATAATACAGGGATAGGTGCTATAATTGATGCAGGCATTTGAGCAGTTTTACACATAAATGATGTAAGTTCTACATCACCTTGTGCATAACCTGGATAATTCATAGTTACTTTAAACAGGTTGGACCTTGCGCCACCACCTACTAATTTAGATTTAAAATCATCTACGCCTAAAATTGCCATGTCTTATCTCCTATGAACCTGAAATCTCGGAGAATTCTACTCCGGACCTTGTTGCTACGAAGCTTAATGTAATAAAGTTAATAGACCTTGCAGGCTTGACAAAAATGTCTGCTACAAATTTATTACCATCTACTACCGCTTGTGTGTTGTTAGTGTTGTCACAAACTACTAAAAAGTCTGTTAGTCCACGTCTACCTTTTACGTCTCTTAAGAACGGTTCAACTAAATTTCTGAACTGTGCTCTTGTAAATTCATCATTGAATTCAAATAGTTGTGCCTTAGCAGCAGTACTAATTGCTTTTTCTAATGTAATGAATAATCTACGTACGTTAATTCTGTCGAATGATGAAGGTCTATTTAATAAAGTTTTGTCACCAAATAATATTGTACCTTGTCCAGGTAATGATACTATTGGATTGACTCTTGCTTTATAAAGTGTATCTCTATCTGCTTTCTTCGGATTAAACGCTAATTTGGTTACTCCTAAAAGTTGACCTCTGTTAACCCCAGCTGGTGAGAACCATGCATCTGCCACGTTATCTGTGTTAGCACATAATCCTGCTTGGTGACCTGCAGCTCCAATCCATCTGTATACATCGTTATATTTGTCATATACATAAAGAGCTGTTGAATCACATGAAGCATAAGAAGATGAAGTTAAACCATCTGCAAATGCTTTAACATCTGCTGCTGGTGTTGAACTACCTACTGTGTCTTCAATTGGAGGTGATACAAATGCCATACAATCTTTTCTAGAATTTGCAATTGATATTAAATCTTCTGCAATTGCTTCTTCGCCATTAGCGTCAGGAGCTGCAAAAAGTAAATTAACATCTTCAGTTTCTGAATCTTCTAGAAGGTCGAAACCTAATGCAATTTCTCCAGTTGTAGGAGTGTTATCGTCTGAGCCACCTGAAAGTGAACTCGTTAAAGCCGTTGTGCTAGTAACAAAAGTAGTATTAGCTGATACAGTTTCACCTGCATCTGTTAGGTTAGTGTCATGAGCTGCCCAATATATATACGCAGATTGTTGATTAATAACATCTTTGTAATAATTGGTTGAACCATCAGATTTCTTAGCATCAGATGCTTGAGAAAGATATCCAAATGATTCTAATACAGTTCCAACTTCACCAGAAATAG
>Ga0213865_10002899_pt1 | contig 10677 bp, 12 predicted proteins | sample PICome_6_FD_160100 | JGI IMG/M metagenome (GOLD analysis project Ga0213865, IMG submission 160100) | Coastal seawater microbial communities near Pivers Island, North Carolina, United States - PICO282 | ecosystem: Environmental > Aquatic > Marine > Coastal | place: USA: North Carolina... | reverse complement strand
GAACTACATGTGGGGCACGACCGGCATCGGCTATAATATTGGCAAGGTGACCAAAGCGCTGGGCGAAGATGCGCCGTTTGAAAGCTGGAGCCTCGTGTTCGATCCCGCGAATATGGAGAAGCTTGCCGATTGCGGCGTGCATTTCCTTGATGCGCCGACAGAGATGATCCCGGCGGCACTGAAATATATCGGCGAAGATCCCGACAGCCATGATCCCGAAGTGATCGCCAAGGCCGAAGCGGCCTTTGCTGGCATCCGCCCATACATCCAGAAGTTCCACAGCTCCGAATACATTACGGCGCTGGCCAATGGCGATATCTGTGTGGCCGTGGGCTGGTCTGGCGACGTGTTCCAGGCCCAGTACAGCGCATCTGAGGCCGAGAACGGGCATGAGATCGACTATTCGATCCCGACCGAAGGCGCCCAGATGTGGTTTGACCAGATGGCAATCCCAGCGGACGCGCCAAACCCCGAAGGTGCGCACACCTTTATTAACTTCATCCTGGACGCCCAGAACTCTGCCGCTGCCACCAACTATGTTTGGTACGCATCGGGCAACAAGGCAGCGCAAGAGTTCATTGATCAGGAAATCTTGGACTATCCCGCGGTCTACCCGGATGATGCAACACTGCAGAATCTCTACACCACCACGCCTTATCCGGCCAAGGTGCAGCGGACCGTGACTCGTCTGTGGACCAAGGTGAAATCGGGCACATAAAGCCTGCTTTAATGGGCGCGGGGTCCTCTCGCGCCCATCCCAAAACTTGATCGGATATTCCCTTGGCAGAGACTGCATTCGCCCCCTGGGACGACCCGGAACAGAAGCCCCTGATCCGCTTTCGCAATGTGACCAAACGGTTCGGCGATTTTACAGCCATCGACGATCTGACCCTTGATATTTTTGAGCGCGAGTTCTTTGCCCTTCTAGGCCCATCGGGCTGTGGCAAGACGACGATGATGCGGATGCTTGCGGGCTTCGAAAACCCGACAAGTGGGGCCATCGAGTTGGCGGGGCAGGATATTGCCGGCGTCCCCCCGAATAAGCGGGCCGTGAACATGATGTTCCAGTCCTATGCGTTGTTTCCGCATCTTTCGATTTGGGACAACATCGCATTTGGTCTGCGCCGCGAAAGCAGTGACAAAGCAGCGATTGCCAACCGGGTGGAAGAGATGCTGAAGTTGACCCGGTTGGAAAAATTTGCGCGGAGAAAACCGCATCAGATTTCTGGTGGTCAACGGCAACGCGTCGCCCTTGCCCGTTCGCTGGCCAAGGCACCCAAACTGTTATTGCTGGATGAACCCCTCGGGGCGCTCGATGCCAAACTGCGCGAAACGACGCAGTTCGAGTTGATGGATATTCAGGAAAAGACCGGAACCACCTTTGTCATCGTTACCCACGATCAAGAAGAGGCGATGACAGTCGCCAGCCGCGTGGCCGTGATGGACGAAGGCCGTGTGATGCAGGTGGCAACGCCCCAACGCATTTATGAAGCACCCAATTCGACCTACGTGGCGGATTTCATCGGGGATGTGACACTGATTGAAGGGACGGCGCGCGCACGGGCGCAAGCGCCAGAGGCGCCAGATACTGCGGCCCAACAACCAAGTGCTCCGCGCGGACCAAGCCCAAACGCTCTTGGAATATGGCTGCATGACAAAGTGCTGGCCCCCGTGATCGGAGCGCGCGCTGACATCCAGCGTCAGTTGCCTCCGCCGGATCAAAGCGACACGAAACTTTCAGCTTTGTCCAAGGACATTCCGGAAGGAGGGATCGACATCGTCTGGACGGACGACCAGCCGCCGTTGATCGCACTGGATGCGGACGCTGCCCTAGATGGCACACAAGTGACCTTGGCACTGCGTCCAGAAAAAGTGGGGATTACTAAAACCCGACCTGAAGGAGCGGTGAATGCCTTGAAGGGGACGGTGATAGACATCGCCTATCTTGGCAATCTGTCTACCTATCACGTGGAACTGGCAGGTGGAGTAATGATAAAGGCGCAAACCGCCAACACGCGGCGGGTGGCCCGGCGCGAAATCACGTGGGAAGACGAGGTTTGGGTCAGCTGGTCAGGCACGGCTGGCGTGGTGCTCAGCACGTGAGACGCAGGCTTCTCATAGCGGTGCCATATGTGTGGCTGCTGGCTCTGTTCCTGATTCCGTTTGCCGTAGTCTTCAAGATTTCGCTTTCAGATATCGCATTGGCGATTCCGCCTTACACGCCAACGGCCAAAGACGGCATCTGGAATATGCTGACGGGGCTCGATTTTGAGAACTTCGTGTTTCTGACTGAGGACGACCTCTATTGGAAGGCGTATTTGAGTTCGCTGCAAATTGCATTTTTCTCAACGTTTCTCACCCTCTGTGTCGGGTATCCGATGGCCTATGCAATGGCGCGCGCACCTGAGCAATGGCGCCCGACGCTGCTGATGCTGGTGATCCTGCCGTTTTGGACCTCGTTCCTGATCCGTGTTTACGCGTGGGTCGGCATTCTGTCGGGTGAAGGGTTCTTGAACCAGTTCCTTCTATGGCTTGGCGTAATCTCGACGCCTCTCACCATCCTGAACACCAACACGGCGGTCTATATCGGGATCGTCTACACCTATTTGCCATTTATGATCCTGCCGATCTATTCGGCGCTGGACAGGATGGATGGGTCCCTGATTGAGGCGGCCGAAGATCTTGGCTGCTCTCGTCTCAAGGCGTTCTGGCTGGTCACGGTGCCGCTATCCAAAAATGGTATTATTGCAGGATGCTTTCTCGTCTTTATCCCGGCGCTGGGCGAGTTCGTTATCCCCTCGCTCTTGGGTGGCTCCGGAACGCTGATGATTGGCAAAGTCCTGTTTGAAGAGTTCTTCTCTAACCGCGATTGGCCAGTTGCATCGGCGGTGGCAGTGATTTTGCTGCTCATTCTGATCGTCCCGATCGTGTTGTTCCAGCGGAATGAACAGCGTCAGGCGGAGGCCGAGAAGTAATGCGCCTCAGCCCCTTTAATGTCGTTTCGCTGACCCTTGGGTTCGTGTTCCTGTACCTGCCGATGCTGATCCTTGTGATCTACAGTTTCAACGCATCCAAATTGGTTACGGTGTGGGCCGGATTCTCAACGAAATGGTATGGTGAGTTGCTGGCCAACGACGCCTTTCTGGACGCGGCTTGGGTAACATTGCAGGTGGCCGTTTTCTCATCGACTCTCGCAACCGTATTGGGGACGATGGCGGCCTACGTCCTTGTGCGAGGCGGTCGTTTTTTCGGACGGACGCTGTTTTCAGGGATGATCTATGCGCCGCTTGTCATGCCAGAGGTCATCACCGGTTTGTCACTCTTGTTGCTGTTCATTGGCATTGGGATGGATCGCGGTGTGCTGACCATCGTTCTCGCGCACACCACGTTTTCGATGTGTTTTGTGTCTGTTGTCGTATCTTCCCGGCTAATGACTTTCGATCAGTCACTGGAAGAAGCCGCCCTTGATCTGGGGGCCTCGCCATTTGAGGCATTCCGTTTGGTCACGTTGCCCATTATCGCGCCGGCTGTGATTTCTGGTTGGCTGCTGGCCTTTACCCTCAGTCTGGATGATCTGGTCATTGCGTCTTTTACCTCTGGGCCATCTGCAACCACATTGCCAATGAAAATATGGTCATCCGTGCGCCTTGGGGTCAGCCCCGAGATCAATGCATTGAGTACACTCTTGATAGGTTTGGTGACCGTAGGCGTCATTGCGGCTTCGATTGCCAGCAAGCAATCAGCGCTTAGGGCGAAGCGTGACGAGCAGGCCGCCGCACGGGCGCAATGAAGCGGATCTTTTCGCAATTCGCCTACAGTGATGACCCGCGACAGGGATGCTGGTGGGACAAAACTGTCGAAATTGACGAAAACCCCCGCCTTCAGGGCGATGTCACCTGTGATGTGGTAATCGTCGGAGCAGGATTTACGGGCCTTTCCGCAGCTTATCACCTCGCGCGATCCGGTGCGTCGGTCGTTGTGTTGGAGGCAAATGCAGTCGGATGGGGTGCGTCGGGTCGGAATGGCGGATTTTGTTGTCTGGGCGGCGGAAAGGCGTCCGATGCGACATTGGACAAGCGGGTTGGACGCACAGGACGTCTGGAGTGGAGGCATGCTGAGAAGACGGCGGTTGAGCTTGTTGACCAGATGCTTACAGAGTTGGATCTGGATGTCGACCGGCACTCAACCGGTGAAACCTGTCTGGCGCACCGTCCAAAAGACGCGCGCAGTTTTGAGCGCGCCGTCACGACGGTGGAGGAGAATTATGGCGTTTCGCCCGACGTTCTGACCAACGCTCAATTGGACGCCGCTGGCATGGCTGGGCCGTTTCATGGCGCGATGACGGTGCCAATTGGTTTCGCGCTGAACCCACGCAAATATGTCGCTGGCCTGTATTCAGCGGCGACCGCTCTGGGGGTGAAGTTTTTGATCAGAGCACAGTGACGGACATCAACGAGACAGGCGTTTCGACGGCTTCAGGGCGCGTCGTTTCAGATCGCGTTATCGTCGCCACAAATGGTTACTCCAGCGAAGATCTCCCGAACTGGATGGCGGGGCGGTACTTGCCAACGCAGTCGACGGTGATCGTCACGCGGCCGCTAACGCCAAGCGAACTGTCCGCCCAAGGGTGGACAAGCATGCAAATGGCCTATGACAGTCGGCATCTGCTGCACTACTTTCGGCTCATGCCAGACAATCGTTTACTGTTTGGGATGCGCGGTGGAATTTTGTCGTCTCGCACGGCCGAAGCACGCGCACAGGGTCGCGTGGTCAGAGATTTTCGCCAAATGTTTCCTGCTTGGGCAAACGTCGAGATCCCGTATGCGTGGTCTGGTCTCGTGTGCCTTGCGCGTGATTTGGTCCCGTTTGCGGGTGCGGTGGCTGGCGCGTCCAATGTGCTGGCCGGGTTCGCCTATCATGGTAACGGCGTCGCGATGGGGACATTCACGGGAAAAGTCCTTGCCCAACTCGCCCTTGGCGAAACTCCAGACCTATATCCAGCAGTGATGCGTAATCCGGCGAGAAAGTTCCCTTTTGGGTCTTTGCGACGGTCTATCATGCCGCCGATTTACGCGGCTTATCAAGTCGATGATATGCTTTAGGCCAGCGAGACAATGTGATTTTTGGCTTCGATCAAGGGAGCGGCGTCATCGGTGAACAAGGCCAGAATCATCGCTCCTTGGAGAGTTCCGACCACTACGTTGGGCGCAAGTGCTGTGTCGGACTGAGAGAGAGCGGTTCGGACCCACTCTTGTAGTTGTGCATAGTAGCCACGAACTTCTTTTGATGTTTCGTCCGGGAGATGATTAACCACTGAACCGAGGACGGCACAAAGGCATGTGGATGTATCTTCTTTGTACGCTTCAATGTACCCATCCGCGAGACGCCGCATGCGATCAGAGGACGTTTCAGACGGGTCGCTCGCTGACCCAAGGGCCTCAATAAAGCGGGTTGCATACCGGCGTGTCACTTCTGCACCAAGGTTTGCTTTGGTGGGGAAATGGTAGTGGACTGACGCGCTTTTTACACCGATGGCATCCGCGATGTCGCGGAAGCTGACTCCGTCAAATCCGTTCTTTCGAATTTCGCGCTCGGCAAAATCAAGTATCTGTTCGCTTCGATCCTTCGGCACGCCTTAATTCCTTCCGTTTCCAACCATCTGAAATTGGTCTGAGTTCAGTGCCGCAGCTGCAGCCTCTGCAGCTTCCAAGGCGCCTTCCAGATATCCGCCGAATTGGGTTGCGACTTCACTTCCCGCAAAAACGATCCGCCCGCCCCACAGGTTTTGCAGTGCGGACGGAAGTCCGTAGCTTGGATGGCTGAACAACGGCTGGCGATCACTTGGTGCAGCGGTGTGCGGATCAAATGCCCAATCTTTGATCAAGAGTTCGCGGGGTTCAGCGGCTGCTGGGCCGAACAACCGTTCAAGCTGTGCAAGAGTATGTGCACGCAAGCTACCCTGATCTCGACGCTGATCAGGCGGTACACCGATAAATCCAAAAAGCGCGCCGCATTGACCTGATGCGGGCGACGCGTCGTGGACCTCGACCATGGGACCATGGCGGCTCATCGCGTCCCCGGATAGGCCTTCTGCGCGCCAAAAGGGCTCGTCGTAGATGGCAAGTGCTTTGGCTTGGCCCGCCATCCAGGTCGGGGTTTTGGACATTGCCCGCATCGCTTCTGTCTTAAGGGCAGGTACAAATTCGATCGACTGAGCGGCAAGGCGTGGCGGTATCGCAAGCGCGATCCGCTGAGCATGAATTTCCGAACCGTCGTTGAGCGTTGCGATCACCCCGTCGGAGTTATGACGGAGCCGTATAACCTGAGCGTTCAGGCGTTTTTGATCTTCGGGCAGCATCGACGCCAAGCCTGATGTCAACTGGTGCAGGCCGCCATCTAATCGCCAAGACCCCTGCATGGATGCATATCCCCGGCCACGCTCCACGCGGCCTGTCTCATCCTCATATGTCAGGATGCCCTCAAAGTGCTGGTCGAACCGGCGCAGACCGAGGCGATCGATCAAGTGTGCGATGCGAGGTTGGCCGGGCCAGAACCATGCAGGGCCCATGTCGTAGTGCCCTTCACCGACGACCTCGGATTTGATCCGCCCACCAAACCGATCCCGCGCTTCCAGCAAGAGATAGTCCGTTCCTGCCCTTTGAAGCGTTTCGGTGAGTGACAATCCAGCGAGTCCTCCTCCGATAATCAGCACGTCCGTTTTCACAGTAGAAGCCATTGCTTATATCGCCGGGGCCTTGGCGAAAGGCAGGTGCCCCGTTTTCATCCATACCTGCGCACCATCTTCGCCCGCGATTGCCGATAAACTTTGGCCTGCCGGAATGCGCAACCAAGACCCTTTGCGTAGCTTATCACTCTCGGCTGTTATGCTGCCTGAGATCATCAGCACTTCGATCCCGCCATTGGACGTCACATCCAAAGACGCGCCCGCGTCCAGATGGTAAAACGAAACGGTTTCACGCTCATCTTTGTGCAAGACCGCGCGGGCAACGCCATCGACCTTTGGACCCAATTCCTCAGCCATGTTCTTGCGGAACTGGTTGCGATCGTCCATGTCGAATTGCCACAGCTTGACGAAGATTGTGCAACCCGGTTCTGAACCCGGCGTGTGGTTCGTGGTGGGTGGATTGCGTACGTAGGTGCCTGCGGGGTAATCGCCGTGCTCATCCTGAAACACGCCGTCCAACACGATGAATTCTTCGCCACCGGTATGCGTGTGCGCAGAGAAACTGCTGTTGGGGGCATAGCGGACAATCGTTGTGGCGCGAGCTACCTCACCCCCGATCCGGTCGAGCATGCGGCGGTCAACGCCCTTCATGGGCGAGGCCTGCCAAGTAAGTGCGTCCGAATGAACAATAACGCGTTCGGAAAAGTCTGCATTCAGTTCCATTTCAACGGTCCTTTTATGGGCTTTGGCTGGTGGCGTTGGCGCGCCCTGTTGGGTTGGTGGTCCATTCTGGGCGTGATTGCTCATCATAGACTAAGGTAGTCACTTTAAGACTATCTATCACTAGATAGACAAATTTCAAGAAGGAGCACACAGGAACTTTGGGCGGCTAGCGTCTGCACGTGGCCGGGCGTTCAATTCTTCGATCTTTATATGATTGTAACGCCGAAACTTTTTGAGCGAGAGGCTCGTTTCGCGATGCAGTTTCTTTAGAAGAAACTGCCCTGGTACGTCCCAGTGGCTCCGCATCCGTGCGCGCGTGTCTTGCACCGGAGCAATGGAAAATACCTCGACTTCAGTTAAGGTATCTTCAGACAGGCTCTCGCAAACCCAGAACATTGGTCGCAGCAATCAGGTAACCGCTATCGAGAACCAACAGGGTTTCTCCACTGTCAACGCGCGCTTCGGTTACGCGTGAATAGACCAAGGCAGGATCTACGGCCAAGACTTCGCCGTTTGATTTGCTCTCAATCTCAAAACTGTATTCGCCAGGTTCAAACATGGAACCACTGCTTGTGCGTCCGTTCCATGCAAATGGTTCTGCTCCAAGCGGCATTGTTTGTCTTTGCACCTCGGTGCCTTGTTCATTCGTCACGATCAAAGTGACTTCGTCTGCGGTGACAGGTGGATTTGGGGAAATGGTGACAGGTGATCCATCAAATTCAGCAGGGCCTTGAACCAAAGCCTCCATCCCGATCCAGTTGGCAGCACTTGCCATGTCATTTGCACCGAGCGCGGTCAGCATCTGCTGCATGAGGTCGTTTGTGGTGACCTGCTGTTCGACCATCGAAAACTGGGCGAGTTGTGCGGCATATTCCGAGTTATCGATTGGTTCTAGCGGGTCCTGATACTCCGCTTGGGCCGTCAGCATCTGCAAGAACACTTCGAAATCTGAACTCAGGACCGCGCTGTTCGTGGTGCTGGTTGGTGTGGCGGCGGTCGCAGTCGTCGCTGCAGGAAGAATTTCCATGTTTGTCATATCCTTATGTCTACGCCATCTGGCGCAATGACCATATGTTGTCTCGGAACTGCGGGAGTTACGGACGAATTTGGTATGTCAGCCTCGTCTGTCAGGATATCATGCGCATCGCTTGACTGTTCGAGGGCGTCATCGGTCATCTGATCATTCTGTTCAAAAGAAAAGGAGATGTCCTCGTATCCAAGATCTGCAAAAGATTTGGCCAGATCATCAATGTTGCGGCGCATCAAATCGAGCGTCTCTGGACGCTCAGCAAGGATGCTCAGTGTAACTCCCGCTTCAGAAGCGTTGAGAACCATGCGAACGCGACCCAGTTCGGCCGGACTAAGTGCAATCTCAACAGACTTGTCCGCAGCGACCCGCATCGCCTCGGCCATTTGATGTGAAATGCTGATTGCCAGTTCGCGCCGCGCTGAGATCGGCGTGCTAGCCGCGACGCTGGTTAGGATTGCGCCCGGGCGGACATCCCAGCCTGCTTCTTCCGGAATGTGGTCATGTCCAGCGGTCGAGTTCAATTCCGCGTTGAGCACGGTTGTCATCTGCCGTTGGCTGGCCTGAATTTTATCCAGATCGGTCAATCCGTTTTGCGGATGTACAGTTGTGCTTTGAGTTTTCGTGTCGATGAAACCGCCAATTTGATACGCACGGTCAGCTGTCTTTTCATGTGCTGTCATGGTTGCTTGCGCATCTTCGGGAAGAAGGCGGACAGCGTGACCGCCCAGACGCCTTTCCAGCAAGGACATGGTTGCTTTGGCGTGTGGCTTTTGCGCCTCGCCATTGTTCAAAGCCAGTTCGGCTGACTTCGCAATAGCCTGTGCTGCCGCTGCTGAATCGGTCAGTTGGTTTGTGGCATCACCTCCAGCTTTGCCTGGAGACCCGTTGGTGGCCGTGACTGCAGCAGACAGATTGGCCTTGATCTGTGCGTTAGGGGTGGGCAATTCGACGCCAACTGGCGCCGCAGCAGCACCTGCTTGCAAAGGTATCTCTGGAACACCAATCGGCGACTGAACCCCCGAAGTTTTGTGCCCATGACCCGCAGGACCGATTCCATGCACCGGGTCAATATTCTGTAATTGACCGGCTCCAACCGTCCCGTTTTTGGGCTCACTTGATAGAGTTGTACGGTCGTCGGGTAGTCCGGATGCCAGAGCAAAAGAATCGAGGCTTTCGTCGTCGGGCGGTTCCGACCCTTTGGTTTCGCTCTCAGTTGTTTCCGACAGGTTTTCGAGTTTAACCGCGTCTTTGGCCGAACCGTCATTTCTGGAATCAGACCCGGAAGTGTTGTTTTTCTTCGCGGGCCCATCCGACTGATCTGAGTCTTGAAGAGGGTGGTCAGTATCATGCTCATCCACTTCATCCCTGAGAAAGGTGGCCTCAAAGTCTGAGTCAGTCACTGCTTTGGTCGAGCCAGGCTCATTTTTTCTCTCTGACACAGAAGCCAGTTTGGACAGCGCATTCAGGTCCATGTGCAACTCCGGGATTTCTTCCACTGGTTGTGCAATATGCGCAGCGATGGTTACCGCTTCTTTACCGCTTGCTGTGCATGCTGCGAAAAATCGATCCAATTGAAAGGAAGTCGGCATGCAGTTGACCCCAATTGACACTGGCAGCGTGACAAATTCCGAAAAACGTGACGCTGCTTTGCGTGTTGCGGCGGAAAAACTCGAAGCAACTTTTCTGGCGGAAATGCTCAAATCAGCTGGCATGGGTGAAACAAGGGATGCTTTTGGAGGTGGCACTGGCGAAGATCAGTTTTCTTCCTTTCTTGTTCATGCGCAGGCTGAAAAGCTGGTCGCCGCCGGCGGGATAGGACTGGCTGAAACACTTTTTGAGGCACTGAAGGAGCGGGAGGTTGATGGATAATCTCATCGAGGCCGAACTAGACGCGCTGGAAGATTTGCTGGATGCCGAACGAACAGCTCTTTTGGCTGGTAAGCTGGACGATGTCTCACGACTGCATGCCAACAAGGAACGGCTGATTGGTTCGCTCACTGAATGTGCGGTAACCGACGGGACCAGGTTTGAAAGTGTGAGCGATAAAGTGAAGCGAAACCAAATTCTTCTGAACAGCGCGCTGAATGGGATCCGCTCAGTTTCGCAACGGATGAATGCGATCAGGCAGGTTAGGCAATCCTTGGAAACCTACGATTCATTTGGGCGCAAGCTGACCGTTGATGTTCGGACTGGCGGGACGCTGGAAAAACGTTCTTGAGCCAGATTGAGTCAAATCCAA
>Ga0213865_10002897_pt1 | contig 10680 bp, 4 predicted proteins | sample PICome_6_FD_160100 | JGI IMG/M metagenome (GOLD analysis project Ga0213865, IMG submission 160100) | Coastal seawater microbial communities near Pivers Island, North Carolina, United States - PICO282 | ecosystem: Environmental > Aquatic > Marine > Coastal | place: USA: North Carolina | collected... | reverse complement strand
CATACAGCAGCATGACATCAGGATGTTTGATATCACAGTGTTATCATGACATGATATTAGGGTGATAACGCGGCAAGACATCGGCAAGACATCACCGTGATATCATGATATCATATGAGGATGATAACACAGCATGACATCAGGATGGCAAAACATACATTTTGAGATATTCCTTGACAATAACATTATTAATTGAAGATAGAGTTCACAGTAACTTTGGATATTATGGTAATATCACGTTATGTGGAGAGAGGTCAACAGAAAAAGGACTATGATGTGAATATATTGAGTAATTACAAAATTTCATCTAATGTTCTTGGTATGGGTCGTTATGGTTATGTCAGGGAAGGCACACACCTCATAAGTGGAATCAAATATGCAATTAAGACAATCGATAAGTCGAAATTGAGTAGACTTGATCATATCCGGCGTGAAGTACAACATTTGATGATAATCGACCATCCTAATGTTGTGAAACTTGTCGACTACTTTGAAGACAAAGATTTCGTACATATCGTAACCGAATTATGTGCAGGTGGGGAATTGTTTGATATTATAGTTGATAACACCACGAATATTGGTTGCTTACCTGAACAATTATGTATAACAATAATAAAATCTTTGCTTGACTCAGTGCACTATCTCCATAGCATTAACATTGTACACAGAGATATCAAACCTGAGAATATTCTTATCTCTTCCTCGGGAAAGGGGGAAGGGGCGACAATAAAGCTCATAGACTTTGGATTTTCAAGAAAACATAGACTTGGTGATGGGAACATGAAGAATCAACTTGGAACACCATATTATATGTCACCTGAAGTCATCAGCGGTTCGTATGATCGGTCTTGTGATCTTTGGGCGGTTGGTGTAGTGTGCTACACTTTACTTACCGGATATCCACCGTTCAATGGCAATAATAACAATGAAATTCATGCATCTACTCTGCATGGGCATGTAGTGTTTGAGCGTCAAGTGTGGGGGAATCTTAGTAAACTCTCACGTGATTTTGTTAGGAGGTTATTACATAGAGATAGGACAGAGAGGATTACATCAGCCAATGAAGCATTAAATCATCAATGGTTAAATAATGAGTAATTAGGATGAAAAATTAAGAATAAATTAAGAATAAATAGCCAAAGCCACTTACTTATCTCCCAATCATCACCATCTAGATTTGTCTTCTCTTTTTTCCGAGGCAGTATGCATGACATCATTCGTATGTGATATGACACTGTATGATGACATCACATACGATATATCATGGCATGGCGTAACATCACGTATTCTGATATCGTGGCATGACAAAGAATGTAGAAATTAGGATTATATATATATACCATAGAGCAATAGGCATAACGCTAGAAATGGCCGTTTGATCGCCAATAAATCAAGATATCCTTACGAGCCTCTTCTCTCTCGCTCTCTCTATTCTAATCGAGATTACATCCAAGATTGTCCATTGGATATACCTAATTAGTGTTGGAGCTATGATTGGTTTATATTGTTACAAAACTAAGCTCCTTCGTCAACAAATCCTATTGCTTCTGCCTTTTCTTTCCTTCATTCGTTTGGCAGATCTTTCTCTTACCAGCAAGTCTAGAGTTCTTCGCTGCTAATTTGCCATCCCATATCATGCTCCCGTCTTTACTAGGATGATCTTTGTATCCCCTGAAGAAAAAGTCAACATACTTGTCACGTCTTAACTCCGACACATAACTAACCGTATTCCAATCACCACCATTGATCAATAATCTCATATGATCTCCTTCACGAACTCTACTTAATGATACATACAAATCTTCCCATTTGATTTTATTTAGGTGAAAAGAATGTTTTGATATCGAAAGTATGATTCGGTGTATAGTCTTCCCCTAATCGCAAGAAATAAGAAAGTTAGTAGACAAAACAAATGTGCAGTACACAATAACCACAAAACACTTGCCTGAGCCTTGTCAACTGTGATACTAAACGCTGGCTCGATTGGAAAGTGGTCTCGTATCTTGAGCCGAGAATCATAATAATAGATTTGCTGTAAATCCAAACGAGTGCAGCCAGGGATGTATGTGTTCATACTGCGAATCTTATTCCCATCTCTGTGAGAGATTGGAATAACAACACGCCCGTCATTGGTGATGCTCCCTTTGCCACTATCTAGCCACTCTTTTCTTTTTACTTTCTTCTTTGTCGTTTCGGAAGTTGTGTCCTCATCATAATCTGGAAACAATTCAACATTGATAGCTGTCGGGGGAAAGTCGAGGGTAATAATATCACCTGGCTTTGCTTGAGCACATTGTAATCTAAATCGTCTTCTTTGATCTTTGTCTTCAAACGATAGTGAGTGATACTTTATCTCCGTACCATTGGCCAATCCATGAGTACTATTGATGTTGTGTGTATTGAGGTAACCCATTGCATTCGGTGGAAAGTACTCCCAAAAACAAGCATTTTGCAAGGCGTGAGCAATACTAGCTTCATTAGGTCTTCCTTTCCATGACGCTTCTTCTCTTTTACGTGACCATCTTATAGTGTTGATACCATGGTGCTCAGCCCATCGCTTAGCTTGCCATGCATTGATTTCCCTTCTCTCGGCGTTGCCTGTGACAATATTAGTTGCAAAGCGGAAGTCATCGCTATCCAGATCTTCTGAAGACAGCTCTTTATATGTGCTCTTCAGATCTTCGACTGTAATTACTCCTGTGTTGCTCATCTTATTAATCACTGCCATATGCTTGGGATCTCCAGATCTGTGTTGAGTTGTTAATTTGATGTAACGAAACTTTGAGAACAGAGACCCACCCATCTCACTTAAATTCAGATCCCGAGTTCCATTTGAATTTAGAGACTCGCCCTTCTCTTCAATGTATTTCATTACTATTCCTGGAAGACTGATACCACTAGTGGGTGGTTTCTGTTGAAAATCTCCTAAAAGAATGACCATACGTCCGCCAAATGGCTTATTATTGTTGAACAACGTTTGCATTCGAATATTGAGATATGCCAACATGTATGGTTGAACGGTTGATATCTCATCAATAATCACACAACATATATTGTCAACATTTTGGCCAAACCTTCTCTTTAGAGCTTGCAACTCGTCTTCATTCCAGGGCAGAAACCTAATAGTCTCCCCCTTGTTGAATACTGGTATATTCCAAGACTTGAGGAGAGTCGTCCCTCGTATACCGACAGCAGCTGAACCCATGTAAGCGTTTTTCATTTGCTCTCCAACTTTCATTATCTCAACAATACCATCCAGCGAATCGATTATCTTTGACTTGCCATTGCCTGGCTTGCCACAGACCAATAAATTAGGAGCCTCGTAGTCTTTATCTTGAGCTCTACCTGATCGTATTGCTTTAAAGTAATCATGAGCAATATTGATAACAATGTCCTTATCAGTCGATAAGTCCTGAGCCTTGATATAATCTTTCACCTTCTTGTCTAGGTCGGGGATTGTGCGATGCATGCTTGGTGTAGATACATTGCCATCTTCGTCAACGTATGTACTCTTCACATTAGACTTTCGTTTTGACTCATCCAATTCCATATCAAAGGGAACTGCTCTTGCATTACCAACTTTTGGAAGTGAAGAAGCATGGGAATTTGACTGATCAGTAGCATTAGATTCATTTGTTGGTGTGTTCAAGTTGCGAAGAGTAGTCATTATTGCATTGCTTTGACCGAGATGCTTTCTTGCATTTGTATAATCATGTGACGTCATATTTTGTACGACATCAGATATGTAATCAACTCCATCATCACGGTTTTGATTACCACAAAAGAACATTTTATGCGACTCCTTCTCTTCAGCAGTCCATATTGTCCTCGCTCGAGCACGATGAGCTGCAAGCATCTCCCTTTTTTCTCTGTCTACCCTCCAACTACCAACAACAGAGTCTATTAGTCCCAATCTCACACGACATCTGAAACTCAGTCCTCGTTTGAACATCAACTCAAAATAAAATTTTTCAAACGCCTCCCAATCATACTTGTATGTGCATACCTGCCCCTTCTCATAGAGCGTATCTTCTGGTCGAAACAAAGTGAGATAAAAGAAAGCAAATTTATCGGCCTTCTTCCTCCAAACTGCATGGTCTTTCAAATATGTCTGATATTGCTCTTCATATTCTTCATCAGACTCGTCTATCTCTGGACGTTGAGGTTCAATCTTCGGAGGAGCTGGAGGATTCTTGTGAAATTTTACAATCATAAGCTTTGACCTCACAATCTGATGATAATTCTTCTCAATGCCAATTCCTGACCCAAAATAGAAAGGTTCACCCCTACTCCTCAACGACTCGCTCCTGTCGTTATTCTTGGTCTCAACGACTGAGACAATAGAAGCGTATTCGAGTCTATTCAAATGTTTAAGTTTTTCTCCACGATACCTATAGAGGGCAGCATATGATACAGGTTGCTTTGAGCCATCATTCATTTTGTATATCCGACCAGATCCAAAAGAGGCATTAATATAAGCAAAATCATCACCATCTTCTTCTTCGCCATCACTCTGGGTTATACAACATATATCCTGATTTGAAACTCCTTCCGTTTCATTCTTGCCCATACCTGATTGAATGGTATCTATAGAAGAAGAATCGCTATCATCGCTCATTTTACACTCTATCAGATCTTTACTCTCGTCACAGTCCATACTCTGGTTGCTCAATTGCCCCCCAACAACTCCGACATCAACACTCTCATTGTTATGTTCAAACTGAAGTTCATTATCATCTAAAAGAATATCAGACTCGTCGTAATATGCCTTATCCTCGTCTAAATCATCCAAGTCACTAGCTTCAAAAGACCTATTTGTTCGCCGAAGTTCAGCTTCAATAAACATTTGATAGGCATTAATATCACATGGCACAAATGAATCCGAGCATAAGCTTGCACCCATACTCAAAAGACTGGCAGCAATTTGAGTATCACTAACCTCTATTAAGCCGTTCATTTTATTCACAACTCGTGTTAATGTAAGCTGAGCGTGTCTCTTGGTTGTGTTGCAGTCCTCGGCAATGCTTGGATATTTTACGGCATTTTCGTGGGCCTTCATCAGTATTGGTAAAGCATCAGTAATCTTCACACCATCTTTGTTGATATAAGGGCCAATATAAAAAAGAGCCGATTTGCTTTGCTCTGACGAACCAAGATATAATAGATTGCTATTACAACCAAGCAACGATGTCAAATAAGGATTGAAATCAACCACCAAACCATTTCTACCCTCAAGTGACTTTGAAACGATGTCATAAAGCAAATTCAAATCATACAAATCGAAGGCTTGTAAGCTATTCTTCACACCATTCAACTTTGACGTCATTAGTGTGTAGTGATACTCTGGAGTCTTGATATTTCCCCTCTGGGACTGTCTCGAATTACTTCCACTATTATTGGACTGCCGGAGTAGATGGATAGTAGTTCTATCATTCTCATCTGTGCCAAAGAACTGGACTCGATTATACGAAACATCCTTGGTGCTATCATTTGACGAAACACCATTGGAGGTATGAACCTCCTCTTCGTATATAGCAACATTGAGTTTCTCCATCTCCGCAAAGAGTCTAATTTCAAGTTCCCCACCCTCAAAGCAATCATCTCCAGTAACATTCTTCATGAGCTTAATGTACTGCTCCATTGTATCCTCGGTAACATGTTCTACATCCATTCTAGACTCGATATACTGTGCTACAGTTGATTCATCAGATTCATCAAACTTATAATCGTGTAACTTCGTGTTCAAATGATGCATCAATTCTCTTCGCATACATTGAACGGATTTCTTACCCGCTTTGAGACGAGAGGACTCTATCAACCCCAAAAGTAACGTGAAGAAAAGATTGTTCTTGTCATCCTTGTCAAAGCAGTGTAAATCGATCTGCTCCATTGCCAATCTTGAAGAGGCATCCCTGAACACAGACGAATTCTCACCTGGCATCATCTCTTCGCATAATTTCAAAATAATATCTTCTTTAGTCATACCATCATCGAGCTCATCCAATTTCTTCAACTGTGGCCTATTCAACTCCCATATAATAGTACGGCTACTATCAGATTTGAGAGGGTATATGTGCTCTTTTGTAGTATAGCGCTCAGGTTCCTCAGGATCCGTAATGGAAAGTTTGACATATTCTTGCTCAATTTTTTGAGTAGACAAATCAACTTTCTTTTCAATATGTTCGGTACCATAAGGATCAAGTTCATCCCACTGCTTATTACCTAAAGGTTGAATGGAAGGAGCAATTTCAATGGGCCTAGAACCATTGCTAAGAGCCTTTGGAAAACACAGTCTACAACCGTGCCATCCCTTTGGTGGCTTCTTGCAAGTAAAAGTATGCATATGAATACCACAGTGACATATGGTAACACCCACAAACGACTTAAACTGGCCATCCCTAATACGTGGATCTGGTGGAAGCTGTGTTGCTCTCGGCCGAGATCTAGAACTAGAAGGTACAGCATTCGACTGATTCTTTGTATTGTCTTTCTTCAACGTATCCGAGGAAGTCACTATCGGATTTGCTGCCATTCGAATTCCCGGGAAATGGCTTTCAAAAGACTCCTTCAAAGTATCGTTTGAACAGCAATTCTTAGTACATCTCAGCGTCTTACCGAATGCTGCAAAAGCCCCAGGAGACGAAGAATCCACTTGTTGACTATCACTTGATTCAGTGTTAGTGCTATCCGGTGCCTCATGAAAGAGATTGACTACCAACAAAAGAGAATGTAAAGTGTAAGAATAATATACTAAACTAAACAACATTGATGGAACTTACCATTGACAGGACTAATATTTCTGCCACTGGAGTCACAGCCTTGACTTGCTTGCTTTGAAGAACGTAATTCCTTCAGGCCTTTGACGGTCTTTATATTTGTGTGTACCAAATCTTTCACGTGTACATGCCTATCAAGCTGAGCACAATAATGAGACTCTAACATATCTGATATGTGTTTGCACAGCGTGGGTATTTCTGATATTTGCTCAATATACCACGGCGAAATTCCTGCCCAGATTATGACATGAAAATGGAGAGATCCACTATGAGTAACTTCATTTTTTCCAAAGAAGGCACGTGGGTCACCAACTAACCCCATACGTATCTCGTAAGGTTTATTGTCTGTACGATTTACCTTATTATTATCCCCACTGTTCATTGACGGTTTGCTTCCTATGAGTATTTCCATGATGTCATGCACAACCTGCTTATAGGCAAAGGCAGCTCCAACCGGGTTGCTATTCATAAGTTTAAGTCGCTCCGTATAACCATGTGGTATATGAATGACTCCCTCACTCTTATCTTCTAGTGGGATACCACGGTCCATCTCCACATTTGAGGAACTCGAGACAACAGCCGGAAACTGTGTATTGTTTAAACTACGAAGAGCAAGTCTGACAGCAGTAGGATTGTTTATATCATCAATACCAAACGTAAGAAAACTAGGAGCACAACCAAAGTGTCGACCCAACGCAAGAATTTCTCCTGCACTTTGATTCCTCTCAAAAGCACCAAAAGCAGATTTCCTACCCGCAAAGGTAAGAAGAGGTGTAACTTTGTTCAGCACATACTTTGCATCAGACCCATCTGGATTCTTAACTGCAGCTTTAAGCTTGTTTTGGAACTCGACAGATCCAAATTCATTTGCAAACTCCCCAAACTTTCCTGGGTCTGATGATGCTTTTGTATGCATACCTTTGATTACACCGTGTCTCCGATTTGACTCGAAAAGCTGACAGAGCAACTGCCTATTGCACGCGGCAGACGTTGTGTATTGCATTATAATATGTTCAGTCTGGTACTTGTCAAGATGTGGACGACGATTGTGGTATGCAGTACCGAAGATGCATACATCTGGATTTGCTTTGGCAATGAGTACGTCGCCATTGTCATATTCATTCAAAGGGAGGCCCTCTCGCCTTGAAAGATTAGCAGCAAACTCCATTTCATCAACACCCAGCGTCTCAGCTGCATTTTCAAGAAACTCACGATCCATATCCCTGATAGATGTATTTGTAGCAGATGTTATAAAAGAACAACGCAAAGGGATATCACTATTACCTTCATGCCCATCATCATTGTGTTCTTCCATAATATCACCTCCTCCCATAGTTCTGACATGCCTAGCATCATCCCTAGCAATCTCTGTCTCCCTCAATAAAGTCTCATCATTGATACACTCGGCATCATTTACAAGAGCTTCATTGGCAGCCTTTAGATTAGCCTTTACTTCTTCAAAATCTGGCAATTTATCATCATACTTATAATGACAATTGACTTCTTGCAAAACCTTCAGCCATTGGCATATGACCCACGCTCGTCCCTCAACATTTGCAGAGCCTAGCACCTTTTTGGCAAGAGCATCATACTCTCCCTCGGGTCCAACAAACTGAAGAGACACATCTCCATTGATACTATCTCTGGATAGCAGATTCGATACTACACGGGGACTATCATGGTTGAAGTAGATACCACAACCTTTAACAGCTGACTGTCCCCTCTCCTTCACTCTTCCATCAGCAGTATTACTCTCAATTTTTATGACCAATAAAAAATGCCGAACCTTAGATACCATCTGACGCTCACGTTCAACTAAGGGTTCTAAACCAATCCTATTGCCATCCCCAAAATCAACTCCAGAAACTAGTGACCTCCAAGGAGACTTCTTGTCATCCAAGCTCTTCTGGCAATGCGAGCATATCGTTGCCCAATACCTATTTTTGTCTCCACTACTAACATCCTCTCTGACAAACTCAGGGTGAAGGTGGCAGTATACCGGATTACCTTCTTTGTCAAACATGTAGTCAGGGAGGTTGTCTTTCTCCTCTTCAAGTTCCTCGGGCTTCTTTGCTGGCCAAACAGAACGCAATCTCCACAACTCAACCTTTTTTGTATCACCATTATCATTACATGGTATACACAAGGGCTCTCTCTCCATCAATCGTCTATGATAGCCTTGCGTCCTCCCACTCCTTGGACCTGTCAGCTTACATTTGTCTTGAGTATCATCAGACTTTGAATCGTCATTACTTTCTTCATTATCAATATCCTCACTGTCCTCTCCAATCTCAATTTCTTCAACATCATTCGACTCGATACCAGGGTCTCCTTCGATCTCAATGTCTTCATCTCCCTCTCTCAATCGCAACTTATCTATTAGTATTTTATCCACAAGTACCTCCTTGTAAGTACGGTTCGTGCTCTTACCATCTTTCATATCACTGTTATCGATATGAAAAGTACGAATTCCACAACAGGCACACGTTGGAATTGGTGCATCAACACTCTTTATATCATTCCACTCGAAACTTAATTTATCGCCCCAAGGCAAACCACGTCCTTGTGCAACACAAAATGCTGACATACGATCTGCAGCTAAGTCAGGTGTCACCTTTTGTGAATCGATAAGAGAAGCGGGTTCTGATAGCATGAGGCCGCTATATACTTCCGGTTTTCTGAAAGACAATGTAGAAAAGATATAATACATTAGCTTGACATGCAACTCCAAAAAAAACAAACAGGTCAACTTACTCTTCCTTAGGGACTTTCTTCAAAGCCAACAAAGTCTTCTGATGTTTTGCGTTATATTCAAAATTAATGCCTGTTAGTCGTTCCGGTAAAACAATCTCACGCTCATGAACATGCTCTTTATCTGCGTATTTAAATACAGCTTCATATGACATCTCATAGCGACGTTTTTGTTGTGGATCGTCACGATCATAATCGAGACACTTGATCATAAAATACCTCTCTGCAGCATCATGGAAATTAATATATGCAATTTCACACCGCCATAGTTTTGATTGGTCTTCCTTTGCACATTTGTTCCACCAAAATCCTGGCACATTCAATTTCAATCCAAGTAAACGCCGAAGGAGACTTTTATTTTTCAGTGAACGCAAGTACTTTTTTGAAATAGTCTCAGTGGTAGCTAACCACATGATCAAAGATTCATCACGTTCCAACCCTAGTCTATATTCAGCCTCACTTCTCCACTTTTCATGATCTTTTGCAATGTTGTCCTCTGTGAGGACGTACTTGTGTAGAGTCTCCGTCAAGCTGATATACATTTCATAATGCAATTTAAACAATATTCTAACCTTATCGGCCCCAGCGTCACCTTGATTGCACAAGTATTGATGCACTTTCCAACATGCCGAATGTAGAGAAGGTTCCCATTCCTTAAAATAACACCTACGAATATGAAATAAAGTAAAGGCAGTCTCTACACACTCCTCGTGATTTGAAAGGACAAAATCCTTGCCAGGTATGTGCCAAGCTGGAGTGTCCCACGTTGGCCTTTTCTTCCTCTCAATAACTTTCGCATTGGTTCTAACGATAGCATGTCTTTCCTTATCAGCTACCATCCTCTTCTGACGCTTCTCTGTGGACTCATTGGCTCTAGCGATAGCACTTCTTTCCCTTACATCAGCCAACCTCTTCTGACGCTTCTCCTCAGCATTCATCAGACTTCTCCTCAACCTAGGAAAGCAATCATTCATTTCCTTCTGAAATCCTTTAATCAATTCATCAACAGTCAATCGCCTTTTATGTTGACTATACGGCACCTTAAAACATTTCATCATAGATAGCCTATCTTTAGGAGATTTCTTCCGAATTATTTCCTCTACCTCATCATCAGACTTGCCAATTAAACAATACTCCTCACGCTTCGATAACA
>Ga0213865_10002892_pt1 | contig 10692 bp, 9 predicted proteins | sample PICome_6_FD_160100 | JGI IMG/M metagenome (GOLD analysis project Ga0213865, IMG submission 160100) | Coastal seawater microbial communities near Pivers Island, North Carolina, United States - PICO282 | ecosystem: Environmental > Aquatic > Marine > Coastal | place: USA: North Carolina | collected... | reverse complement strand
CCGACGTTTTGATGGAGTAATACATGGCTTTGGCGGTTGTCCAATGGCGAGTGATGCCTTGGTCGGAAATATGCCAACAGAAAAGTTGGTCACATACTTTAATGGACAAGGGATTCAGACAGGACTTTCTATGACAACCTTTGAATCTGCAATGAATAAAACGAAAGAATTTTTCGCTCAATTCAGCTAAGTTTATAATTTATTTATAATTATTCTAAATTAAGTTTGCCAGTTTTTTTTTTGTGTTATATATTTGCCTTATGTTTAATTAATCTAAATTAATTTAAATGAAAAACTTATCACTTTTCCTACTATTCCTTGCTTCTTCTGTGTATGCTCAAGAACAATATAACAGTGCAACAACACAATTAAATAATCTTGTATCATCCGAAAGGGGTCTTTCTATCGGTGGTTATGGTGAAATTACATATAACAACAAAGAAGGTTCATCAACACCAGCTGAAATTGATGTGCAACGCTTGGTGATGCTTTTTGCTTATAAATTTGATGATAGGACATCATTTGTAACCGAAATTGAATTTGAGCACGTGAAAGAAGTGTATGTAGAACAAGCATTTATAAACTATGCTGTAGCTGATGGAGTTAATCTGCGAGGAGGTTTAATGTTAGTTCCAATGGGGATTGTTAACGAATATCATGAACCAACAACCTTTAATGGTGTAGAGCGACCTAGTTTAGACAATAAGATTGTCCCTACAACTTGGCGTGAAATGGGGATTGGCGTATCGGGGCGTATCAACAATGCTTCTATTCGTTATCAGGCCTATCTCATGAATGGGTTTCTTTCCTATGGTGAGAGTTACAAACTCAGAGGATCCGATGGACTTCGAAAAGGTCGTCAAAAAGGGGCTGAATCTGTTGGATCGGATTCAAATTTTGCTGGTAGAATCGAATATTATGGTTTACCAAATCTCAAATTCGGTGTTTCGTATTACACAGGAAATACCCAAACCACAGTACCTGATATAAGCAGCACACAAATCGGTTTATCAATGTTTGGTTTAGACTATCGTTATGTAAATGGTAGACTGTCTTCAAGAGGGCAATATATCTCTGCTAGCTTGAGTGACACCGAAGCCTATAATCTAGCTGGGAATACAGATCTTGGATCGGCTATGGGTGGTTATTATGTTGAAGGAGCTTACAATCTTTTACCACTTGATAGTCGTCAGAAGTTAGACATATTTCTTCGTTATGAAAACTTTAATACACACCAAAAAACAGCGGGTGTCTTGATTGCGAATGATGCCTACCATCGCAACGAAACCACATTTGGACTATCCTATCATTTGGCAAGTGGCGCCGTTTTCAAAGCGGATTATCAGTCAAAAGGGACAGCAGTTGAAGGTTCTGATGCCGTCGGTCAATTTAACTTAGGGCTTGGCGTGTTCTTTTGATGTATATTTGCTGACTTAAAAAATGGCTTTGAGATTCTTTTGTATTCTTGTTTTTATTTCTTTTCAGCTAACAGCCCAATCACCTCGATTGTTGAAGAAAGCCACAAAGTTGATTGAAAAGACATACGCTGTTGACGATCTACAACTTGAGTACAAAGAATTTCAAACCAAGTCTGTAGTTGGAAATTTCTACAAAATTTTTGATTCAGGTCAGCACTTGGGCTTCGCTTTTATAGGTACCGCACCAAGCAAAACAGATACCTTTGAATATCTTGTTGTTTTCGACCAAAGCTTGATTATCAAAAAAGTGAATGTGTTGGTTTATCGTGAAGATTACGGAGGTGAAATTGGCAGTAACCGTTGGCTCAAACAGTTTGTCGGGAAAGCACGAAATACAGAACTGGCAGTTGGAAAGAACATTGCTGCTATTTCTGGCGCGACAATCTCTGTTTACTCCATGGCCAATGCCGTTAATCAGTTACTAAACGAAATGAATCAGTTTGAGCAGATATGATTCCAACTATTGATACATGGAGTTACCCGTTGCGTCTGATGACGGCTTTTTTCTTAGTCGTCTTGTCAATTGGGTTTTTTACTGGAATTCGTTTTGTAAGTGAGACAGACAGTACGTCTCCAGAAGGCCTTGTTGAACACTATAATGGTAACGAACAAGATAAGGATGTTATGGTGATGAAATTCAAAAAAAGCGCTCAAGAAATGCTCACGATTGTTCACACCCATATTTTAAGTATGTCGATGTTGTTTTTCCTCACAGGGTTTTTATTGGCACAAACCGCCATTCACCAACGTCTTAAGCTTTTCCTCATTATTGAACCTTTTATATCTATTCTTCTTACTTTTGGGGGGCTATACCTCATTTGGTTTGGGATAGAATGGTTTCGATATGTTGTGATTTTTTCTGGAATTGCGATGACACTGGCCTATTCTGCAGCGGTTATCATAATCTTAAAACATCTTCGCTTGTTTAAAAGCTGATTTGCCCATTAATTTAGTATATTTGCATGCAACTAATTCTAAACTAGTTGCTATGTCAAAACAATCATCAAAAATCACTGGATTGGGTTTAACTTACGATGATGTTTTGTTGGTTCCTTCCTATTCCGAGGTACTACCACGTGAAGTAAATATCCAATCAAAATTTTCTAGAAATATCCCTTTAAACGTTCCCATTGTTTCCGCTGCGATGGACACCGTAACTGAAAGCCAAATGGCCATTGCCATGGCTCGTGAAGGGGGGATTGGCGTGCTCCACAAAAACATGACTATCGAAGCCCAAGCCGAAAAAGTTCGTAAAGTCAAGCGTGCTGAATCGGGAATGATTATTGACCCAGTCACATTGCCGACAACTGCTCTAGTATCAGATGCACAAAAACTTATGACAGAATATCGTATTGGCGGAATCCCTATTGTAGACACTAAAGGTAAGTTGGTAGGCATCGTGACGAATCGAGATTTGCGTTTTGAAAAAAATGAAGCACGCCCAGTCATGGAAGTAATGACTTCTGAAAACTTGGTTACCGTCCATGAGGGGATTTCGATGTCTGACGCAGAAGAAATTTTACAGGCACATAAAATCGAAAAACTTCCGGTTATTGATAAAGAAAACCGACTTGTTGGTCTAATTACCTTTAGAGATATTACGAAAGTGAGCTTAAAACCCCATGCCAATAAAGATAGCTACGGTCGTCTTCGCGTTGCTGCTGCGGTTGGTGTTACACGGGATGCTGTTGAACGTTGTGCAGCGTTGGTAAATGCTGGGGTAGATGGAGTTGTCATTGATACAGCTCATGGTCATACGCAAGGCGTTGTCAATGTGTTAAAACAAATTAAAAAGGAGTACAAGGATTTGGATGTCGTTGTTGGTAATGTTGCAACAGCCGATGCCGCCAATTTCCTTGCTGAAGCTGGAGCCGATGGGGTGAAAGTTGGTATTGGACCGGGTTCGATTTGTACCACCCGTGTGGTTGCTGGGGTCGGTTACCCTCAGTTTTCGGCTATCCTCGAAGTTTCAAAAAGTTTGCTTAAAAAAGGGATTCCACTGATTGCAGATGGCGGGGTAAGATACACTGGGGATATTGTAAAAGCGATTGGAGCTGGCGCTCAGTCGGTCATGTTGGGTTCCATGTTGGCAGGTACCAAAGAATCCCCTGGAGAGACCATAATTTTTGAGGGTAGAAAATTTAAATCTTACCGTGGTATGGGATCTGTCGAGGCCATGCGAGAAGGAAGTAAAGACCGTTATTTTCAGGATATAGAGGATGATATCAAAAAACTTGTTCCTGAAGGAATCGTCGGTAGAGTTCCTTACAAGGGTGAGTTATTTGAAAGTATACATCAGTTTGTCGGAGGACTTCGTGCTGGAATGGGATATAGTGGTGCAAAGGATATTCCTCAACTTCAAGATAAGGCAAGCTTTGTTCAGATCACCTCTTCAGGAATTCAAGAAAGTCACCCGCATAACGTAGCCATTACAAAAGAAGCACCCAATTATTCTCGATAGCCCAATGAAGTTTATTTATTTTTATTCATTCCTCCTTTTTTCTGCGTGCAATCTCTCAACAAATGAAGAATCTGATGCAGTGGCCAGAGTAGGTGAAAACTACTTGTTTTCTTCAGATTTACAAGATCAAATTGGCCCGCAATATGATGGGGATAGTTTACAAATCGCGAATCGTTTGATTGATGATTGGGCGGAGCAGTTATTGTATCTTAAAAAAGCAGAAATCAATTTGAGCTCGTCAGAAAAAAAACAGCTCGACGAATTGGTAAGGACTTACCGTAACGACTTGTATGTCAAAACTTACAAGGATAAGGCAATCCAATCTCAGTTGGACTCTGTAGTTGAACAAGCTGAAATTCAGGACTATTTTGAAAAAAACAAAGCTAATTTTAGAACCAATAAAGATTTGTTGCGAGGTCGTTATGTTCGGGTTCGAAATGAAAATTATAATCTGCGCACGATTCGTCGTAGTCTTCGGCGTTTTAACGATGTTGACAAGATTTTTTTAGACTCAATTGCCCTTCAGTTTACAACCTACTCTATGAATGATTCAATATGGGTTCAGGCCTCCCAATTTTTTAATCGATTGCCGTCACTTAGTGAAAGACGGTATAAAAATTTCTTAAAAAATAACACTTTCTTTGAATTACAAGATTCTTTAGAAGTATATTTGGTGGTGGTTGAAGAAGTTGTTTTGCGCAACGATTTGGCTCCGTTGGAATATGTCACTCCAACGTTAAAGCAAATTTTAATAAATAAAAGGAAATTAGAATTAATGCGCCAATTTGATAGAGAAATTATTGAGGAGGGATTGCGTCAAAATACCTACGAAGTATATGAATAAGCGGTTTATCACTCTATGTGTATTATTTTTTTTCGGCAGCTTTGTTTTTAGTTATGCCCAAATAGATAGTATCTCACAACCCACTAGAGTTAAAATCGATGGTGTTGCTGCTGTCATTGGGGATTATGTGATTCTTGACTCTGATGTTGATAAGGCCTATATTGATCTAGAGTCTCAAGGAATACCAACATCCAATATCGAAAGATGTAGTCTTTTGGGTAAATTGATGGAAGACAAACTCTATGCACATCATGCCGAACAAGATAGTCTAGAAGTAAGTGATGCAGAGATTAATGATTACGTGGGCAGAACCATAGACTATTTTGTGCAAGAACTCGGAAGTATGGAAAAGGTTCTCGAATTCTATAAGAAAAAGGATGAGCAAAGCTTTCGAAGTGAATTGTTTGACATCAATCGAGTTCAACAACTCTCGCAAAGGATGCAAGCCAATATCGTTGAAGAAATCGAAGTGACACCAGAAGAGGTACGAACTTTTTTTGATAAAATACCAGCAGACCAGCGTCCTGTTTTTGGCGCTGAACTTGAAATCGCTCAGATTGTTGTAGAACCCACTCCTACAGAAGAGGAGGTTGAACGATCAATCCGCATGTTGGAGACCATGCGCAACGATGTATTGGAAAATGGTTCAAGTTTTGCGTCCAAAGCAATTTTATACTCCCAAGACCCTGGCTCTAGGTCTCGTGGCGGAAGATATACGCTTGATCGCAAACGTCCAGTCATGGTGAAAGAGTTTAGGGATCAGGCATATCGACTTCGTGAAGGAGAAGTTTCCCAACCATTCCAAACAGACTTTGGATGGCATATCGTTACGGTTGACAAGATTCGAGGTCAACTAATTGATGTCCGTCACGTTCTTCTTGTTCCTGAGATTTCTGCTAAGGAACTTAAAGAGGCAAAAGACAAACTCGAGTTGATTCGCAAAAGAATTCAAGATGGAGAGATTTCCTTTGCTGATGCTGCCCTTGAGTTTTCAGACGACAAAGACACTGCTGCTAATGGGGGTGTTTTGATCAATCCCGCATCCGGAGACACCAAATTTGAGCTGACCAAACTCGATCCAGCCATTTACAACCAAATCTTAAACTTAGAAGACAATCAAATTTCTCCGCCAGTTCTTGACGAAGACAGATCAGGAAACAAAAAATACAAGATTTTAAAGGTGACCAATCGTTACGACCAACATCAAGCAGATTTTGCAACAGACTATGTAAAAATTAAGGACTTGGCTTTAAAAGAAAAACAGTTAAACGCTATACAGAAGTGGATGGGTGATAAAATTGATGATACTTTTGTCAATGTGAATCGCTCATACAGAGATTGTGATTTCTCCAATAAGTGGGTTCAGTAACGAATAAGCGCCCTCGAACTAGATTCAAAATTATTCGTTTTTACAGTTGTATTTTTTAAGGTTCTGTTTTATTCAGCTTACCATCAAAACCTTGATTGACAGTAGGATAATTGTTTGCTATACCTTAATTTTGTAAGCAAAAATAAGCTATGGAACAAGCCATGAAGTTGGTGCGTTTTTTATTTTCAACTCGACTTACAGCTATATTGTTTATCGTGTTTTGCGTTGCGATGGCTGTGGGCACTTTTGTTGAGAGTATTCACAACACAGCTACCGCTAGGATTTGGATCTATAATGCTTGGTGGTTTGAGGCAATTATGGGTGTGTTCGTTCTCAATTTTATTGGTAACATCAAGAAATACCGTCTCTTGCGCTGGGAAAAATGGCCAGTTCTTCTTTTACATGGGGCATGGATTTTAATTATTCTTGGTGCTTTTGTTACCCGTTATTTTGGCTTTGAAGGGGTTATGCCTATCCGCGAGGGAGAAACTACCAATACATTTTTAAGTGAAAAGACCTATGTTACCGTTTTGATTGATGGTGAAATGGATGGAAATCTCAAACGAAAAAAACTTCAAGATGATTTTTTGTTTGCCGAAGCAACCAACAATTCTTTTCGTTGGAAAAGCACATTCGACACCCAAGATTTCTCGTTAGAGTATGTCGACTTTATGTCAAATGCAGCGGAGGATTTGGTCGAGGATCCTGATGGGGAGTTTTTTCTCAAAATTGTTGAAGCTGGTGATGGGAACCGTCATGACCACTATATCGGATTTGGAGAAATTGTTAATATTCACAATGTTTTATTCACGCTAAATAACCCTACAGATGGGGCAATCAACATTGAATGGGATCAAACCAATGATCGTTATAGCATCAACACTCCATTTGGTGGTACAAGCATGCAGATGGCAACGCAGACTCTTGATGAGGTGCCAGTAGACACACAATTACCTCTCCACTTTCGGTCACTTTATTCTCTTGCTGGCATGCAGTTTGTGTTTCCCGATCCAGTGATTCAGGGATCCTATCAAATCGTGAAAGATCAAGAATCTTTTCAGGATGCACTAACCCTTAAAATCACTACAGAGGGCGAGTCGGAAACCATACAAGTTCTGGGTGCAAAAGGGTTTACCAACGACCCAAAACAGATTTCCCTCGGTGGTTTGGATTTTTGGGTTCAATACGGTTCTTTACAGCATGAGTTGCCGTTTGCTTTAAAGCTCAATGATTTTATTGCTGAAAAATATCCTGGAACCGAAAAAAGCTACAGTAGTTTTATGAGTAGAGTTAGCGTAGCAGATTACCCTCCTTTCGATCACGATATTTATATGAATCACATTTTAAATCACAAAGGGTATCGTTTTTTTCAAGCTTCATTCGACCCAGATGAGAAAGGAACTGTTCTGTCTGTAAATCATGACTTTTGGGGAACGTGGATTACCTATGTTGGCTATTTCATTCTTTATATTGGCTTACTTGGGATCATGTTTTTTGGAAAAACGAGGTTTAAATCTCTCTCAAAAACTCTTGAAAAAATAAGAGCAAAAAAAGCCTCATTAACGGCAATTGTCCTTTTGTTTAGTTTATCTGTATTCTCTCAAACTCACCAACACGAATCGACAGCAATACAAGACCTCGATTCTACTTTGATGCGTCAAGCAGTACCAGTTGAACAAGCTGCTAAATTTGGAAAACTTGTCATTCAAGATTTTGGTGGTCGAATGAAACCAGCGAACACCTTTGCCTCTGAATTGATACGAAAAGTGAGCAAGTCAGATACATATCAGTCTTTAAATGCAGATCAAGTTCTGCTGTCGATCCAACAAAACCCGTTGCTGTGGTATCAAGTGCCTTTTATTTATTTAAAAAGGGGAAATGACAGCTTGCGAAGACTCGCTGGGGTCGAGGAAAAAGCAAAATACGCATCATTTGTTGATTTCTTTGACAAGGACGGAACTTACAAACTCGCAAAACCCTTAGAGGGTGCTTATAAAGCTGCCACACCAAACCAGTTCCAAAAAGATTTTATCGAAACCGATCGTAGGATTAATCTTCTATATAGTGCGATAGAGGGTAAAGTTCTTCGAATTTTTCCAGTTCCAGATGATGAAAACAACAAGTGGGTTTCTTTTGCTGAGGCACCTGATTTTCCATTTGAAGGAGTTGATTCCCTTTATGTTGCCAATGTGATGCCGCTTTACATCGGGGCGTTGCGACAAGGCGCCTACGACCAAGCCGATGAATTACTGGAAAGTATATCCGGATTTCAAAGAAAATATGGTAATGATATCATGCCTTCGCAAGAAAAAATTGATGCAGAAATCATGTACAACCAATACGACATCTTCAAAAAACTTTTTGCATGGTATATGTATGTTGGGACGTTAATGTTTTTGGTGCTCATTTTCCAAATTATATATGATGTTCGCATTTTTGGATTTGTTGTAAAGCTATGTATCGGTCTCATCAGCCTTCTTTTTGTTGCCCAAACGGTCGGAATGGGTGCACGATGGTACATTTCTGGTCATGCACCATGGAGTGACGCCTATGAATCGATGCTCTATGTTGCATGGGCAACCGTTGGAATGGGATTAGCTTTTGGGCGCAAATCCAAACTGACAATCGCAGCGACTGCTTTTGTAGCTTCCATGGTATTGATGATTGCACATTGGAACTGGATGGATCCTGAGATTGCGAATCTAGTCCCAGTTTTAGATAGCTATTGGTTGATGATTCATGTCGCAGTAATCGTTGGAAGTTATGGCCCATTTGCTCTGGGGATGATTGTTGGCTTTATCGCTATGATTTTGATGATTTTAACGACCAAGAAAACAAAAAATCGAATCCGATTAACAATCGATGAACTGACAGTCGTCAACGAGCTTGCACTCACCGTTGGAGTCGTGATGTTAACGATTGGAAACTTTCTCGGTGGTCAGTGGGCCAACGAAAGTTGGGGAAGATATTGGGGTTGGGACCCAAAAGAAACATGGGCACTAATCAGTATTCTCGTTTATGCTTTTGTTCTACACATGCGACTGATTCCTGGTATGCGAAGCAAATGGTTGTTTAACCTTATGTCAGTCATCGCTTTTGCAAGTATTATCATGACTTATTTTGGTGTAAATTTCTATCTGGTTGGTTTGCATTCTTACGCAAGTGGTGACAAAGTGATTACGCCTACTTTTGTATATTATTCAATCGCCATTGTTTCTGTGGTTGGATTCATTTCTTACCTTCGATATAACAAATACTTTGAGAAAAAATCTACATAAAAAGTGGTTTTGGTATGCAATCATTGGGCTAGTGCTTAATGGCCTAGGTTTGAGCGTGGTCGGGGAAGCAATTATTGCCAAGTCAAATGGCGAGGCATGGTTTTTGTTTGGTACATTAGGACTTATTCTTGTAAATTCGGGCTTATGTTTTTTTGGTACAGCAGTCGGTATTCGCTACGCAAATCGTTCCTGATTTGTATGATTTTCGGTGGTTATTTTAGTGCTTCTGGGCAAGAGAATCAGGGAGAAAGTCCTCTTTTTTCAATACCCAACAAACCAATTTTAGGGATAATGACTAACGAAAATTCAATCGAGGATTTTTCGTTTCTTAACAAGAAAGATGAGCCCGAAAAATCCCTTTTTGCGAAAGAAGAATATTTAGATGCTTCGGCACCATACCTAAAAAGATTGCGCAAAAGAGAAGAGGACAATGCAAATATGGGATATCTAGGAGACACTTATCTCGGGGATGTTAACACCACTTCTAACAAAGCCATTATTGTATGCCGTGATTTTGAGTATGAGGATGGAGACCGTGTTCAAATTTTACTCAATGATGAAGTGCTTCTACAAAACTTATACCTTAAAAATCAATATTTCATCATGCAAATCGATTTAAAACCTGGATTTAATAAGTTTGATTTTAAAGCATTAAATCAGGGGTCATCTGGCCCGAATACGGCAGAATTGAGGGTGTTTGACGAGGATCAAAAGCTACTATCCTCGAATCAATGGAATTTATCCACTGGCGCAACGGCAACTTTTATTGTCGTTAAGCAGATGTAATAAACAAATATTCCCCAAAAAAAAAGGGGAGTAAATACTCCCCTAATATATTGATGTAAGAATGTTATTCTTCAGTAGCTTCTTCTTCGGTAGCTTCCTCTTCAGTAGTTTCCTCTTCAGTAGCTTCCTCTTCGGTAGCTTCCTCTTCGGTAGCTTCTTCAACTACAACTTCTTCAGTTGTTGCTTCCTCTGCTACAGTCGCTTCAGAGCTGTCTTTTGTAAAAAAGTAAATGGCCACTGCTAAAGCAATAAGAACCAATACCCATAATTTATTCTTCATTTTGATTTTGTTTTTATATGTACAAATTTAAATATTTCCTTTGGATTTTCGATTAAAATCAAATGAATTATAACTTAACAATGCTTAAAGTGCATATTAAGTCATGCTTTTGCTCAACCTCCAATCTATTAAACACTGCTTTTATATCCGCTTTGAAAATCACACAAACAAAAAAACGCTCAAGCAAGCTTGACGT
>Ga0213865_10002889_pt1 | contig 10701 bp, 12 predicted proteins | sample PICome_6_FD_160100 | JGI IMG/M metagenome (GOLD analysis project Ga0213865, IMG submission 160100) | Coastal seawater microbial communities near Pivers Island, North Carolina, United States - PICO282 | ecosystem: Environmental > Aquatic > Marine > Coastal | place: USA: North Carolina... | reverse complement strand
GGCAAAGACTGCGAAAAAGGCGAAGAAAAGTGGCGGAAAGAAAAAGTAAAAAAGATCCACGCCTAGCACGCGCCGGCGTCTCAGGCTACAACAAGCCTAAACGCACACCGAGCCACCCGAAGAAATCACACGTCGTGGTTGCGAAATCCGGAGATAAGGTAAAGACGATCAGGTTTGGCCAACAGGGCGCCAAAACCGCAGGCAAGCCGAAGGCAGGCGAGAGCGACAAGATGAAGAAGAAACGCGCATCATTTAAGGCGCGACACGGTAAAAACATTGCCAAAGGCAAAATGTCGGCGGCGTACTGGGCAGACAAGGTGAAGTGGTGATATGGCCGTCCGAAGTTTATTAGAAATAATTGAAATGTTAGGCCGTGGGGCTAAAGATACTTTATCTCCTCAAACTATTAAAGATATTAGTAAATCAGCTCAACCTGCTACCAGACTTCCAAAAGCCGGTGAAACAATATCTGTGAGGGGTTTACCTCCTAGCAAACAGCCGACAAAAGAAATGTTAGATCCAATGGGATATAGCGCGACAAAATTAAGTCGCCCAATAGAATCTTACTCTCCCACAGTTACTCCCAGAAATACGCCATTGCTTCCAAGAAAAAATATTACGTTAGAAGATTTAGAGGGCGGATACTTATTACCTTTATATGGCGACCGAAGTTCTGCCGCAGGGCTTTTAAGTCGCGTCGGTGATATAAATTTACAAAGAGCATACAATTTAGAAGGCGGAATAGATTTTATGCGCGGCCCCTCTTATCAATCTGATAAAGCGATTTGGGCTTCTGGGGCAGGCGTTTTAAAGCCTATTGTGTCAAAAGCTGAAGATGTAGCGGCTAAAACAGGTAAGCCAGTTTACGGGACAACTATATCGATGGCTCCAAATTCTTTAGATTTTGCTAAATTTACTCCGAGAGTTGCGGCGGATTTACTGCAACAGTCTATGACTAAAAAATCTGCAAAATTATTTGACGATGAATTAAGAGAAAGAAAAGGTATGTCTGATTGGGTTGGCATACTTTCTCCAAAGTTGGATGAATGGCTCCAGAAAGCAACCCCAGATCAACAAAAGGCATTTTTAAGATTTGCAGATTCAGATAATGCTAGAAAAAACTTTGGAGTTACATCTGATGCAATAGGAGCGGCTCGATACGCCGTCACAGATCCTACTCAAGCTTCTCTTCCATCAGGGTATGGAGGCACTGCTATAGCTCAGTTTAAGAAAAAGGGCGGTTTGCTTGATAGCCCTACTGTTACGCACTCTAGTTATCCAGTGCAAACGCAAGGTGTATATAAAGGCGGTCTGGAAGTGCCTATTCGACAAGAAGATCTTTTTAGAGACGCTTTTAAAGCATACAGAAGCCCAGACTATGTTAGCACAAAAGGTAAGGTTGGGGCTCTCGACGCTTCAAATGCTACTTATGCCGCAAAAACACAATTACCTGCTCAACTTGTAGACGCTGAAATGGTTGATAATTACATGAAAATGCTAGAGAGATACAAGCAGAGAGGTTTATTAGATTAAATGCCTGATAAAATAAAAAAATCTGCAATAAACATTGGCGGCTCATCAGTTTTTATTCTGAGAGATTTTTTTACATCCTCATCAAAGCTTTCGGCCTCTTCTATTGTGCATTTTGTTCGTAAAATATACGACTCAACGATTTGTTCTCGTGCTTCTTGTAAATCCATTACTTCCTCCCATAATAGATTGATGGTGTTAACATATGTCAGATAATATAGAATTGCAACTATTTCAAGAAGATGGCTTTACGATGGCTCGTGACCCTAGTGGTAATGTTTATAAATTATCTGACGTTATGAGGTATAATTATCCAGATCAAAGGTTTAATGACAAAACCGGTGATCCAGTAACAAACACTATACGAGACCAGTATAGAATTGGAGGTTTATTGCCAGAAATAGCTGACGAAAAATTAGAAAAAGATTTTGCAGACCCATATGAGGGTATTTTTCGTAAAAAGGGTGACTTTAAGTATTCAGAAGATGACTTGAAAAGATTAACAGATATAGAGATGGGTGATAATAAAATCACCACAAATATGTATGAGATGCGTGTCAGGGCCGGCGACGACCCAATGGTAGCTATGTCTAGAGCTCAGTTGGCAGGCTTTGCGCCCGTACTTGGTTCCGCAGTAGCTTATGAAAATTTAAAAAATGCTACAAAATCAAGAATTGATAACTATGAGCGCGGTAATATTTTAGGATCAATTAAAGATTTAGGATCAATGGGTCTTTCAGCGTTAGATATGGTTGGAGTAAATGCTCCCATATACGGCCCTTTAAAAAGAGGCTCAACGAACTTATTAGACTTCGCAATCAACGCAATACGACGTAAGAGGTAAAACATGGACTACGAAGTAAGTAAACTCGCAGAACAGCTCGAGCAGGAGCTGAACCCTGACGTCATGCCAGACGAGGAGCTGCAAGGCATCGTCGGCAAGGAGATCGACGACGCAATCGATTTTATCGATAACTGGATCTCGCCGCAGAGAGCCACAGCCACCCAGTATTACCGAGGCGAGCCGTTTGGCAATGAGGAAGACGGGCGCAGCCAAGTTGTATCAATGGACGTGCGCGACACCGTGCAGGCGATTATGCCGTCGCTCATGCGTATTTTCCACGGCAGCGACCAGACCGTGGAATACGTGCCGCAAGGCCCAGAAGACGTCGCCGCAGCCAAGCAGGCTACCGATTACGCTAATTACATCATAAATCGAGACAACAACGGCTTCCTAGAAATGCACTCTGCCTTTATGGACGCGCTTGTGCGTAAGGTCGGCATACTGAAGGTGTACTGGGACGACCAGACGAAATACGAAACCGTTTCCTATTCTGGCCTCGATGACGCGTCCCTCGCGGCGCTGATGTCAGATCCTGCGGTTGAGGTGGAGATCGTAGCGTCTGAGCCTATGGGAGAGCCAATGCAAGATCCGCTCACCGGCGAGGATATGCCAGTGCCAATGATGCACGCCGTTAGGGCGACATACACGCATCCAGATGGCCGCGTTAAGCTAGAGGCCGTGCCTCCGGAGGAGTTCCTAATTTCACGCGAAAGCAAATCCGTTGAGCAAGCCGATTACGTTGCCCACCGGCGCATCGTAACCGTGTCAGAGCTTGTGGCGATGGGATACGATTACGACGAGGTATCCGAGCTCGGCGCGTCATACGACGACATGGACACCAACGTAGAGCGTTACACGCGGAACAAGGCGCTGACAAATGAGATGAACGAGCGCCACGACCCTGCGATGAAAAAGGTGCTATACGTCGAAAACTATATCAAAGTTGACTACGACGGCGACGGCATTGCCGAGCTGCGTAAAGTTTGCACCGCAGGCGACGGTAACAAGATTTTAATGAACGAGCCATGCGACATGGCGCCGTTTGCGACGCTATGTCCAGATCCAGAGCCACACGACTTCTTTGGCATGTCTGTAGCCGACACGGTGATGGACGTGCAGCGAATCAAGTCGTCCATTATGCGTAACACACTTGACAGCCTCAGCATGTCGATCCACCCACGGGTCGCGGTTGTCGAGGGTATGGTGAACATTGATGACGTCATGTCTACCGAGGTCGGCGCAATAATTAGGCAGCGTGCAGCCGGTCAAGTGCAGCCTATGGCCATGCCGTTTGTCGGCCAAGCCGCTTTCCCAGTATTACAGTATATGGACGAGGTTAAAGAGGCTCGCACTGGCATATCCAAGGCATCCGCAGGCTTAGATGCCGGCGCGCTACAATCTAGCACAGCTACAGCCGTAGCAGCCACCGTGAGCGCCGCACAACAACATATCGAGATGATTGCGCGTGTCTTTGCCGAGACGGGCGTAAAGCGCATGTATGAGCTTGTGCTTCATCTGGTAACCACCCACCAAGACCGCGAGCGCATGATTAGGCTGAATAATAATTTCGTGCCTATAGATCCGCGTGTGTGGAATAGCGACATGGATGTCACAGTTAACGTAGCCCTCGGACGCGGTTCTGACACCGAGCGTATGCTAATGCTACGTCAGATTGCCGAGATGCAGAAAGACGCGATGCAGACGATGGGTCCAATTAACCCACTTACTGATATGCAGAAACTGTCTAACACATTGAAATCTATGACAGAAATAGCAGGGTTTAAAGATACCTCACAGTTCTGGGGCGATCCGGCTCAGTTCCAACCACCGCCGCAAGATAAAAAGCCAGACATTAACGAGCAGCTTATCCAAGTGCAAATTCAGCAAATACAAGCGGATATTCAGAAGAAAGCTGCCGAGCTACAAATGCAACGCGAGAAGTTTAGGCTTGAGGATGACCGTAAGCGTGACGAGCTAGAGGCGGAGTTATTTGTGAAGGCTGAAGAAATGAAAGCCAAGTATGGCACGCAGCTCAACGTCGAACAGATCCGATCCGATCTAGCAATCAATCGAGAAGTTATGAAAGCGCAGGCTGACGTAATAAAGGAGGCTGCGCGTGAAGACTAAACAGCAAATTATAGATGACGGCAGGGAGGCAGACCGTCTACTTAAAGATACAGATCTCAGAAGATTTTTAGACGAGATCGAGCAGGATTGTTGGTTTGAGTTTAAAGCGACTGAAACCAATGATAGTGATAGCCGTGAGGCTATTTATATGAAATTACGCGGCGTTCAATCAGTACGACAATCGCTGCGTGCAATGGTAGATAACGGGGCTATTGAAATAAAAAGAAAATAAGCCCATAATATGGAGTTAATGAGATGGCAGAAAACAACAACCCATTAGGGACTGATCTGTACAGTGCTCAAAATGCAATCAGAGCCATACTTGCGCCCGAAGAGGATAACGCTGCGGCAACTGATGCGCTTGAGGCCGAAACCACTGAAGAAGTAGTGGAGGAGGCTGAAGCCCCCGAGGAGATGGAGGCAACTGAGCAAGATAATTCAGTTGTCGAAGGATCTGAGGAGGAGCTCGAAGCCGAGGAAGATGCAGAAAGGTCGGAAGACGAATCCTTCAATATACTAGGGGCCATAGTAGAGGTCGATGGTGAAGAGATAACCGTTGAAGAGCTGAAAGCAGCTAATCTAAGGCAGAGAGATTACACACGTAAGACGCAGGAATTGGCAGAACAGCGTAAAACGCTAGAAGCGCAATACTCCGAAATCGAGCGTGAACGTGCACAATATGCTCAGATGTTGCCTGCTTTGCAGCAACGGCTTGAGCAGAAGGAGAAGGAGCCGGATTGGGATACACTGTACGACACAGACCCCACGATGGCAGCGAAGGCAGAACGTCAGTGGCGGAAGCAGCAAGACGAGCGTGAAGCTCAGATGCAAGCCGTCCAAGCCGAGCAACAGCGATTGCAGGCGTTGCAGCAACAAAAGGTGCAACAAATGCAGGAGCAGTACGTTTCTCAGCAACGCGAAATACTGCCGGAAGTCATACCCGAGTGGCGCGACAATAAAGTTGCGGCGCAGGAAGCAACCCAGATACGGGACTTTCTACTTGGCGAAGGATTTACCGAGCAGGACATTGGCGGTTTGACAAATGCCACGCTTGTGAAGTTAGCGAGGAAAGCCATGCTATATGATCGAGGAGAAACGCGAGTTACTGCGGCAAAGGCCAAGCCGAAAAAAGCACGCGCCAAGACATTGAGAAGCGGCTCCAAAGCGTCACAGCCGAGACCTAAGTCAGATGCACAAAAAGCGATTCAGAACGCAAAACAATCCGGCCGTGTCCAAGACGCGGCTTCAGCAATAAAAGCCTTACTATAGGAGATTTATAATGGCTATTGTAACAAATACGTTCACGTCCTTTGATGCCAAAGGTATTCGTGAATCATTAGCTGATATTATCAGCTCAATTTCGCCCGAACAGGTTCCATTTCAAAGTAACGTTGGATCTGAAAACGTATCTAACACTTACTTCGAGTGGCAAACTGACTCATTGGCGGCAACAAGCAAAACCGCACAAATCGATGGTGACGACGTAGGATCTTTTGATGCTGCGGCAGCAACCACTCGAGTTGGTAACTACACGCACATTTTGCGTCGTACAACTATTGTCGCTGACAACCTATCAGCGCAAGATTTGGCCGGCAGAAATGACGAATTAAGTTATCAATTGGCGAAGCGCGGGAAAGAGCTCAAGCGTGACATCGAAGCAGTTCTTACTGACAATAATGCACAAGTGGCAGGAAATAGCTCAACCGCACGGGAAACCGGTGGATTGGGTTCTTGGATTGCTACTAACGATGTATTCGGATCAGGCGGTGCTTCACCAACTGGTGATGGTACTGACGCTCGTACAGATGGTACGCAAGCTGCATTTACCGAAGCAATGCTTAAAGACGCAATGCAGGCTGCATTTTCAGCCGGTGGCGAGCCAAGCATTCTGATGGTTGGGCCGCATAACAAGACCGTTGTATCAGGCTTTGCAGGTATCGCGGCACAGCGTTATCAGGCTCCTTCCGATAGTCCGACAACAATTATCGGTACGGCAGATGTCTACATGTCAGATTTTGGGACCTTAAACGTGGTTGCAAACCGATTTAGTAGAGATCGTGATGCTTTTTGCTTGGACCCAGAGTACGCATCAGTATGCTACTTGCGTCCGATCCAACAAGTAGAGCTAGCAAAAACTGGTGACGCTGAGAAGCGTATGATCCTTGCTGAGTTTGGCTTGAAGGTTCTTAACGAAGGCGCACACGCAGGTGTCTTCGACCTAGCAACATCATAATACAGTCGGGGCGGCTTCGGTCGCCCCACTTACTTGGAGTTAGAAATGAAGCGTATATTTGACCAAGACCCTGCCACCGGAATAACAAAGTATTGGCACGTAACCGATAAGGGCGAATATGTCGTTGAGACAAAGCAAGATGTCTCCGCAATCGCCGAGAGAAATAAAAACGAATACAAAGAGACACCGAATAGATACCGAGACGTCAACAAGGTGGCGTCATTACCTCTTTCAGTGTACTATGAGCTCAAGCGCCAAGGGATTGCAGACGATCCGAAGGCGATGCGTAAGTGGTTAAACGATGGCAACAACCGAGTATTTAGGACAAGGGCCGGCACATTATGAGCATTACAACCTATTCTGAGCTCAAGACATCCATAGCCAACTGGCTAAACAGAGATGACTTAACAAGCGTAATACCTGATTTTATTACTATGGCTGAATCAGATTTAAACAGAAAATTGCGTCATTATAAAATGGTGGAAAGAGTAGATGCCACGTTAGATAGTCGTTATGTGCAGCTTCCCCCAAATTGGATAGAGACAATGCGCTTTGCGATTACGTCTGGGACAACTTTTAGGCTCGAAGCTATAAGCGTTGACGATATGTTGCAGTATAGGGAAGAAAATAACGACAATGCAGGTCGCCCAAAGTATTACACCCACATTGGCGAAGCTATAGAGGTGTTCCCAACCCCAGACGCCGAGTACACTATGCAGCTTACATTTTATGAAGAAATACCGTCTTTAAGTGATAGCACCACGTATAACTGGTTATTACAGGATTCGCCCGACGTTTATTTATACGGAAGTTTATTACACGCAGCTCCATATTTGCTAGACGACTCTAGAATACAAGTGTGGTCTTCGCTGTATCAAAATGCGCTAGGATCTCTACAAAAGTCTTCAGATGATACTAGGTTCGCAGTAACCGCACCGCGTATGAGGATAACTAGCTATTCGTAAATAAATGGTGTATCTTTTAATTAGATCGATCTAACGGAGATAATGATGTCTTTTACTAATACTTATGAAACGCACGTATTAAATTACGTATTTACAGCAACTAGTGTAACCCGACCAACCGCTTGGTATATCGGTCTGTTTACCGCAGACCCAACTGACACTGGATCAACTTCAAATGAAATCTCAGGAAATGGCTACGCAAGGACGGCTGTAACATTTTCAGTATCTAACGACTTAGCAACTAATACGGCGGCTGTAGAGTTTCCTGTTGCGTCAGGCGGTAACTGGGGAACAATATCTCACATTGGCGTTATGACCGCGTCTAGCGGAGGAGATATGATAGTTCATAGTGCATTAACAACTGCAAAAGCAATTAACGACGGCGACGTGTTCCGAATCCCAACGGGTGACTTAGATATTACATTGGCTTAATGGGACTGCGCTCTACATATGACACTGGCGAGCATGGCTCTGGTCTTTATGGGCAGCCAGAAACTACGCAAGGCGCGGCAAGTTTATCCACATCATGTAGTGTAACAGCCGCCGCCGAAACTGTCATTGACGCGGCTTCTGCTATAAGCTCTTCTTCTTCTACAGCTAGCGCAGCAATTAGGGTCACTAATGCTGCGGCAAGTATTTCACTTCAAAACACAGTTGTAAGCGCCGCCGTTGAATATGTAGAGGCAGATGGTTTTAGAGCAGGGTACGGGCTCGGAATATATGGCTCTTTCGTCTATGGTGAAAACTATTCAATAGAGGACGGAGCTGCAAGCATAACGCCGGCGTGTTCAGTTTCTGTTAGCGGCGTTGCTGTTAGAAATGTAAGCGCTTCCATAACGCCTAGCGCATCTTTTATTTCTAACGGTGTTATAGACGTTGTAGGCCAGTCAAATGTGGGGCTATCATCTAGCATAAATATAAGCTATAATCGCGTCAGATTGATGGCGGCGAGTTTAAATGCAGCCTCAACAATTACAACAGTAGCGAGGTACAAGTGGCTAGATGCAACTGATCCGACTACCGTATGGACAGACGCAACAGAAGCTAGTACAACTTGGACAGACGCAGATTATTTAGAGAGGGCTGCATAAATGCCGGCAAACACAACAACATATAGTTTTCAAAAACCTACCGTTGGAGGAGACGAGGACGCATGGGGCGGTTATTTAAATGCCAATTGGGATAAGACGGATGATCTACTTGACGGCACAACGCCAGTAACAGGCATAGACATTAACTCTGGTGCAATAGATGGCACGCCCATTGGTGCAAACTCCGCGAACACTGGTAATTTTAGCGCGCTATCTATCGGCGGCACGGCGATCACGTCTACAGCGGCAGAGCTTAATATTCTTGACGGAGTTACTGCAACAGCAACAGAGCTTAATATTCTTGACGGAGTTACTGCAACAGCAACAGAGCTTAATTATTTAGACATAACAACATTAGGATTAACGGCAGCGTCTAAGGCGGTAACGGCAGATGCAAATGGCGTGGTGGGGTTTGACAACGGCACAACTGAAGAGAGCACCGTCGTAACCTCTAGCTCTAACGCAGCCACGATTAACCTACAAGATGGTAACGTGTTTACGCATACCCTCTCTGAGAATGTAACCTACACGTTTAGCAACCCTGCTGCATCTGGCAGAGCGAGTGCATTTATCTTGAAGGTGGTGCAAGACAGTTCAGCCAGAGTAATTTCTTGGCCTGCAAGCGTAGATTGGGCCGCCGCCACAGCGCCCACGATAACTGCTACAAGTGCAGGGGTAGATGTGTTTGCCTTTATTACGGTAGACGGCGGTACAAATTTTTACGGCTTCACACTAGGTCAGGCGATGGGATAACAGTATGACAGCTTCTAAAATAGTAGCAGCAGCAGCCTCTGGCGCAGGGGGTGGTGCAGGTCTTGATGTAGATGATGTGTTCAGCACGTTTTTGTATGAAGGAACTGGCGCTAACATTGCTATTGACAACGGTATAGATTTATCTGGCGAAGGTGGCTTGGTTTGGTATCGTAGAAGAGATGGGGCTGAAAATAATTCTATAGAAGATACTGTTAGAGGTTTAGATAAGGTAATTTATACAGACAGTGCTAATGCTCAAGCAGACCCTAGTGCATACGGCCTACAGGCTTTTAACTCAAATGGTTTTACAGCAGGGCTGAATACAAATGGTGGTAATTACGTCAGTTGGACATTTCGGAAACAGGCTAAATTTTTTGACATAGTGACGTATACGGGGAATGGTGTAAACGGAAGAAATGTACCTCATAATCTTGGGGTCGCACCTGCAATGATAGTATATAAAGCTTTAGCTGCTGTTGGTGGTGATGGTAGTGCTGATGCTTGGTGGGTAGATCATATAGGTTTAAATGCCAACAAGTCTCTAAGATTAAACACCGCTGTTGGTGAACAATCTAATTCTGTCTATTGGACTACTAGATTTGATGCGGATAATTTAAATTTAAGTGGAAACGTAAATCATAACGGTATTAATTACGTAGCCTACCTATTCGCACACAACAATAATGACGGTGAGTTTGGTCCTGATAGTGACCAAGATATTATAAAGTGTGGTAGTTATGGTACTGATGGAAATGGAGATGCTACTGTTAATTTAGGTTTTGAACCTCAATTTGTGCTTGTAAAATGTTCAACTACAGCGTCAAACTGGTATTTACTGGATACTATGAGAGGTATGTCTAACGATAATCCTGTAGAAAATGCTCGTCTTTATGCAGACACAAGTGGTGCTGAATCTTCAACAGGAGGTACGTCAGGTATTGTTCCTACTTCAACTGGTTTTTTTCACGATGGTTATATTGCTGCAAGTCAAACTTTTATCTACATGGCAATACGTAGAGGCCCACTAGCTGTACCAGATGATGCCACTAAGGTTTTTGCTATTGATACATTTGGTTCAACAGGCGATGGTAAAACTCCAGCTTGGAGATCAGGCTTCCCAGTAGATATGGCTCTATATAAAATTCCAAGTGGTGCGTC
>Ga0213865_10002886_pt1 | contig 10712 bp, 20 predicted proteins | sample PICome_6_FD_160100 | JGI IMG/M metagenome (GOLD analysis project Ga0213865, IMG submission 160100) | Coastal seawater microbial communities near Pivers Island, North Carolina, United States - PICO282 | ecosystem: Environmental > Aquatic > Marine > Coastal | place: USA: North Carolina... | reverse complement strand
CTATTATGTTCAATTTAATTTAATTTATAAGCCAAATTGGTTTCATCGTACTATGATGAGATTGTGTTTTGGATATAAATGGGTAAACCTTTAACACCAAAGAGAAATGAAAGAAGAGAATAAAGGAAGGATGATATACCATTACTACGCTAGGATTGCTTGGAAGAAGAAGCGTGGTAACGGATATATAAATAACTACAAGAATGTAGAGTTTGTATCAAGAGCTGATGGTATCGAAGAGATGAATAGAAGTGCTGAGTTTATAGCACAGATAATGCATCACAACGGACTAACAGGTTCTAACATACACGACTTCAAAGTTCTTGAGATAATGGATAGACAAGAAATCAGTAGGTCGTTCTACTATAAAGAAGATTAATTTAAAATAAGGGCTATGAGAAACATCATTTATACGGCTGAAGAACTACGAGGGTCGTTAACTACTCTTAGAAATGAGGGTGTAAAGAAAGGAGCTTGGACAGGGTTTGATTCTCTGTACGATAAGTATTCGGTAAAGAAAGGTAGCACCACCTATATCTATGCAGGTGCACATCAAGGTAAGTCTCAGTTTGCTTTTGAGCTGATGATGAACCTATCAGAGTTTAGTGGTTGGAAATGGGCAGTGTACTCCCCTGAGACAGGTTCTCCTACAGAAGTATTCGCAGAGCTGCTATGGGTGTACTTGCGTAAACCATTCCTAATAAACAACAAGATTACAGCTACAGACGAAGAAACAGAGAGGGCTATTGACTTCATCAACAGACACTTCTTTATTATAGATAGTGGACTTCAAGACCTAAGTATTGAAGGCTACTATACAGCAGTTGAGCAGATTGAAGCAGACTACGATATAAAGATTGATGGATGTTTGGTTGACCCCTTCACAGAGATTAAGACCGATGTATCTTCAGGGGTTCGTGATGATATTGCTATTGGGCAAATACTCACAAAAGTCCGTAAGCATTCTGCCGACAAGAACTTCCATACCATTGTAACAGTACACACTAAACACCAACAAGCGAAGTACAAGAATGGTGTACCCTATGTAGATGTACCTACGATGAATGATATCGCAGGTGGTATGCAATGGTCTAGAAAAGGTATGATGGTTGTCAATGTATGGCGTTGTCCGTTCGGGCTAGAAGATGAGAATGGTATTCCATACGAGCCTAACCAAGTTAAGATTACAGTTGTCAAGGCGAAGCCAAAGATTGTAGGTAAGCTAGGAAGTGTTACTTTGTACTACGATAAATTGTCTAACAGATATTACGAGCTTGATAAAAATGGAAACAAAAAATTCGCCTACCCACAGTCTAATTCTTGAACGCAAGAAAGCGTTCGCTAATCTAGTACGAGCATACCTTAGATTTAATGTAAGCGATGCACTAAACATTGTCGTAGAAGAAGATGGCAACATATCTATCAACGGCAATTACTATAAATTTGATGTGTCAGATTATACAGGATGTACTGAAAAATATATATTCCTTAATCCTTCTTCAGGAAGAATATTGATACAGAATAACAATGTTAAAAAGATTTACAAATTAGAAGTAGATTTACTAGATAATTAAGTATATTAGAAAAGATGAAAAACACAAAGGATTACATACTCGAAGTTTCGACTGAGGTTACTAATCTTCTTCTAGAGAAGAACGATGCCTATGGGGATTCAGCCCTTTACCCTGTAGGCATCTTCTCTAGAGGTAACGCAGTAGATAGTCTATGCGCCCGTATAGATGATAAGCTAATGCGGATTAAATCAAGAGGGATTACCGATGCCACCGAAGATACTGTGCAAGATTTGATAGGCTACTTAATCCTATTAAAAATTGCAATACGCCAACAACAATGTCAGACAGCCTAAACAAATACCTATCAGACTCTATAAAGCTAAACGAGGATAGAGTAAGCCATTCCATTAATATGGGTAGGAGCGCAGAAGCTCTGTTCAAGAAACTTACCAATGCTCGTAAGACTGATGTTGACCTAGACAAGAAACATATAGATTTCTTTTGGGATGGTAAGCTTGTAGATGTTAAAGGTCTAAAGGGTTGTCATAAGCAAGGGTACATACTCATAGAATTTCTAGGTGGATATGGCACAAGAGGTTGGTGCTCAAAACAATCTAAAGCAGAATATATAGCCTTTCAGTTTCCTGAGAGGTTTTATGTTTTTGATAAAGATGTTCTCAGAGAAAAGACTCTTAACCTATGCCCTAAGTACGAGGGCGAACAATCTGTATTGCGTAAAAACAAAACCCCTATAACCGAAGGTTTGTACAAATGGCTAGGTCGTTGGAATAGGAAAGATGTGTTTACCTATATCAGATTTGAAGATGTAAAAGATATTGTATATGACACCATCGAAAGCCCTAGAGATAAAACTGAAACTGCCTAAGCCACCTTCACTGAATCAATACTATTCAGGAAAGCATTGGGCAATACGTAAAAAACAAAAAGATGATTACAGCAAATACTGTAAAGAAGAGCTTGAGAAGTATGATGCGTTTAGTGCAGATACCTATGAAATTCATATTGAATATAATAGTAGGCACGATGTTGATAATGTTATTCTCGTTTCGAAATTTCTCTCTGATACTCTCGTTGCTATGGGTTTCGTTAAAGACGATGGTAACAAATATTACAAAAGGCTCTGCATCAAAATAAATAAAGAACTACCTAAAGACACGTTTTATGTTAGAGCAAAATTCAACGGATGTAAAGAACTACTATAATTGTAAATTAACTAGAAACAGGATAGACTCATATCTATATGAAATGGCAAAGATATTCTGCAATGTAGGAACAGATTCCACGCTAGAAGAAATTCAAGAAGCTTATAAGAAAGAATCTGAATGGATAGATAAGATTGCAGAACTAGATGCCGAGAAAGCAAACAACCTCAGAGCAAGTTATTAGTATGTTCCTTGAAGATTCATATGAAGACATTACAGAATCCGAAGCCAATCTCATTATTGATATACACAAATCAATCGACAGTATGGTACGGAACAATATCCCTGTCACATTGGTACGATTGGGATATGAACTCAACATTAAACCTGCAGAGCTAGGAGACTATCTTCCTGTGATACTCAACATCCTAAACAAAGTTGAAGAGAAATACTCGTTATAACAAAGAAGTTATAGAACGAGAAGCTGTACTATCTAAACAACAAGACAGAATAACTGAACCGCTAGGAGCATTTATTTATCAGAGGGCTTTAGAAATATCAGGTTCTGCGTTCATCACCAATGGCGACAGAGAGCTAAAGCAATCTCTAGTTGACGAGTCTGTTATGCGTGTATGTGAGAAGTTCCTGCATTACTACAAAGAAGGCGGCTCTGCCGCTAACCTAATTATAACAATGATATACTCTACAATGACCAATAAGATTGTAGGTCTGAAGTGGAAAGATGTATATGGACAGAAGATTAAAGGCAGAGTCGTATGCATAGAAGATGGCGAAAAGTTTACACGCCTAGTTAAGTATGTAAAAGATGATAACATTTCTAGTAAATTATGATTGAGATTTATAACGATTGGATTTTAGTAAGCAGCATCGGACTGATGTTTGCATTTCTATTTGTGTTCGAACCTTATGGTTGGCTGATAGAGAACGTGTTATACTTCAAACCTTTTAACTGTGTATTGTGTTTCTCCTTTTGGTGCACACTGATACTCTATTCAGTTATGGGAATGAACCCTTTGTTTTCTATTTATACAGCATTTATTGCTGAATTATCTTACAGAAAGTTGGTCAATGAGGGATAAGAAAAATGTAAATTCTAATAGCGATTGGCTCTTCCTATATTGGGATGAGCCTATTTTTTCTAACCCTAATACTAACGACAATGCCGATACCTGTTCCCAACCTGAAGGAGACACGCCCTGAGTTTATAGAAAGATGTATGAGTAACGATTCAATGATTGATGAGTTTCCTGATACATCGCAGAGGTTAGGAGTGTGCTATACCTCTTGGACATCGGAGATAAAAAAAGTAAAATAATGCACGGACTAAACACTGACTTTCATTTCTTTTTTGAATACAGTGAGTTTGATTCCCCTGATGAGAAAGGTTCTTACATTAATATGGATGTAGACTTTTTGAATAAACTCGCAGAAGCTCGTAAGATTGCTTCTATCGCATTTAAAATTACAAGTGGATACAGAACACCAAAACACAACGAAAAGGTAGGAGGCGTTCCCTCAAGCTCTCATACGAGGGGATGTGCTGCAGATATATATGCACCTACTTCTAGACAAAAATATATTATTATTAACTCACTCCTTCAAGTAGGGTTTAATCGCATTGGCGTAGCTAAGAACTTTATCCACGTTGATAGCGATGCAACCAAGACTGAGGATGTAATTTGGACTTACTGATGAAAAATGATTTTGAACTAAGCGATGACTTCGCTGACTTTGTAGATGAACTTACTAATGACGAAAAAAATGACAACGCCTGTAGCATCGACAACCCTGAGTGCGAGGCGTGTGGTTCTTAACTATGAGCGGATTATTAGGCAAATTAGGACTCAAGGCAGTAAAGGAAACTGCAACTGCGGTTGCGGATGTGGTAGATAGATTTGTTGCCAATCCTTCTGAGAAAGAAGCTGTACGTGCAGCTATTGAAAAGGAAATATCTAAGAGGTGGAACAGCGATATGCACTCCGACTCTTGGCTATCTAAGAATATCAGACCATTAACTCTAGCAACTGTAATCGTATTTCTAGTACTTATGACCTTCTTTGAAGGGTTTGGTATTAGTAGTGTTGATGAAAGATGGATAGGGTTATGGGAAATGGTAAGCGTAACAGTGATAGGAGGCTACTTCGCAGTAAGAAGCGTAGACAAGCGAACGAAAGTAAAATAGTGTGGTGCGAATTTGCACCAATAGAATGTACCTGTTTAGGTACTTGCAAACAAAAGGGAGGGCGTTAGTCCTCCTTTCTTTTTTTATACAAGTCGTAAGACCTTTGCACTGTATACATAATAGATACCAAAAGAAGCAATAGCTTCAAGGTGTCCTCTACTGCAGAGAATGATATAGCAAGGGTAATAGAATTGATGGCAAATATTTTAAGGTCTGTAGGCTGCATTGTTAGTTATATTTATTCGCAATCGCTATCTGAAATTCTACCGCTAGGGTAAAAAACAGAACCCTGATATACATCTTCATCTTCAAAAAGGTCATTGTCACATCCCTCTGCTGTGGCTACAGCTTTTAGGATAGGGTTGTCTAGGATAAAGTTTACGATTCTTTTATTAATGTAAGAAAGCTTTGACTCAATAGCTGAAGAAATAGCATCTAAAGATTGTTGGTCTTGATTCTGCTCTTCGTTTCTAGTACGAGCAGATTCTGTGCGTAGCATAGATATTACAGAATTGGCTGAGTACATAGCCAAAGAATACTTGACTAGCTTAAACAGCTTTTCTTCCGTAGTAGATAATGTCTTGTCCTTTACATTCTTTTCAATCTTCTCGTACAAACAGCTACCCAATAAATCTTGTATTGATGTATACTGCTCAAGCTGAATGATTGACAACAAAGCACCTCTATCCAATCTCTTAGGCAGAGGGAAGTTCTTGTAAATGTAATTGTCGTCAATGAAAATAATATCAACCATTGCTTATGTCTTCAGTATTAGCACCTTTCAAAGTCTCTAGATTGATGTCTTCTTCTACAATACCTACGTTCATCTTATCGTAGCCTACTGTTCCTAGAATAGTGTTCAATCCATCTAGTATTGTTTTTCTGTTAGGTAGCGTTTCAGTTGCTCTAAAGATTTGATAAGCTGTAACTAATTCGTTACCTGTACCACCTAGCTTTCCTGCGACCATTACACCGAACAGCGTAGGGCTAGTGATGTTGTGAGCTGTAAGAATCTTAGCATCGTTAAGCCTTGACAATACATCAATCGTTTTGTCTAGGTTGGCTACATCCATAGTTGTAAACTTAGGAGCATCCTCTTCTCGCTTAACCCAAGAGACAATAAAGTTATCTCCTTCAGGTCCTGTGAATGATTCTTTAAACTTCTCGTATTCTTCTCTCTTCTGCTCACCGCTCATGTTACGACCAATGAAAGTCGCTAGTACCTTTGGCGTAAAGCCGTTTTCAGCAGAGTTCTTAATGTGCTTACCAAACGCAAAGTCTCCTGCGATATAATGATAAGCAGAAATATAATTGGGTACTCCATAGTAAGGATTACCTGAGTATGGGTTAGCAATATATAGTAAAGCCTCTGTAGTGCTTTTGTCAAACTTATCAAAGCTCTTTATTTTTCTAGGCTCATTGTGTTGTACACTTGCTGCATTATAACCAAAGTATCTACGAACAATGTAGTGAGTTACTTTGCCCTGAGCGTTTGGCTCTGCAGCACGAACGCCTCTAGGGTCAATAGACTTTAGCTCTACAATTTTATCTCTAGTTTTATTCCAACGAACATACAATGCACAAGCACCTTTCTCTTCGTATTGGAATGCAGCGTGAGATAGTACATCGTACATACTCACATTAGAACCACCACAATGGTTCATAAATGCTTTGAGTTCTGCTTTAGCCTTGTTGGTAGATAGGAAACTATCGTCATAGCTGACTTCGTTACCTACAATCATTTTTGCTTTCTTAGTCAAGATACCGCTATGGACAGGAGATTGTCTTAGCATCTTATCTAGAATTACAGGAAAGTCGTCATTGACACCAAACTTGATATAGCTACCCTCTGTAGTTTGACCAAGCTTGTAACGCATATTCAAATCACGAATAGTGTTTTCCAATGCATTAGAAGCTACGCCACCACCTGTAGCCTGTACGTAGGTCTTAGGTGCAAAAAACTCTGTAATGTTGTCTATTAATCCCATATACTATAATGTACAATTAAAGGTCCTCAAACCTAACTGAATCTGCATAAACACCTGTACCATCTTGTGCCACTGTGTAATCTTCTATGTGAGCTAGGTATGTGTACTCTTTAGAACCATTGATAAGAATGAGATTATACTCTCCACCTTCTAGGTCATTGGAGAGCAAATCTACATTCAGTGTAATAAAGTCTTTACAGGAATCTAGGTTGCCGTTATCCGTTAGCGATGCAAGGGTAAGGGTAGCCGTACCAACGATTTTCTCTAACTTAATAGAAAAAGAATTAGTCGTAAAGTCTTTAATCTTTACGAACGATAATGTGTTTACAACTCCTGCTTTAAGTCTTTTCATTATTCAGGTAAATTTCCGCTTGGTGTTATAGTGCCGTCAGAAAGGTCTATGTAACTATCAGTGCCATGTTCTCTTTCTAAATCCTGTAGTATCGGAGATAGTCTTTCAGATAGTTTGTAGAACTCTTCCCAAAGGTTTTCAATTTCTTTCTTAATAATTCGTTCGCTGTTACTCAAGTCAAATAATTTTTTTCTAATTACATCTTGAGCATTTGTTGTTTGAGCAATACTTTCTAGTACAGACTCGTCTAGTTTTACTTTTTCAGACATTTTATAAAATATTTAATACTATCAAATATACAGCTTAACGTGGTCTTTCGTTTAGTTTTTCCTCTAAAAACATATCTGCTTCCTCTTCTGTTCCTGTGAAAGCAACAATAGCATCTTTGTACCAAATATCCCAAAGAGTACCATTTTCGTCATACATTTCTTTTTTCCAATCTTCCATATTACAAAGTCGTCAAAGTACCACTAGAAGCATACAGTGTCCATTGTCCTGCACTATCTGTAGGTGTTGCAGCTTCAGCTCTATCTTCTAAAATTAAGTCTGTTGTAACACCATCGCTAGTGCTAAATCTAGGATTACCCTGTCCATATATATCGCTAATCTCACTTGAGCTTAACACCTTGTCATACACCCTCATCTCATCGTAACCTGAAGCATCACCTGTGCCGCTATTGTAATCGTTACCAAAAGTTATCTCAGTATAATCAAAGTTGCTTCTTGTGCCGTTGTTTGCTACCGCTTGAGTTGTTAGTTCATTAGCATTCCAATAAATCTTAAACGCATTACTTGCGCTAGACTGTGTACCGTCATACGTCAAAACAATATGTGTGAAGTTGTCGCTATTTACATAACCACGTTGGCTAGTAACCCATCCTGTAGACGAGCTAGTAACTCCTGTAACGCTACCATTTGTACCGTGCAATGACCACTGCCTGTCAAAGTTTGCAGAATTAGAACGGTAACGTGCCACAAATCTATTCAAACTAGAGCTATAGTTTAAGAAGAAACGATTGGCACTTGTGGTAGTTCCTTGAGGATATATATCAAACAGAAGCATATTATCTTTAGTCGTTCTGTCTACTCTAAACCAAAGGCTCACAGAAAAAGTCTCAGAATAACCGCTAATAGCAGGGGTGCTGTCTCTCCAAACAAGACGGTCATTAGCACCGCTATACAACCAAAATTTAGTAGTATCAGGGTCAGGAGGTGGAGCTGCGCTATATCCATAAAACTCACTAACAGCATCAGGGCTAGTGTACCCTGCTGTGTTGCTCATTGAACGTAATGAGACATTAGATAATGTTACCGATTGTTCAGTAGCAATATCTCCTAAAGAAAGTTGTCCACTACTCGGTAATGCCATCTAACTTGCTTTCTAGTTTACTTACTCTATCGCACAATTCTTTGTTCGCTTCGATAAGGACTGCTACGAGCTTTTCGTAGTCTACAGTTTTGTAAACCTCATCGTCTACTAAGCCTAGTTTCTTCTCACGAACTATCTCAGGTATAACCTTTTCTACTTCTTGAGCGATAACACCAATCTCACGCTGTCCTTTGCGGCTACCATTGTTCCAAGTGTACTCAACACCTCTTAGTGAACATACCTTTTTACAAGCGTTGTCAATGGTTTGTATATCGTCTTTAAGTCTTTCATCAGAAACTGTTGTAGAGTATGCGATAACATCACCGTCAACGTGTAGGTCTCCATCGTTTTCAAGGCGCATTTCTTCTGCTCCACCTGTATAGAATCTAAGCTCATCAGTCTCAAAGTATAAACCTGTACCTGAATCTCCCCAATGCTGTATTGAACTACCAACGTAATGTACGTTTTCAGTAATACCTGTACTCATTTGAGCAGTACCATTAACATCTAATAATGCTGCAGGAAGAGAAGTACCTATACCTACATTACCTGCACTGTTAACATAAATTCTATATGCAGAGTTAGTATCGTCAAATACAGCAAAGTTTCCATTGTTGTTTACAATAGAGTAATCAGGATTATGGCTTGAGTCTGTTAAATAAATTCTAGGAAGGTCGGAATCTACTTTTAAATCTCCTACGATATGCAGCTTTTCATCAGGAGCATCAGTACCTATACCCAAGCTTCCTGTTTGTGATAAAAACATTCTTGTAGAAGTTCCTTGCATATCATAGAACCTCCATCCACTATATCCGCTTAACTGTAGTTCATTTCCATTTCTTGTAATATGAACATTGGCATTTGAGAAATCTATTCTTCCTGATGTTTGAATATTTCCTGATACGTCTAACTTTTGAGCAGGAGTGCCTGTACCAATACCTACAGCACCGTTGCTATTAATAATCATTCTAGTGGCATTATTGTAACCCCTGAATTGCATATTATTCAAAGAGGTATCATAATAAATACCACCACGAACAGTATCTACAGTGTCTCCAAAATATATTGCTGCATCATGTGCTTCATCCGCAATTATTTTAAACTCAGCAACATCACTTGTTCCGTGTTCTCCAAACTGCAATGTGTTGTTATTATCAACTACAGTTAACCTTTGAGCAGGACTACTAGTACCGATACCAACGTTACCTGTATTTATATAACTAGACCCACCATCAAGTCTTAAAAGAACCTGAGTAACACCTGAATTACTTTTCATCTGAAAGTAAGGGTCTTCAGATGTTAAATGACCTAAATGAAAAGTATCTTGACTATTTACATTTCTAATTTTAATTCCCTCTTGACCTGAACTTGTATTGATAGAAAGTTTTGAGTCAGGACTAGTAGTACCAATACCTACGTTGCCTCCTCCATTTGCTAAAGAAATGTCATCTCCTGAATACCAATTTAACCCTAGTTTACCTCCTGAAGAATCCATTATCAAGTAACCTGAGTCGTCTGTACCTGCTTTGATTGTAGGTTGACCTGTGTACCTTCCTAGTGTTAGAGTTGCTGATGCTGATGTAGCATCTATATAGGAATTTCCTACTACGTGAAGTTTATAAGATGGACTACTAGTACCAATACCTACGTTGCCGCTAGTATCAATCGCAAGTCGTGTACTGCTATTAGTCTTTAAGTATAACTTATGGTTTGTGTTTGTTCCTACAACACCTACGAATGCTTGAGACTGAACCAACACTCCTGCACCTGAGCTTCTTTGAGCTAAAATTTCTGCATCTCCTGCACTAGCCACGTGTAATGTGTGGGATGGGGAAGTATTGACACCTAGGTTTCCATTGTCAATCTCTAAATTGCCTAAGACCTTAGCCATATATATTTATTTTAATTACGAACGTAAACCTGTAACTACCAAGTCATAGTCACTAGTTGGTAGTCCTGAGATGCTAATATCTCCTGTAGTCGGATTCATAGTAACATCAGCAAACACTAATCTACCACTATCTGAGTTGTCAAACAACTGAATGTTTGCAGGATAATCAACACCGTGTGTAGTACCTGCAACACTAATAGAAGTAGCTGCTGTGTGTGATGAGGTGTATACC
>Ga0213865_10002884_pt1 | contig 10714 bp, 9 predicted proteins | sample PICome_6_FD_160100 | JGI IMG/M metagenome (GOLD analysis project Ga0213865, IMG submission 160100) | Coastal seawater microbial communities near Pivers Island, North Carolina, United States - PICO282 | ecosystem: Environmental > Aquatic > Marine > Coastal | place: USA: North Carolina | collected... | reverse complement strand
TCTGGGCGGACATACTATAATCTGGTTGATGCTGATGTTCGCATCCGCCGGTGTTCTAGAACATTCCGGGATCAAGATTCCATATTATGCATTCTTCGGACATGATAGCGGGCGTCGGGTGAAGGAAGCGCCATTTAACATGCTTGTGGCAATGGGGATCTCCGCCTTTATTTCAATCGCGATCGGATTACCGACAATTGGCGGGCTCGGCTATGGCTGGCTGTATGCAATGCTGCCGTGTACAGCGACCGTTGCGGTTGATGTCTGCGGCCTGTCCGGCGAAGCGGTTAAAGTTTATCAGCCGTTCACATTCGAGCATATTCTGACCCAGATGCAATTGTTGATGTTTGCAATCCTGGCATTCGTTTTGCTGAAGAAATTCAAGCTTTATCCTGCCGAAAAGCCTGGCACTATAATCGATACCGATTGGTTCTATCGCCGGCCGGCCTACAATTTGCTGGTCTGGTCCGGTCGTGTCTGGAGGAAATTGGGCCCCGCTTTAACAATGATTTCCGGCCGGCTGGCAATCCAGTTCTACGATCATCTGGAGGAGGCCTTTAGCCCGCGCGGTGCGATGGCCCGGGGGTGGCTCATAAATAGTATGGCAGTCTGGTCAGCCATTCTATTGGCGCTCGTTATGATTGTGGCGTTTTTCGCCTCCTAGCGACGCTTCAATGTTATTGAAGCAGCATACGCCGTATAAATAAAAGTCTTATGAAACAATGTAACTGTTCGTGCTTTCGGATTATCGCTGTAAAGACCTGCTTTGCTGGGTTATTGATACCAAATTCTCTAGAAGCAATGAAAAAATTTCGAATATAGACGATCTATCGATTTAATTACTGTCAAAATCTATATTTAGTACTTTTAGCAGATCATTTGGTTGTTCTTGATAATTAAAGTTGCATTATTCAATTTCTGCGATAAAAACTTGCTATTTCGGATACTTGTAAAGGTCTGGGTGAATGATGACTGAGCCCGTTGGACAACAGAAATTTGAAGATGAGCAATCAGCCATCTTGGCACTAACGGTGAAGCTGGTGGGCGCATATGTCCGCGGTAACAAGTTAAGTGATGAGGAGTTCATTGCGCTTATTCAAACCGTATATGATACCTTACTGACGCTGAGCGAGCAGCGCAGTGGCCTGGCGAAAAGGGACTTTCGCTCGGATCCGGCCGTCGACGTCGATGATTCTATTACGGACGACTATTTGATATGCTTAGAAGACGGCAAAAAGTTCAAATCTCTGAAACGACACCTTCGTGCAAAGTATGGCCTGTCGCCTGAGGAATACAGGAAGAAATGGTCGCTTCCAGAAGATTATCCGATGGTCGCGCCGAATTATGCGCGAACACGGTCGCGACTGGCAAAGAATATGGGTTTCGGAAAGTCGTAAATATATATTTTATTTAGAGTGATAGCCTGAATATTATTGGTTACTTATCAACGATTACGTTGATACTTTATTGAGAATTTATTTATTTATTTAGTAAAATTTCTGGCTGTATTTAAATTTACCCGGATTGTTCTGAGGCTATTGCGGCTGCACTGGGCGGGTTATGCTTACGGGTGTGGTGCATTTTATCGTCTAGCGAACTGCCCGGTCATCCGATGCAGACGTCGTGTCCCCTGTTGGGCCGGCATCGCTGGGTTACTGGTCGGCTTGGTGGCGAAGCAGACAAGATCATCTACTTCGCCGCGACTGTTTGCTTTGCTGCCCGCGCTGCGGCGATGCCGTTCGGCAGATCCCATTCTTTGGGCCGCCGCCGTGATCGGCAGTAAATGGCTCAAATCCTACACATGGACAGGTCGTGATATTTTTACTCCGAAGAACAGGAGATATCATAAATGACGAGACGACAGAGGTTTGACAGGAATTGCGCGCGACTGTCCGCAGGAATGGTCGGTTACGCGCTGGGAATACCTGCCGAATTTATTCTTTCGGCTGCGCGGGGGCCGCAAGATATTGCCCGCGCGCGCCAAATGGCGATGTATCTGGCACATGTAGGTTTCGGGATTAGTCTGGCGCGGGTTGCGACGGCTTTTGGCCGGGACCGTTCGACCGTTGCCTATGCCTGTCGTCTCATCGAGGATCAACGCGATGATGTTCGGTTTGATGACTGGATGTCGGTGCTTGAAACCAGCCTCGACATGATGGCGCCGCTAAATGGAAAAATGGTGACATGAGCCGCCGGCTGATCCGGTCGCTTACCGCCGGCGGCTGCTGTGTTCAAAGAGACAATGGCGACGGGCTGGTTTACCGGTCGAGGGATTTACGGAAATCGGTTATCGGGATTTTACCGGAAAACCGGATCATTGCACTGAAACAGGCCGGTGATCTTGTGTCGGAAAGCCATCGCGGCGTGGCCCGGCTTGTCTGGTCAAAATGCCCCCCGAACCGTCAATCTTCGACGTCGACGCCTTATGACTGTCCCGATCGACCAAGGATACGGCGTCCGCGCCGGTCCTTGTTCCAGCGTATGCTGCAAAAAATTGGCTCGCCATCACATCGGCAGGCGGTCGCAGACGCCGTCGATCAATGGTGCCGTGATGTCGCGCAGGCCGAGCAGGCGACAGCCCCGGCAGGTATGAACTGGGCTGCGATCGAGACTGGAATTCGACTTGACCGCCAATATAAAGGCAAGCCTCGGGAGCAGAATTATTGCATTGCAATCAAACGCTTAGATGATATCCGCCAGCGTATTACCAAGCGCCAGCATGCTCTGATAGAGGATATGTTGCTGGACCAACGCAGCCGCAATGCGGTTGCATCGCGATCCGGTATGACACTAGCTGATACGGAGCAACAGGCGATGGCTGTCCTGCAGCAGCTGGTTAAGGTTTATAGAGGCTGATTTATTGCGTGGCACAGGCCGAGGCAAAATCGTGAATGCGTTGCAACATCGCGTTCAATCCATTCGACCTCTGAGCGCTGAGGGCATCCGTGACACCGATTTTATGCAGGAATGCTTTCGCATCAAAGGCGAGGATGTCTTTCGAAGGCGTGCCGGAATAGAGCCGCACCAAAAGCGCGATCAGACCGGAGACGATAAGCGCATCTGATTCGGCTTTCATATTGATCTTCTGGTCACTGTCGCGCTCCAGGACCAGCCAGACTTGCGAGGCGCAGCCCCGCACACGTGTCACCTCATTCTTCTCGATATCTGCCAGTGGCGCATTGCCACGGCCAAGGTCGATAATGTGAGCGTATCTGTCTTCCCAATTATCAAGGAAGCTGAATTCATCGGCAATTTCGGTGGCGCGGTCGGATATGATCATGGGACTTATCTGGCTCTCAACTGGCCGATTTCAAATATAAAAGTACACGGGGATAAAATAATATTGCTTCTATTGTCGAATTTACTCGCTAAGTCCATTTGACAGAACAATGGCGGGATTTTCAGGGCCGCCAATGCATTCGCCGATATCTAGAATCGCATGTTCGGCGATACAGAACGGAACCTCATACTGGCGATGCGAGGCAGCCACGCATTGTTGCAGGTTCAGGTTTGCCATTGTCATGCAGCTCGTCGCTTTGCGGTCGCGCATAGCTCGCGAAATAGCGGCTGTTTCAGGTGTTCCGTCATTGATTAGCTGAAAGGCCGCGACCGTTGCGATGCGGTCAAAATACAGGTTGCGTCCGGCGGGGTCGGCGCTGTCAAGATTAACTGTTAGAGGGATTTGTCGGTCGATCTCCGGGGCGATGTCGGGCGTGAGGTCAGGTGCGACATCGGACGGGCGACTGATTGCATCCCACAATGAGAATGCGCCGCGCCGGCCGGCCTGCAGCAAGCGCGCATTCATATCCGGCGCGGCAACAAGATTTCTCGCCTCCAGGGTCGCGGCCTGGCCGGTCTGTGTCATCGTCATGAGCCCGTCGGCGCGGCCTGTTGCGTTTCGAATACGGTTTCTGGCCCATCCCTTTGTCTGGAGAGAATAGGCCTGATCTTTGACGATCCCGGCGGCATTGACGAGGCGCTCGCGATCTGCCCTGACCGCATTGACCGATGCCGCAACCGCTGTCTCCGCGCCAGAGAGTGTGCCGGCATAGCGAATATCATTCTGAAAACCACGTGTGACAGCGTCCCGCCCGTAAAAACTCTCAATATCGAGAATTGCGGCGCGAAAATCATTATTCTGGGCTGCGATCAAGGCGGCATAGGCGATCCAGCCCTGACTTAAATGATCGGGATTATGCCCGCCCAGGTCTGACAATGTTTCATCGATATGTATCGCCGAGGCAAAATCATTGCTGGTGGCGCTGGTTACTGCCGAATGATAGGTGGCGTATCGCGCCACCGCGTCGAGCACGGGCGAGCTTTCGGCGACGTCGGATACTAGCATGCTATTATCCGGTGATGGGGGCGGGGCGTCTGTAATGCCATCGCCAGCAGCCGGCCCCGATAGACCAGCAAGCGCAATAGCGATTGTCGTGGCTCGAAAGAAGGTGGTCCGATGCATGCTGCACTCCTGTGGTCACGTCTAAGTTTCACATAATCAGCGGGCCAATCATAGCCATATGCGTCTGAAATTCTGTTAATTTCTAACCGGCCAGCCTCCGGTATGGGGTCAATCGTCGAGAATCGCCTTCGGTCCTTAAACAGCGGCCGGCGGCCAATCGGACAGGGTGTGATCTGGTAATGCGTAATGGCCGGTTGCTGAGGATAAGTTTGCCGGACTGAAAAAGATCAAACGGGTAGAACTTCTAGATTGAAAATTGTTCGGCTGTTAAGGATGCTGTTGTGACTGTTTGGCCGGTACAGCGGGAGACGCGATCTATGCGCGCAATAGCGCTTCGAATAGGATCGATAATCGGTATGCCGGTTATGGTTGCCATTTGGCTGCTGCTGATTGGTCCGATGCTGGCTATTGGGGGTATGTATCGCTGGAGTGATGCGGGACTGGTCATTCTGCCACTATTAGGTGTCGCGGCTATCGGATCGCGCATTGTGGCGAGACGCGGGCTAGCGGTCGGCCTGACTGGGCTGGCGGTCATGTGGGTTTTCAGCTTGTTCGAGCCTGATTGGCCGGCTGTGATCGGCGCTGGCGACCAGCTGGCGGCACAAGCCCGCCAGATGTCGGATATATTATCTGTTCTTGTTTACGGTTTTGCGGTTGCGCTGGGTTTAATCTGGGTGATGGTGTCGCGAAATACAGACACAGCCATGACAGCAGAAGATCATCATAGCGATATCAGTGTGCCTCTGGCGTCGGCGCCGGACAGGGCTGGTTTAATTATTGTGGCCTGTTCAAAAGATGGACTTCTTATTGATATTCTTGATCCGGACACTTTATGGCCGGGCTTGCACGTCGGCGCGTTGGCGCATGATGTCCTGATCAATCATTGTGGCGATCCGCTGGGTGCCGGCCACGATCAGCTGGCATCCGGACACATGGTTCGCGTCCAGACGTTGCATATCGATGATACAGATATCTTTGTGATGGTGGTCGAGCCATTCGCCGGCGGGACATCAGAGGCTGCTATTCAGACTGGTTCGACATTATTGCGACGAGATGATCCGGAAGCGGCCGTCGCCATGCTCCAATTTGCCGGCCTTGGACATGATCTGCGCAGTCCGTTAAGCACGGTTCTGGGGTTGGCACGGGCGATGGAGTCCGGGACTCTGGGGACGTTGCCGCATGCTTATGCTGATTATCCCGGGATGATTCTTGATCGCGGGCAGACAATGTTGCGGCTCATTGACAATATGCTGATCTGTATACGGCCTGATTCCGGCACGCTCGATCTTGAGCTGCAAGAGGTCAGCCTTGTCGCGTCGGCGCAGGCGGCCCGCCAGGCATTTGATGCCGAAGCGGCCCGGGCGGGCGTGCGTTTGACGTTCGATGCCGGGCCGGGTGGATCAATAGTGGCCGATCCATTTGCGTTACAAAGGATGTGGGCCAATTTGATAGCCAATGCGATCAGCGTTTCAAAAGCCGGCGATGCCATCCATCTTGCGGTCCATCGCCATGGCGATACTGCAGGTTTGTCGGTTCAGGATAACGGGCCGGGGCTGGATCCGGCGGCTCTAAGGCGCATGATCGAGCCGTTTCAAAAAGGTGGGCAGCGGGCCTGGCACAGTGGGAGTGGTCTGGGATTGGCAATCACTGCTTTGCTGGCCGGCCAACAGGGGGGCGTTTTAAACGTGACAAATCATCAAGCGGGCGGCGCGATATTCAGCATCATGTTTCCGTTGGCCCCGTCAGACGATCGGGTTGAAAGTGTCAAGCATGTTTGAAGAGAGACTGCCAACTCGGGTCTGGGTCGAGGCCCTTATCAGGCGCGCGCAACTGGCAGGCGCCGCCGGGTTTGTTGTGCATGCCGGCGACGCCGCCCGTGGCGATGTCGTGATTAAGGTGGCGGACCTTAGAGGGGGGGCGAGGGTGTATGTGCCGCGCACGGGTATTGATGGTGACCGTCGGTTTGTGGCGCTGGACGCGCAAGGCGTCGGGCCGGACGAGGCCAGTGCAGATGATTATTTCAAGCGAGCCCGGAACCGGGATCACGATGTCTGGCTGATTGAAATAGAAGACCCCCAGGCCCGGCATTTCCTGACCGAGCCGGTTGAGCCCTGAGGGCTGGGCCATTGCTTCATTGCAGCTGACGTCGATATCGGTTAACCGCTCGGTCAAAGATCAAAGAGTGTATCTATGTCGACAAGCATATCCCAGGAATCCGCCCGGCGGCGGACATTTGCAATAATCTCGCATCCTGATGCGGGCAAAACAACGCTGACCGAAAACCTGCTTCTGGCCGGCGGTGCCATCCGTGCGGCTGGCGAAGTTGCGGCGCGGGGCGTGCGACGCCGGACGACATCTGACTGGATGAAGATTGAACGTGATCGGGGGATCTCGGTTAGTGCATCGGTTATGACATTCGAATATAACAATAATGTCTATAATCTGCTGGATACGCCGGGGCATGAGGACTTTTCGGAGGACACGTATCGCACGCTGACGGCTGCCGACTGCGCGATCATGGTACTTGATGCGGCGAAAGGGATCGAGCCACAGACACTGAAATTATTTGAAGTCTGTCGCTTGCGGGACATCCCGATCGTGACCTTCATCAATAAAATGGATCGTGAGGCTCTCGATCCGCTGGAGCTGCTCGATCAGGTTCAGGAACAGTTACAGCTGGATACCGCGCCGCTCTATTGGCCAGCGGCCAGCGGGCAACGGTTCGGGGGTATGATCGATATGCGAACCGGCGAGTTTCTGCATTATTCCAAAAAGACAGCAGAAACCGGCGTCGAGCCGGGCATGTCGCCGCGCATTGATCTCAAAACGGTTGCGCAGACAATTGATCCGAGCGCGTTGGAAGAACTTGAAGAGGGCCGCGAGCTTGCTGCGGCCGCGCTGCCGACAATTGACAAACAAGCCTTTCTCGAGGGGCATTTGACGCCGGTTGTCTTCGGAACTGCACTACGCCATTTTGGTGTGGGCGAGCTGCTTGCCTGCTTGGAAGAATTTGCGCCACCGCCACGGCCTCTCACGGCCCACAAAAAGGATCAGGAAACGTTGATTCACCGTGAGGACGATACGGTATCGGGATTTGTATTTAAAATTCAGGCCAATATGGATCCGAACCATCGTGACCGGGTAGCCTTTTTACGATTGTGCTCGGGTGAATTTAAGCGCGGTATGCGGTTGAAAACTGGATCTGGAAAGCAGATAAATATTCACAATCCGATGATGTTCCTTGCGCAGGACCGCGATATTGCCGAAACGGCCTATGCGGGTGACGTCATTGGGGTGCCCAATCATGGCCAGTTACGGGTCGGCGACAGTCTCAGCAGCGTCGGCGATATCCGGTTTGCCGGTATTCCGAATTTTGCGCCAGAAATCCTCAGACGTGCGCGGGCGCGAGATCCGATGAAGGCCAAGCATTTGCGCAAAGCGCTCGAAAGTCTGGCTGAAGAGGGGGTAACTCAATTGTTCAAACCGAATATCGGCTCGGATATGATCGTCGGTGCGGTTGGAGCCCTGCAGATTGACGTGATGGCCGAACGCATGGTGAATGAGTATGACCTCGACATTATTTTTGAAGTCGCGCCCTATAATATTGCGCGCTGGGTCCAGTCCGACGATCCGGCAAAGCTCGACGCTTTTGTCGAGAAAAATAAGGCGGCCTCTGGTACCGATCTTGATGGTGCACCGGTCTATCTCGGCAAAAATGCCTGGGATGTCGGCTATGCCGCAGAAAAGAACCCTGATCTGCGTTTCACCATGACCAAAGAGCGTGAGGTGTGATAGAGTTGTTTTTACAGCTTTGGGCCTATGAAATTGCCTGAAATCTGGGCAGGAATATGCTTTGCTTGGTCTGACTATTTTGAACGGGCATGCAAGATTGAACTTAGTTTGTGTGGAGACATGTTTTGACTTTTAGATCTGCGACTGTGTTAATAACAACTTTGTTAAGTCTGGTCGTCGTCGCGTGCGGCGGGGGACAGGTTAGCGAGGATATTCCGACTTTAAGACGCGGGATCTCTGCCAAGGTCGATACGCTCGACCCGCATCGGTCGGCGGCGGCCTGGGAGAACATCATTATTGGCGATATGATCGTCGGTATGATGCAGACCTCGGCTGATGGTGAGGTAATCCCCGGCGTTGCTGAAAGTTGGGACGTCGACGAGTCAGGCCTCGTCTGGACCTTCAAAATGAAAGAAACGACGTGGTCGGACGGGGCGCCGCTGACAGCGCACGATTTTGTCTACGCATTCCGTCGGATACAGGATCCGGCGCTGGCGGCGCAGTATTCTTCATTATTATACGTCATCAAAAATGCCGAAGCGGTAAATAATTACGATCCTGAAACCGGCGCCGGTCTGCCGCCAGAGGAGCTAGGCATCCGGGCGATCGATGATTATACGCTCGAGATCACATTGGCCGAACCAGCCCCTTATTTGCTCGAGTTGCTCACCCATTACACAACTTTCCCCGTGCCTGCGCATATTGTGGAAGTACATGGCGAAGACTGGGTTGATCCCGAAAATATCGTCGTTAACGGCCCTTACAAGCTCGTCTATTGGGTAACCGGGGATCAGATCGTGGTCGATAAGAACCCGCTCTTCTATGAAGCTGACCAGGTCTGCTTCGAGCGTGTTACCTATTTCGAGATTGAAGACCTGCCAGCGGTCGAGCGGCGAATCGAGGCCGGACAGCTGGATATTAACAATGCCTTTGACGGGACTCGTGAGGCCGAAGTTAGAGAGAGCTTTCCGGGCTGGCCGCGAAAGTCGCCGGTTCTGGCAACGACATATTGGAGCATGAACTCCAGCGCGCCGCCATTTGATGACGTTCGTGTGCGCAAGGCCATTGCCATGGCATTGGATCGGGAATTCATGGCCAATAATGTGCTATCGGCCGGAATCCTGCCTGCCTATGGCTTTGTACCAACTGCGATCGGGAATTACGACACCGAAAAGCCGGTTGTTTCCTGGGCGGAAATTGACCGGGCCGAACGCCTCGAAATGGCAAGAGCGTTGTTGATTGAAGCCGGATATGGCCCCGACAACCCGCTTACATTCGAGTATATTTATCGCTCTGGTGATGGCAGTCAGCGGGTCGCCCCGGTCGCCCAGGCGAACTGGTCTGATATTGCGCCATGGGTTAATTCGGAATTGCTGAAACAGGATACGAAGGTTCTGTACAACCGGTTGCGTCAATCTGATTTTGAAATCGCTGATGGCGGCTGGGTTGCGGACTTCAGTGACCCGATCAACTTCCTGTATTTGCTGGATTCAACGACCGGTCAGCAAAATTATGGCAATTATAATAACCCCGAATATGACGCCTTGCTGAACCGGGCCAGTATGGAACTGGATCTGGTAAAGCGTGCGGAGATATTTGCCGAAGCCGAAGCGATCATGCTGGAAGACGCACCAATCACGCCAATGTTCTATTCGATGAATTATAATTTGGTTGATCCGACTCTGACCGGCTGGGGTGAAAATGCCAAGGATATTCACCGCTCTCGCTGGTTGTGCCGTGATGATATCCAGCCTCGGTCTTAATTGAACAGCCTTATCAAGTCCCGGAACCCGAGGGCTTGATAAGGGCGTTTCAATCAGGAGGCGCTTGCAATGGCGGCCAATGCACATGGTTAGTGTATTGCCGCGCTTGCATTGATGGCGGTTAAAGTTTTACCAACGGGTCATGCGCAATCGATCCATACCCGCCATTTCCGATCAGGATAAGGACTATGTCCGGTCTCTGATTATCCATGAAGACGCCAGTCTGATTGCGTTTGACAAGCCCTCCGGTCTGGCCGTGCAGACCCGCGGCAATCGCGGTCGATGCCTCGACCATTTATTGTGGACGTTTGCGCGATCGAATGGCAAGCGGCCACGGCTCGTTCATCGCATTGATGCGGCGACGTCGGGGCTGGTGCTGGCGGCTAAGACAAAGCCGGCAGCGGCCCATATTTCAGAGACATTTGCGGCCCGTCGCGTGAAAAAGACCTATTTCGCTGTTGTCGAGATGGCCAGGCCGATCGCCAAATCGGGTTCGGCGATTGATACATTGGTGAGCCGCGGACGAAAAACCTTCATCGGGACCGGCTCCGGAGAGGGCGGTGCAGCGCAGACTGACTGGACATTGGTCGCTGAAGGCAAGGCGTCGACGGCCTTGTTATTGGCACGTCCGGTCACGGGGCGTATGCACCAGATCCGGGTGCAATTTAGTGCGATGGGCTGCGGGCTTCTCGGTGAC
>Ga0213865_10002882_pt1 | contig 10720 bp, 3 predicted proteins | sample PICome_6_FD_160100 | JGI IMG/M metagenome (GOLD analysis project Ga0213865, IMG submission 160100) | Coastal seawater microbial communities near Pivers Island, North Carolina, United States - PICO282 | ecosystem: Environmental > Aquatic > Marine > Coastal | place: USA: North Carolina | collected... | reverse complement strand
CTTTGTTTGAGGTTTCTGTATCAAGATTCCCTGTCAGTTCATCACCCAACAGAAGCGTCGGCCGTTTTGCGATGCTTCGGGCAATGGCGACACGTTGTTGCTGACCGCCGCTGATCTCTCCAGGGAATCGGTTGATCTCTGCTTGAAGCCCGACGAGTTCAAGCAGTTCTTTGGCCCGAGCTGGGTCTTTCTTTCCGGCGAGTTCTTGGATGAGAAGGATGTTTTCAAGCACCGTCAAATCCTGAAGGAGGTTGAAGAATTGAAAGACATAACCAATGTTGTCTCGTCGAAACGAGGTCATCTTTTCAGATTGGTTGCGAGGGACTTCTTCCCCGAGGAAGCGGTACGATCCGCCGGTTGGGCTGTCAAGGGCTGAAAGACAATTCAAAAGCGTGGTTTTTCCAGAACCCGAGGGCCCCAGAAGAATGACACGTTCCCCCTCGTTGATTTCAAAACTCACGCCATCGAGCGCCTTGACAACGCCAGCTGGAGTCTCATAATGCCTTTCCAAGTTTTCCATTTTCAATAATTTATTCACGGTGTTCACCTTTTTGTTTCAAAGAGCAGTCTAAACATCTCAAAGAATTGTGTGATGACTTGGCCCTCACTCAACCGCTGGTCATGCATTTCTTGTATCAACCAAATTTCGTATTCCGTTGACATGCGAATCAGAACATCGAGCGGTACATCGCTTCGGATGGCGCCGATTCCTACGCCATGGTCGAGAATGGCGATCAGGTCGTTGTACTCGATGAGTCCCTCACAGGCTGAGTTCAATTTGCGAACAATGGGATGCTCTGAGCCAAGAGATGCGACTTGGTGAATGAGCGACATAAGGTGTGGATGTTGAAGCGCATCCTTCCATCGCTTTGAAGACAAGTCCTCAATTGACTTCCAGAACTTATCGTGATCAATCACTTTTGAAATTTCATTCGGCTCAAAAATCGTCATTCCCGTTGAGCGGGCTTCATCGATGAAACAGGTGATGAAGAGGTCTTCCTTGTTCTCAAAATAATAGTACATGGAACCTTTTGAGATACCAATTTTCTGAATGATTTTGTTGTAGGAGGCGCTCTCATAACCGTGTGTGGCGAATTCCTGCTTGGAAACGTCTAGAATCCTCGTTTTGAGGGATTCGTCAAGGGATTCAAAGCGTGCAAGTGGCATTGGACCAGTCGGTTAGACCGGGCGGTCTAATTTAATCTTTTTCTCCATCAACTCTCTTGGTTTCAACCAAGTGTTGAGCGATGCAGCACGCCATGCGAAGAGGTGTGGTGCCGGGAGCGGGGCTCGAACCCGCGACCTTCGGATGTCTCAGACACCACAAGGGGCTTGCACGTCATACGATCGCCTTGGAGGCTGCCCTATGAGTCCGACGCGCTACCAACTACGCCACCCCGGCCTGTGCTGTGGGTGCGCCCTTCCCTCTTTGAAGAAATCGGAACTGAGGCTTGCGAACAACATGTCCTTGAGGCACGATTTCCGACCGATGTATTCTAACACTTGCTCGGTTCCGGTTTGGTCATGGTGGACCTCAAAACGGCCATGGCGGCGGCGCAAGCCGAACGCATGAAACGTGATGGGGCCAAGAATGCTGACAAGAAGAAGCGCCGTTCTGGCGCCGACCTCGGCATTGAACCGTTTGATCCCGTCAAGCATCACGGCAAAGAGCGAGCCGACACGGCCTCGATGTGGCTGGTCATCTTCTACGCCTTCATCGTCACGATGATGATGCGCTACATTCTGATGCCATCAACGACGCTGGACAAGACGGACGTGCTCTACATCTTGCCGCTCACGATGCTCATCTTGATCCCACAAATCCATCGAATGGTCATGCCCGAACGCTTCAAGGAACACTACACCAAGGGGACTTGGTTCCGTGCCTTTTTCCTCTACACCTTCACCTTCCTTTCCCTTTCCTTCCTCGTGGTCAATCCTCCTTTCGGCGACATCGTGGCGCCGCAATTGGCCGATGAGTGGGCCGTGGTCATTGAGAACAACGGCAATTACACGTTCGCCGACAAGGTCAACGGCGGCGAAAACGAATGGACGCTTGAAGAAGGCGAGTACGTTGCTGGCGGCGCTTGGCTTTTGTTCGGTCTTGCGGACAACGTGGACGACACCGGGGCGAATGTCACGGTGGTCCACAGCTTCCAGAATACCAAAACGCCCTTGGATTCGAATGCATCGTTCTGGGATGAACATGGCACGGACGTAGGTACATGGCGTACAGCCAACAACAAGTCTGCTCCGATTCTTCTGCCCCACGCCGACTTGGACCAGCCGTTTGCCATCTTCCTCGGCCAAGGGTTGGCCGTTGGTGATCACACGGTTGAGGTGGAAATCGTTGAGCAGGGCGACCCTTGGGAAAACACCCGAACATACACTTGGACCTTTGCGGTGAATCCGCCTGTGGTTTCAAGTGAGTAAATCGGCGTGTTGGCGAACGATTTCGTTCAAAACCTGATCGATACGCTGCCGGTCAAAAAATTCCTGATTGATTCGTCGCTCGATTCGACGGCGTCGGGCGCGAACAAACGGTGCCAAAACGGTCCAGCACAAGGCATCCTCAAGGCGGAGCATCAATGGATTCATGGTCGGCCGTTGGAATCAACCTACTGTTTCCTTTCGGGCCCCCCTCGGTAAAAACTGAAAGTGAATCAAGCACGAAGATGCTGGACGATTTGAGCGGTCAGCGCATCCAACTGGATTTGTTCACCGCCTCCCTCGACCAATCGGTAGTCAATTTCCGCCATCCACTCCGTCAACGCAAGTTTCGAACGCTCTTCGAGGAAATCTGCGCTGTAGAGTTCACGGTGAAGTTGATTGACAAAATCCGTGCCGGCCAAGCCGAATTGATCGAGCAGTTCCCGCAATCTTCGCCGTGCGACGTGAAAGCCATCGTCTCGGCAAGCCATCAGGTATTGGTGCAAGGCTTCCGGAGGCGCCGTTGCCGATGTTTCGTACACCAATTCCCTGCTCACCGTCGTGTTCAATGCGGCCGCAACTTGAAGCGCCGTCAATGCCTTTCGAAGGTCGCCTTGTGAAATCCGTGTCAAGGCTTCAACAGCACCATCGCCCAAGGTCAGGCCCTCAAACTCTCCAACGTGGATGACCTGAGAGGCCACATCGGCATCGGAGAGTGGTCTGAAACGGAAGACAGCGCACCGAGATTGAATCGGTTCAATGATTTTGGAGGAGTAGTTGCAAGAGAGAATGAAACGGCAGGTTTCAGCATACTGTTCCATGATTCGGCGGAGGGCGCCTTGGGCGTCATTGGTCAGCGCATCGGCCTCGTCGAGGAAGATGATCTTGAACGCAGCACCACCATAGGGTTGCGTCCGAGCGAATTGCTTCACCTTGGTTCGGATGCTTTCCAACTTTCGCTCGTCGGAAGCGTTCATCTCCAGTAGGTTTTGGCGAAAGTCCTGGCCGAAGATGTCTTTGGTCAGCGCCATGGCGGCTGTTGTTTTTCCTGTCCCCGGGGGTCCAGCAAACAACAAATGGGGGAAGTTTTTGTTTCCAGCGTAGGTGCTGAGTCGTTGAACAACAGCGGCCTGCCCTTTGATTTGAGCCACCGATTGAGGGCGGTGTTTCTCAACCCAAAGTTCGCTCATACTCTCTGTTCTCATTGACGAGCCTCCTTCAACATTCGCATCCGAAGGGGAAGGAATTTGACGCGCAAATTTTGCCTTCGTTGAGGGATGGTCATGCCATATAAGGGAAAAGTCCCTATAATGGGGAGTGGTGTAAGGGTTGAGTCCCATGCGTAGCGTACGAATCCTTTCTCCCCGAGCCACCGCGCTTTTGCTCGTGTTGATGTTTATTTTCGCCGACCTCTCGCTTCCACAAACCATGGAGGGTTGGTCCGAACTTGAAGAAGAACCCACGGTTCATCGCGCTGTTTCCTACCACGCCATTCACGCTGACACCTACATCACGGCATCCTCACCAACCAGCACATACAACACCTCGGCCACCGGGACATTGGCCGATGGTCCTGCGCAAGAATCTCGCCTGCTGCTGCGGTTCCCCATGAATTACACGTCAAGCGATACCATTCACGAAGCGAGCATCGATTTGGAGTGCACCACCGATGCCCTCGGTCCCACCGAAATCACCGCCTACGTTGCCTCCATGGACCGGCTCTGGAACGGTTCCTTTGCCTCCTGGGTCGTGTTTGCCAACAATCAGCTTTGGTCTGAGGCAGGCGGTGAAGGCGGTGCAGATCGAGGGGCTTGGGAACCACCAGCCTCGTTGTCTGGCAACGGCACCCTGACCCTGAACGTCACCTCCATCGCTCAACAGGCGGCTCGCTCCAACGCTGCTTACCTTTCTGTCATCGTTGCCTCCTTCGGGGCCACCTACGATTGTTCCATGTCCGAGGACGCCACAGCGGCGAACCGGCCTGAACTGACGCTCGATGTCACCACGGGCGCCACCGCCACCAGCGGCGCTACGGTGGTCACCGATCTTCCCGTGGATGACGGCGCTCCATGGATGGAAGCCGATTTCTTGCTGCAACCCGTCACCACCCCTGCCCTCACGTACGCGTCAAACAACGGAACGGATGTTGAACTTCAACTCAGTAACGCCGAGGACTGGCGTTCTGAAACCGATGACGCCTGGCATTTCTCGACCTTGTGGTCCACGTTTGCTTCCACCGGAACGACCGGTGCCTACAACCTGCCTTCGAACCTTGCCTTGGCCAACGGCACCACCATGTACATGCGCGTTCGGGCGGTTGACAGCAACGACCAGTGGGGTGCTTGGGACTCAACCAGCTTCCTCCTGCCCAACCTGAATGTGGTCGATAACGGTGACGGCACGGCCACCATGACCCTCGGCCCCACCGACACGGGCCTCGAGCATGATTTCTTGCAGGACACCTTCGTCAATGAGACCAGGAAAACCTACAACTACGGCGCTGACGCCTTGGTCGAATCCAGCATGACGTCGAGCAAGGAACGCTTGATTCACTTCCGGACCTCGCTGAATCAACTCGGCCTCCATGACAACCTCACCATCGTCAACGCTGAACTCAAACTTACCCGTTCTTCTTACAGCGGCGACCCGGTGGTTTCGGTTCACGGCATGGAGGAATCCGGCCTTTGGGCAGAGGAGGAAGTGACGTGGAACCAAATGTCAGCAGGTGGCGTGCAATGGTACGATGGCGGCCGTTCAAACGGGACGGCATCCGTGGCGCTAGCAGACGGCAACCAAACCAGCAACAGTTTCACGTTTGACCTTGACCACGCGATCCAGAACTACCTCGACGGTGGCGATGAGGCTCCGCTTGACCTGATGATCGCCGTGCGTGGCAAGTTCGAGTCCTACACCAACAACGAAGGAATTTTCTTCCACTCGGCCGAGGCTACGGATCCTAGCGATGCACCATCGTTTTCCATCACCTACGAGTGGGGCAGCGGGACACCACCTGCTCCAGTGAACCTCACCGCACCAGCCGATGGGCTTGCTGTATGGAATAAAACCGGCGACAACCTCTCTGGCAACACCCAACCCTCGCTCAACTGGTCCCAGCCCTCCACCGGTGACGATATCGTGTTCGAACTTGCCAAGGACGAGGACTTCAGGCTACGACAGATGCGCGTCGACACCCGTGTTGACAGCGACTTTAGCCCCACCGACGGCACGCTGGACATGACTGGAGCCAAGACCCTTGAGGTTGGAAACATGTACTTCTGGCGAATGGCTACGGTTGACAGTGACGACCACTACGGCGAGTGGATCAGTTCGAGTTTCCTCGTCTCATCCCTCGAGAGCATTTGGCTTGGTGGTGATCGCTATCAATTCAACTTGAAGCACGGCAACGGTTCGCAAGACAACCAATACCCCGAGTGCATGGACACCTACATTGACAGTGCTGCACCTAATGACAACTACGATGGTGATTCTGAGATGACCATCGACTACAGTCCCTTTGGTGGCGAGATCACGGCCTTGCTTGGTTGCAACTTGGTATCGAACCTCCTGCCCGATGGCTATGCCGTCCAGTCTGCTCACCTCCGCATGTCGTTGACCTCAACGACGTTTGGAACACCAACCATCGGTGTTTGGGAAAGTAACCAGAATGACTGGATTGCCGAGGACGCCACATGGGCGAGCTACGACGGTTCCAATGCGTGGGCAACGGCCGGTGCCAAGGGTGCTGAGCGTGGTTCCTTGCTTGACAGTGTCTCGGTTGGGTCATCGTTCTCCGAAGGTGATTCGGTGGAATGGAACGTGACATTGGCCGTCCAAAACGCCATGCGTGAGGACCGTCGAGTTGATTTCATCGCCGGTATGCTCGGTGCGGGCTCAGGCGGTGCACGAACGGCCTACTTCAGCACGGCCGAGGACTCGATGTCCAACCGCCCCGAACTCTCCTTTGTCTACGTCCCTGGTTCAGATGCCTTACCGTCCAATCCAGCCCCGGTGCTGCCGCTCAATGGGTCGTGGTCCATCGGCTCAGGTGTGGACTTGACCCCCATCAGCCAGCCAGAACTGGACTGGAATTTTGGAGGGACCATGGCACTCGCTGGCTACATCGTTCAACTGGACACTCAAGCCGACTTTACGTCGGTCAACAGTTTGACGTACACCTCCTGGAACGACGCCGGGTTCGATGTCACCAATACCTCGTTCACGCTCCAGTCTGACCTTGACGAGGGGAAGACTTGGTACTGGCGTGTTCGTGCTGTTTCAGCCACCAACCAAATCGGGAACTGGTCCAACACCTACCACTTCCAACTCCCCGACCTCAACACCGTTGTGTACAACGCCACCAAGGCCTCTGTTGAACTGCGTCACCACGGTGCTTTGCCTCACCTCAACACACCTCACCTGGTGGATACCTATGTGGTTGAGAACGGGTCCGGTTCAGATGATACCCAAGAGAATTCCACCACCTTGGTCGTGGGTGAAACTTCAACTGGCTACCAATCGGCAGCGTTGATTCGAATCCCGCTGAGTGAAGTGCCTCAGCCAAGCAATGCTCGTGTGACTGGGGCCGAACTGAGCCTCTTTGCCGAATATGGATCGGTGGAGGATGAACCCGTGGCCATTCGCCCCGTGTTGCAACCCTGGACCACCTCAGCCAACGCAACGACGTACGATGGCACCAATGCATGGGCGCAACGCGGTGGCCGTGCCATTGGCACGGACATCGGCGGCTTTGTCGACCTTGTTGACAGCGTCCAAGACGACTGGATGGACTTTGACATCACGGAAGCCGTTCAGGCTGCGTTGGCTGCTGGCCAGAACCATGTTTCGCTGATGGTTTACACCTCGAGCCAAACCACCGACGAAATTACCTTCACTTCGACCGAGGGCAGTGCCAGCGAACGACCCTACCTCACCTTGACGTGGGAAGATGGCACGGTCGCTACGCCGACGGTCAGTGGCGTCAATGTCGGGCCCACCTCTGGTTCCATCGTGTGGGACAGCGCTTCTCATGCCCTTCAGGCCGACCGTTCGCCCACTTTCTCTTGGACGTACAGCGGTTCGACGGCCGCCACTGGATGGCGTGTCTTCATTCAGGCCGATGCGAGCAACGACATGGCCGGGCTCTACACCTACGACTCCCGAACCACGCCAGCGGCGTTCGACACCACCAACCTGACCTTCATTCCGCCCCAAGACCTGACCTTTGCTCAGGAGATTCGTTGGATGGTCCAACCGATGAACAACGGCATGTTGGGTCCACGAAGCAACTCGACCATCTTCTATCTCCCTAACGATGTCGGTGAAGAACTCAACAGCACCCACGCCACACTCTCCATTCAGGAAGGCTCCATCATCCCGTCCACCGCTTACCCGACGGTCTCGGCTGACACGTACCTCGACACGGGGAACATCTACGCAAACCGTGGTTCATTCTCCAGCCTCTTTGTTGGCCGAAGCCAAGTATCCACGAGCAACCCCAACCTGCGCTCGATGTCGCTGGTCAACATGGATTTCAGCGCCTTGCCCATGCCAAGCACCTACGAAGTGGTGAACGCAAGCCTTGAGTTCAACGTCATCAATGCGTATCAAAACACGCTCGTTGCCGTCGGTGAGACCACCTCGGCTTGGACGGAATCGTCTGTGTTCGCCTATCCTGCTGGCAACAATTCCACCTGGGCAGCCACTGGTGGTTACTCGGATGATGATTTTGATGTCCCGTTCAATCCTGCCCAATGGGTCAACAGCACCGGAACGGCAGCGTTCAATGTGACGGCGCTTGTTCAACACGCGCTGGCCAACAACATGGCTGAACTCGATGTGGTTTTGTTCGCTGTGGAGCGAGACGGTGGCGTTGACGGACGCGTACAGTTCGCCTCAAGTGAAGCCAGCAACATTGACATCCGCCCCCGGCTCAACCTGACCTATCGCCTCGTCGATGCATGGGTGCCATCCCAACCTTCCGGGCTCTCTCCCGTTGACGGCACCACCCTTTGGGACACCAGTCAGCCAAGGCCCTCTGGTCTGAACAGCAGCGATTTCACATGGAATCTTACCTTCAGCAACCACACCCAGATCGCAGCATGTGGCGGCACCGACCCTTGGTTCCTGGATGAAGAAACCATCTGTTGGACACATGATGAAATCATTGCGGGCGAGCACGGCAACGACACCTTTGACTTCCTCAACAACACCTACACACTGGCGGACCATACCAAGGGCGACGAATGGGTGTACTGGCGAATCCGTGCAGACCAAGGTGACCGCATCGGTGAATGGTCCTCCGTCAACAAGTACCGCGTCCCTGTCGACCAGGGCAGCGATGACGGGAATGGCAACCACACGCTGAACCTCTCTCGCGGGTCAATTTTTGAAACAACGGGTCTCTTGCCGATGGTGGAGGATGTTGAAATTGATTCCAACGCCACGGTGAACCGCGGCTCCTCCAACACGATGGTGCTGGGTGTCAACAGCCTGGGTACGGGTCAGAGCCGTATTCTGATGGAGTTCGACTTGAGCAACATCCCATGGCCGTCAGCCATGACACCGACACAGATGATGCTCCGCATGTATCAGCCGGGTGTTTCTGGCACCTCGTCAACCACCATCGCTGCTTATCCGTGCAGTGGCTTCACGGAATCAAGCGTCGTTTGGGCTACGGCTCCATCATGTACAACCACAGAGATCACTCGTTCGACCCTGACGCTGAACAACCCGTTCGGCTGGGTGGAATGGGACCTGACCAGCCTGGCACAGAGCAACATCGCCAACGGTAACACCACCATGACGTTCATGTTGGCGATGATTGGCAGCACCGGTTCGTCTCACAGTTTCTATTCCTCGGAATATTCCGACGCCACCTACCACCCGCATCTTGTCCTCGACTACGTGGACAACGTCAACGGCATCGTTCCACCCGGACAGCCCACCTTGACCTCACCGGCAGACGGTCAGGTCCTCTATGCCGAGAACAACGGATTGCTGACCCCCTCGACGCAACCCGCCTTGACATGGACGCCTGTAAGCGGTGCAACGGGCTACATCGTGACCATCGCCAACGAGACCGGTGTGTACAAGTTCCGTTCGTGGGAAGATGCTGAAATCACGAACACCACCTTCCGCTTTGAAGACAACCTGACCGAAGGCCAACTCTTTTCGTGGTGGGTTCAAGGTGTGAACCAATCCATTCCCGGCCCCTCATCCTCTCGATGGAGTTTCGCCGTTGGGGACCCCGACCACACGTACAACAACGACTACACCTACACTTACCGATTCCAGACCGGCAGTGAGATTGCTGCCTTCGGCCATACCAATGTACAGGACACGGCCGTTTACAGCGAGTACGCCGACACCAATTTTGCTGGCGAGGCAACCATCAGCACGGGTTCCTACTGTGGAACCCTTTGGAGCGACGAATGCCGCATTAACATCGCTTTGAACGCCGCCCAAGTTCCGTTTGCTCAGTACCAACAGGTCCACTCAGCCTCGCTTGGGCTCTATGTAGAATCATGGACTTCCGTGCAGGGCGCCACCTCGGTTTCCTTCAACGTTCACCCCATCATCAACACCAACTGGGGCGCCGCCTCAGCGACTTGGAACGGTACCACCGCAGGTGGTACATGGGGTGGTCCCGGCATGCAAGCCGGTGTGGATTACGGGGACGCCGTGTCAACCACCGTCGTGAACGTCGACACTGCGGGTTGGATTTGGTTCGATGTCAGCACCGTGGGCATGACCATCACCAGCGAGCAAGCATGGGTCATCATCGCCACGCCCAACAACGGCTATGCCCACGCTTCCTTCTATTCCGGTTCAGCCACCAACGTCAATTTCCGACCTCAGGTGCAGTTCAACACCACGAACATCACGAGTGTAGCCATCAGCCCGTCGGGCACACCGACCACGGACGCCGACTCTGCGGTGAATTTCAACTCCGTAGCTTACGACCACCAGTCCATGGTTCAGGCGCCACCGATGACGTGGTCGTCTTCATCCGGTAACATCGCTAGCAACGGGTTGTTTACACCCACCACGGCTGGTGTGACGACCATCACATCGTGCTTCGGTCTTGTCTGCGGTACGCAGAACATCACGGTCTCTCCAGGTGCTCCCGTCGACCTCGTTGTGACGCCGCTGACGGCCACCATCACGGCTGATGAAACGCTGACCATCAACGCCCAGATGGCCGACCAGCATGGCAACTTCCTTACGGGTGAAACAATCACCATCACGCCCTCAAACGGGAGCATGATGGGCACGACGTTCATGCCCTACG
>Ga0213865_10002880_pt1 | contig 10725 bp, 21 predicted proteins | sample PICome_6_FD_160100 | JGI IMG/M metagenome (GOLD analysis project Ga0213865, IMG submission 160100) | Coastal seawater microbial communities near Pivers Island, North Carolina, United States - PICO282 | ecosystem: Environmental > Aquatic > Marine > Coastal | place: USA: North Carolina... | reverse complement strand
AACATTGCCCTTGAGCGTAACAGAAGCCAGATTACTCTGACCGGGGCGTTTGGCCTAAAGGCATTTGAACTTCAGGTCGGTGACTTTGTAAGTCTTAGCAACACCAGACTGGGGTTTGATCCCACTGCTACTCCCCGTACAGACCTCTTTGAGGTAATTAATTGGTCGTTTGGTCTTACCGATAACAATGATCTACAGACTAACCTAATTCTCAGAGAGACGACTACCACCACCTATGATGAGTACCAAGACGTAGACTTTGAGTCTGACAACACAGACCTTCCCGGTATTCTCGGTCCTACGGTTATTCCTGGCTCTGGTGACGTAAGCTCTACTACGGATGTCACTGGTCTGACTGCATCGGGTGGCGTAAGGGAAATCTATGTCAACTGGTCTAATCCTGTAAATGATGATTTTAACTACACCAAGATTTACTACGACGACAATGATAATATTAGTGGAGCAAGCACTCAGAATGTTACTGGTGAGTCTTTTGTACTAGACAATCTTTCTGCTAACGACACTAGATACTTTTGGGCGCAGGCTTACGACACCTCTAACAACACTTTGGGTGCGCTGATTGGTCCCGAAGACGCCACTGTTAAAGATATCACCTCGGACGATTTGGAAAATGGTTCTGTTATCAACAGTAAGTTAGGGAGTCAGGCTGTTCAAAGCGGCAATATCTTCCCTGCCTCTGTAGTAACAGATAAGATCGGAGATAATGCAGTATCTGAACTTGTTGCATTCTCCTTCTCTAGTGCCAGTGTTCCGGCCTCTTTTAGCGCCGCTAGTTTTTCGGATACTGTAACTAACAACAAAGCCTGTGACATTGTTTTAGAAGCTAACTTTGAGATAAATGGCACTCCTACCTCTGGGGACATTCTTTATTGTGAAGCTATTATTGATGGAGCGACCACAGCACCGGGAAGAGAAGAGATTTTTGCTATAGGCGATGCTGCTGTAGGGGACAGGACAGTAATTGTCTTTAAGGGTGGTGTAGGGGCCAGTAACTTTACTGTCGAAGGTAAAGTACGGCGAGCTACAAACGCTTCCTCAACAAGCTACACGGCTAGCGTTAATCTAATCGTGCATAGGTTATTTAAATGAGTAAATCATATTCTGTTTATGACCCCGATACTGGTGAAATTAGACTGAGAATTAATCAGTCTAGTGATGAACCTTGTCTCCATCAGTATTTTATAGAAGGTGACTTTGATCCAGAAGAGTTTTTGGTTGTAGATGGCCAAGCTCAGCGAAAGCCTGCGTCTGTGCTTGAACAGCAAGAAATAGACAAAGCATGGCTAGACCTTACGTTGGTTAGAAACACTAAGCTACAAGGCTGTGACTGGACACAAGTGCCAGACGCTCCTGTAGACGCAGCAGCTTGGGCTACCTACCGTCAACAGCTTCGTGACCTACCTGCTAATACTACAGACCCAAGGAACGTAGAATGGCCCGTGCCACCGTCTTAATCTTCAGTGGTATCTTTTGGGTATCTCTTTTAACGGTCTTTGCAATAGCCGACAGCAGAGAGTTTAGTCAACGTAGCAAAGAACATCTAGCGGAGATTCACCCTGACCTCTATGAGGTAGTTTTCTTAGCTAGACTTATTTCCACTGTCCCCTTTGAGATCACAGACGGTCGTAGGACGATAGAGGAGCAAAGGCACTACTACAACACAGGCAAGAGCCAAACTATGCGCTCTAAGCACCTAACAGGTCATGCTGTAGATGTAGTGCCTATCCCGGTGAGATGGGATAAAGAAGCCTTCCTGCCTATTGCAGAGGCTATGAAAGAAGCATCCGACACTCTCAATATACCGATAGTCTGGGGAGGAGACTGGAGAACCTTCAAGGATTATCCGCATTTTGAATTAAGGGAGAGGCCGGATGGTCATTGAATTAATGACAATGGTGTTTGTACCCATTGTTGTAGCATTTTTATCTTCTATGGGGCTATGGAAATACCTTCAGTCTCGCTCTGACCAAGAGTATGAAAGACGTTCCGAGTTTCGTAGAACTCTTCAAGATCAAATTGACACCCTATCCGAACAAGTAGGCAAGCTAAACTACCAGAAAGAGTCGCTCCTTCGGGAGATTGCAGAACTCCGAGAAGCACTGGCAGAGGCTAAAACTACAATCCTCCACTTAGAGGAATTGCTTCGGAGACGGTCCTATGAGAACAACTAGCATCCTCGCAGCCCTGTCTGTAGTCCTGTTCACTCTGAGTGGCTGTGCTGGCTTAGGTCTAGTCACCCAAGGTGCAACACTCTTAGCTGAGACCACTGGTAACGCTCAGATTGAACAGGCTACCGAGATCCTGTCAGAAGTAAGCGGTGCTGCTGCTCCCATAGCCGGGATTATAAACATTTCTAACACAAACTGGATGATGATCCTGTTGCTGATATTGGGCTGGGTGTTACCATCTCCCGGTGAGATTATGAGAAACATCTTCGGTCCTATAGGTTGGCTAATCAGAACACTCCTAATCAAGAAATAGATTAGTCAAGACAAACTAAAACCCCCGCAGGTTAGTTCCTACGGGGGTTCTTTTATGCCTAAATTTAGGGTAGCTTAGAACTTAAGGCCGATACCAGCTACAATACGACGATCACCAGATTCAAACTGGTCGTCATAGGCCCAAGACATGCGAGCATCAAGGTAGACGTTATCAGCGATGTCTAGCTTGTAGCCAGCACCCACTTCACCACCGTCCCAGTCAAGAGACCAGCCATCAAAGCCTACAGAAGTGTTAGCAAAGGCATACTCACCGCCAATCAAACCAGGGTGGATAGACACTTCCATGTCTGCTGTTACATCACCCCATTCGTTGCCTTCACCAAAGCCAATCAGGTCGCCACCAGACTCGCCCCAAGTGTAGTTAAGGCCCGGAGTGATCTTAAACTTACCGAACTCAGCGTCGGTGTAGGCACGGGCCTGAAACTCGCTGTTGGTCGTACCAGACAATTCTGCATAAGCAGACACTGGGCCAGCGCCGATACCAGTACCAAGAGCAATCAAGGTCTCATCTTCAAACGTAGTGCCAATCTCTACATAAGTGTTGGTAACAGTCATAGGAGCTTCTTGAGCCACCGCTGCACCAGAGACGAATAGGGTTGAAATGAACGAAACAATATAGCGTTTCATGTTGTCCTCATTATTATTATTTGGAGAGAGAATGTATCGGGTGGGAGCCGAAGCTCCCTTCTGTTCCAAGGCCCCCCGAAATAGGCCCGTCCCTTACGCTGCTACAGCGAGGGAAGGTGCAACATAGTTGTTAGCACTTATGGAGGTTGGTTCTTACGGAACCACTCGGTTGCCTCATTGTAGCATCAAGCACCAGTCGATCCTAGTTCACCCCCGTGGAAATGGTGGAGGTGCGGGGTACTGCCCCCCGGTCCTGCATACTGTCTTCTACAAATCAACGGCGAACAACTAGACCAGCTTTAGGGTCTTATTTCCCTTGGGACTGGTCCCTGTCTCTGCGTAGATCACAAGATCATTAGCCCAAGCACCGGGAGTGATTTCGTCCAGATACTTGAGCAGCGTCTTCTTCCTGATCCTGACTGGCACTCTCACAGCAGCATTGAGGCTGACTGTGCCATAGACCATATCAGATTCTTCTACGAGTTTCCTGAACTTCTTCAGATTGTATGCCTTCATAGCACCCCCAATTCTGTATAGAAGTAGTAAACGTCCTTGTTGAACTTCATACCGTAGCGGAAGGCTTCGATAAGCTCGTTCATTTTCCCACAGCCCATGACCTTTGAGTAGTTATCGGCAATGATAAATGCCTCTTCAAAGGACAATAGCTGGCCTACCATAAGGTCGTTGGTGTCTACGTCAGGGTTTTCAGCTTCAATAATAGCTGACATAGCTCCAAGGTAGTCGATGGCTTTCTCCATCTGGACAACACCACACTTATTGTAGTCTGCTGCTATCAGTGACGCCAGATCCCGTATGTCGGATGTAGCTTTTGCTGTAGGGTCTGCTACAGCGACTGTGCTGAACAGTAGTCCAATAAGTGTAGTGATAATCCTCATGAGTCTTCTTCCAACCACGATATCATGCGATCAAGATACCAGCGAGCCTTCTTGAGGTCTTGCACTTCATTGCCCTTGTAGGAGCTTCGGTGCAGGTACTTAATCACGTTTCCTTTACAATAGGAGGGGAAGCCAGCACCCAAGACCTGCTCAATGTAGTTGATACACTCAACACCACCTTGGTTGTAGTGCGGTGGCTTATTTACTACATCATACTGATCTGACAGGAACTCTAGATTTTCTCCTGCATGAAGATCGAAATCCACTGACGGCATACATCACTCCTAACTACATCATCTATTGTGAACTCAATAACGGGTACGTTCACTTCGTACTTCTTACTTAATTCAACAATCTTTGCTAGGCCGTTAGCCTCTTTAAGGTCTGACTGTTGAACATCTCCATTGAGAACAATTTTAGAACCCTCTGCTACACGGGTCAATAACATCTTAATTTCGTGTGTTGTGATGTTCTGTGCCTCATCTACAATGATGAAGCTGTTCTCAAAGCTCCTACCCCTCATTAAGGCTAAAGGGGCTATCTCGATATTCCCATTCTTTAGGGAAGTCTCAAGAACCCCTTTACCCATCCATTGCTCCAATACGTCTAAGGTCGGCATGGCCCAAGGTGTAGCCTTATCTAGGACGTTACCGGGCAAGAACCCTATATCCTTACCTACAGAGACATGCGGTCTAGTGATGACAATCTTGTCTATTGTCTTCTCTAGGTACATCAGAGAAGCACAACTAGCCGCTATGTAGGTCTTACCCGTCCCCGCTGGTCCCAGAACTATCGTCTGTGGACTTGTCCTTAGAGCGTTTAGATACAGCTTTTGCCTTTCCGTCTTTGGCTCCAGAGGTGGTCTTTTTGGTAGCTGTGGTTGGTTTGGTTTCTTTGACTTCCGCCCAACGGTCTTTGTCATACCTGATTAGTTTCGCCTCATTGACAGGAATATGGAAAAACATTTCGCCTTTGCTGATCTTAGGACCATAGGCTTCCTTAAGGCTCTCTAGGGTTAGTTGTGACCCTTTGACAACCCAACATTCCTGGAGGTCATTGCGAAATACAAAGAACGTGATCGTCGCATGCTTTTGTAAGAGCCGTGCTTTCCTGCCGGGGATACGAAGCTCTTTCCAGTCCTTCGGCCACTCACCTTCCCAAGCCGCTTTAACTTCCGCCTCACTGTAGAAGGTCTCCTTGTCTTTGGTGGAAACTACATCAGCAAGGTAGTTCTCCTTGACCCGTTTGATTGCATGACCTTCCTGCTCCAGATAACTCACCAAAGCATTTTTAGCCTTGCCATCAAACTTGTCATACCTAGCTTGATCGAATTTGGCGTAGTTAGTCTTGTTCATAAGCTAGTAGCTCCTGATAGCCCCCGACGTACTCACCTTCGTGATTCCAGATCTGAGGGACTGTATCCAGTCCAGACCACTTCATCATGTTTCTGAGAAACTTGTATTTGTAGTCGGTGATATCATATTGTTGATACGGACGGTCAAAGACTTCTAGGGTCTCCTTGGCCTTCTTGCAGGCAGAACAGTTAGGCTGAGTGATGATTGTCCAAGCCATCAAGCATTCTCCATTAGTGCTTTCCAAGATACAGGGAATAGGTTGGTCATATACTCTGCAATCTGTATAGCCACCTCCCTCGCTTCTACTTGAGAGTCAGGCCCCAGACGGAGCTTACACATGTCCGCAAAGGCATCGAGGCTACCAGACCACCACCAAGAAGTCATAACACCTTGTGGCAGGACCATACGGGCTTGCTCTGGCGCTACACCCATTCGGATCATGTAGTCATAGGCATTGACCGCCATGTTGGTGATATCTTTGTAGCCTGATTCTAGGAGATCTTGCTTCTCTAAGACACCTGAAGAGCCTTGCTTTTTGTTCTCTGGTCGCCCTCTCCAAAAGTCAGGAGAGTATACCTCTGGCTCATCATCAACGTATCGTCGGCTCACTTCGTTCCAACGTAAGAACTTATGCTTCACCAACTGTCTAGCTACAAAGACAGGTGCATCTACCTTGAAGGCCACGAAGGCATGACCGAAGGGTGAAGTGTGCTTATGCTTAGCTAGGTAGTGGATCAGCTTCTCATCCTTGTCAGAAAAAGACGAGGATTCCTTGGCGAAAGAAACCCTCGCTGAGTTGACAACAGTGAGGTCGCTACCACAGTGATGTTTGAGAACTACGTTAATCATGTAATGTCTACAATCTCACAGCTATCTGCTGAACAAGCCATTGTCTGCATACCGGAGGTGTTGTCTTCTACCTCGTATCCGGCCAACAATCCCCAATCAATAGACTTGGGCATAGACTTGCTGAGTTCTTGGTAGGTTGCTTTATCACAGTCCTGATAGGGGGCCTGCTGGTAAACGTGGTCCGAGTGTGGGAGGAAACTAACCCCAGACATTTCATCGAAGTGTTTGTAGACAAAGGCCCCTACTTCCATCCATTCGTCGTCTTTGACAGAGATTGTCACAGACGGTTTGTGTTCACACCAGTAACGCTGATACATCAGCCAAGTCTCTAACTGCTCTACAGCCGTCATGTCATTACGAGTTACGCAGTTGTCGGGGGACTTAACCGGAAAGCTAAACACTGTTGTAGTTTCAGGCTGACTGACACACGGCTCAGCAGGGACACCCTGGTCTGTAAGGAAGTGCGTCAGAGGATCTTTGTTATCACCCCTTACAGTGCGGATGTAATATTGAGAATGGCGAGCATGGATACCACTGGCAGAATCAACCAACTGAGATACCGTCCCAGACGGTTTAACACAGGTGATGGCTGCTGACTGAGGGATACCAAGACGGTCGGCCCACTCTGCGTTAGTGCTAACAGCGACACTTCGTAGATGTTCAAGGGTCTTCTCCAATCCAGCGTTGTCAATGGTCATAAGATGGTTGTCCATAATTCCCGTGAGGGACACACCAAGCAGACGCTCTTCCTCTGTGTTCTTCTGCCAGACCTTACGGAGGTATGGGAAGTTGGCGTAGGTAGACTGGATAGTACCAAGGATGGTGGCCAGACGTACCTTCTCAGAGAGGGTGTCAATGGTGTCGGTGGCTCGTACTACAACCTCTGTCAGGTTACAGAACTGGTACGGGCGCAAGATGATTTCCGAACACGGGTTGGTGCCAAATTCCCATGCTGGGTCCCGGCGACCATTCTCAGCCGCTTTCTTCTGAGAGGCGACACGGTTGAAGATGCCCCGCTCACCAGACTTGGACTCAATCAGAGCTTGCCACTCTTTCATAAATAGCTCAATGTCTGGCTTCTCTGTGTAGGCTACAGAGTTGTTAGCCAAGGCACGTTGAGCCTCATTTTTCCCCCACTGGCCTGACTTGGCACTCCGCATACGGTCATCGGAAAGGTTGGACAGGCTAATCATGGCAGATCGACGTACACCGCCTACGACCACAACCTGACCAATCTTACACATCAGGTCGTGACACTCAAGCGAGGTCAGCTTGCGACCCTGTGCCTTCTTGAAGGTAGCGGCAGCGAAGTTGAACAGGTCCACCAAAGGGGCAGGACCAGAAGCTCTACCGCCAAAGGTCTTCAGGCGTGCGCCAGCAGGACGTACCTTAGAGACATCCCACTTAGGGATTTCACCAGCCCACAGGAGTGACAGGACTTGACGGAAGGACTTAGCCCAACCCTCTTTACTGTCCTTGACCACTACGGTCGTCTCACTGTCGAAGAGGGTATCTGGAACCTCTGGCAGCTTGGAGACGTACTGACGCTCTACAGAGAAGCCTACACCCGTGCCACAGAGCAGGATGAACATAGCCTCATCAAAGCTCTTAGGGTCGTCTACCGGGAGGTAGCTACAGTTGTAGCCAGAGGTGTTGTCTCGATGCAAGGCAGGACCAGCAGTCATCATAGCACGCATGGAGGGCATAACCTCAAGGTCGAGAATAGCTCCGGCAAGATCGGTTGCTGTGTCTCCATCTACGCTAAGACCTACAACTTCGTCCATGTAGCGTTGTACGGTCTCAGACCAGTATTCCCGGCGTCCTTCATCCTGTAGCCACCGAGCGTAGCGAGACTTGGCAATAAACTGTTGATAGGGGGTGGGCAGTAGGTTACTCATCGAATAAATCATCCAGCTTTGGTGGTTGGTAGTTAGGGCCTTTTAGCACTTTGCCATCGGCTCGTTTCAGTGGCTTTCCATCAACCAGCTTACTCATGTTCGAGATATGCACTCTGTTGAACACTACATCTAGTGGCAGACCGAAAGTTATGGCTGTACCATACACTACATACAGCAGGTCTGCAAGCTCTTTTGTCAGGGCTGCTTTGTCAATTTCTGGGCGTAGCAACTCAGCAGAGACTTCTTTTGCCTCTTCTAAAACCAAGGTCTGACGTAAGAGCGCAAGCTCTGTCGTAGGCTCCACGTCAATAGGTTGCCCCACAGATTGTGTGAAGTAGCGCACCCTGTCTGATTTGCGTAAATGGTAGGTCATTCGTCTTTCTCCGAGTACACTTCTATCTCTTCGATGTACATGAACTCGTGCTTGATCCAGTCATCTACAGTCACCAGAGGGTTATCCGAGTGTTCTGCGTAGATTTCCAGAGAAATCTTTTTAGCAGTCTCTAAGGTGTCGTAGTAACCCACTGGCTCTTCAAGCCACTCTGCCCATAGGCGGTAGATTGTCTGTGCAACTTTCATTCGTCTTCCTGCTCCGCTCCAAAGATCGACATAAGGCCAATCACAAGACCAAGCATAAGGTTAGAAATAGCTATGGTCAAGCCCAAAACCACCCCAGTCCCTACGATAATGAAGGGGGACATCAAGCCCACCAACACCGCCATATTAATCATCTGTTCCATCTTTGTACTGCTCCAAGTCTATAAAGCCAAGCTCATCTAGTATTTCAAGAGCATCGACAATGGTGATGTTACTATCTGACAGTATTTGACGCAAGCCATACTTTTGCAAAAGCTCACTAATGTAATGTTTGTCCATCTGCGCCGACCATTTCCATAATCGCATCTGCATATTCCTCGTCCCAAATGACATGGTTGGTGTAAACCCCCATATCAACATCGAGTCGGGCTTGCGGCGAGTTAACGTAGTCTACGCAGTCCGAATAACTGCCTGACCATAGCTCTATCCAACCTCCTTGAGATTCTTCGTCCATCTGCCCAAAGACAAAGTATGTCACTTCTTCTGGCATAGTTCTAAGTAATGCTCCATGCTAATGACGCAAAGCCAAGGTTTTCTGTCCCCCCGTAGGAAGACCACAGGCTCATGTTGGCCCTCTTGTTTGGCTTGGTCTACATAGTTGTAAAGAGTGGCAAAGTCTTTTCTTCGCTTGACTTCCGCCGAGATTGGTAGGCTTTTACGGGCTAGGGGGGATAACTGAATATCCTCCCCGTTTTGTCCCATAGCTGTAGACCTGACATCATCAGGCTCTAAGTGAGGAAAGGCTTTCAGGATAGCGTCTCTGACTTCTTGTTGTCCGAGTCGTCCTTTTGCCTTGGAAGACCTAGCGTTAGCCATCTGGTGGTTCCCACAGTTCTTCTGGCTTACGTCTCAGCCAGAGAAGTCTTCCGTTCTCTACTACCCTGTCTTTGTCGCCATAGTAGGCACTAACACAGGTCTCATAGAGGTCTCGTTCTGTTGTGCAACCTTTGAGGATCAGCTCGGCCCTTTGTGGACCTACCCCGTCAATACCTCGGATGTTGTCGGCACTATCGCCCATCAGGATTTGGGAGTAGAAGAAGTGCAGACCCTCAAACTCATCGACAAACTTCCACTGACGTTTAACGAAGTTGTAATGCCAACAGTTCAACTGTAGCATGTCCTTGTCGATGGATGCTACACAAGAGGTAGGGCCTTCCTGTGTGACAGCCATTGAGATTAAGTCGTCTGCCTCTTCCCCTTCCGATACGATTGCATTCCACTTTTCCTGCATATGGATGCGCAGGTCTTCCAAGTAAACTGGTTTGGGCTTGCCTGACCTGTTTCCCTTGTAGGGGGCAGCTTTTGCAATATCGTATCGGAAGTTTCCCCGGCCTGTCAAGAATACCTTGAAACAGCTTGGTCCGGGGAAATCCATTGCCTCATGGATAATGTCTTCAATCATCCTATCGACGTTGGCAGCAGCGGACTGGAAAGAGTATCCATTACTATCAGCCGATGCTGCCATGCGATACGCTACAATATCGCCGTCAATAAAGGTCTTCGATATATCCCTATGAACGTAAGTCATCAGAGGAATATGAGTTGCCACTACCTGCCGTGGCTTGAAGGGCTTCAAGGTAGCTAAAGCCCATCATTTGCATTGCCTCAAGAAAGAGGCGAAGACTGTCTTGTACATACTCGCCAACGTCATTCTGTTCTAAGGTAAGAACCTGATCGACGCCATCTGTATCAAGATCACGGGTTACAATTACTTTGACTTGCATTAGAAGTCATCCCCCGACGCACCAGCCTCGTAAGGCTCATGCTCAAGAATAGCCACCTTCTCAAGTGTGTCGATCACTGCACGTCCTTCGTAGACGTTGACCAGAACCTTGACACGGGAGCCATTACCGATAGCGCCATCATTGGTAAAGGACCACTCTGACTTACCATCTGGGTCTGTGGTGCGGTTGAGTACCTTTGGTGGCCCCATCTCTACGCCCTTGCTGCCATCTTCGTTTGGCAGGTTTGGGTTGTAGAC
>Ga0213865_10002878_pt1 | contig 10729 bp, 4 predicted proteins | sample PICome_6_FD_160100 | JGI IMG/M metagenome (GOLD analysis project Ga0213865, IMG submission 160100) | Coastal seawater microbial communities near Pivers Island, North Carolina, United States - PICO282 | ecosystem: Environmental > Aquatic > Marine > Coastal | place: USA: North Carolina | collected... | reverse complement strand
AAATTTCCGCTCAGGTTTCTGATCCTACCGTGCACATGGACCCCGCTGAGGTCCGGCTGCCCGCAACATGGGAAGCTCCCAATCCCCAGGTGCAATCACAATTGCGCAGAGGCGCATTTTGGTCTGGCTTCAAGGATGCTCATCCCCGTTGGCAGGTGCAATTTCACCCTGCGACACGAACGGTGCACCGCGCTTATGGCCCGGCCATTCCTGTCGACAACGCCCCGCAATGGATGGCAAATCAGTTGGAAGCCGCAGGATGGGCCATCGCATTGGGAGAGTGGACAGATACCGAGATGGGCAAGCATCAGTTCTACCGCACCACGCAAATGGCACAAGGTCGCCCTGTGTATGGTACCGAGTTGGTGGTTAAGAAGGCCGAGGCAGGCGTCGTCATGTGGGGCGCCCAGTGTTTCCCTCAGGCGACTTGGCCAGAAGGCATGGTGAACTTGGACAATGAGGCGGTCAGTGCATCTGCCACGGATGGCCTCACCCTGGCCGATATGGTGGCAACGGTAGGGGGTGAGTCGTTGATTCCGCTGAAGTCCAGCGTCAATGAGCAGGAGGTGATCGACTTCAGGCCCGCGCGATCCGTTCTTGTTTCCGGAACTGCCATTTCTGGCGTCCCTGTCCAATACGCGACATGGGTTGACCTTGAGACTGGAGCCGTCTTGGAGCGCATCAACCAAGTCCAACATGTGGGACAACCTCATGGCAACCCGAGCCGCGTGAAGCCCATGGGGCCGCCGGCCTTGGTGCAAATGTTGAGTGGTCAGGTCACGGGAACCGTGTTCCTGACCCAGCCTTTTGAACCCACGACAGAGGTCGGGTTGGCCCACTTGCAGGTCAGCGGGCCTGCGGGCCAACAGCTCACGGATGACGGAGGCATGTTTACCCTCGAAGGGGAAGCACCACAAACATTTGGGCTTTCCCTCCAAGGCGCTTGGAGCGTGGTGACGACAGATGGTGTGACCCCCGAATTGGAGGTCACCCTCAATGCAGACTCGGTCATCAGTATGGATGGCGCCGCCACCGTGCGCGAATTGAGCGCTTTTCACAGCGTCAACCGCATTCACGATCACATGCAGCAATGGTTGCCGGGATTCACAGGCCTAGATTTTGCCATCCCCACGATCGTAGACGTGAACGGCACCTGCAATGCTTTCTATACCCCGGGTTCTCCGAGCATCAACTTCTACTCGGAAGGCGACGGCTGCAATGCATTTTCAATGGTCTCAGATGTGGTGTTCCACGAGTACGGCCATGGCATCAACGACCTCTACTACGAAAGCCTCGGCAGCGGCTTTAGCAATGGCGCCATGAACGAGGGGTATGCCGATTGGTGGGCCATCAGCCTGACCGGAAACCCCGTCCTCGGTGAGGGGTGCTTCTCGGACAACCCCGACTTCTTCATCCGCAGATATGACGTCGACCCTAAGGTGTACCCTCAAGATTTGGTCGGAGAGGTGCACGCCGATGGAGAGATCATTTGCGGTGCTTGGTACGACACGCACCTTCTGATGGGCGGCGATTGGCCGCAATCGATGGCGCTCTTCACGGCCACCTTTGATGGCCAGCAGGCCGCGACGCCCAATGGAAATGAAGGCGAGGCTTACGTTGAGGTCTTGCTCGACGCCCTGCAAGAGGATGACGACAACGCAGACCTGTCAGACGGCACCCCGAATGGAGCCGCCATTCTAGAAGGGTTTGGCCTTCACGGCATCACCCTCTTCAGCAATGTGGATATCGGTCACGACGCCATGGAGTATTCCACGGCTTCAGCCCCCATTTCCATCGAAGCAGATGCACTGGTTCTCTTTCCATTTAGCCAGTATTTCGGGAGTTGCAATCTGTACTACCGCACCTCGCCCAGCGGCGAATGGACGGAAGTCGCCATGGTGCAGGTCAGCGGAAGCGGATATCAGATGGACATTCCCGCCCAAGATGAAGGGACAGTGGTGGAATATCACTTCGGGATCACCGACATCTACGGCGCAGTCAGCGCGGTCACCCCATACAGCGCCAACGATGCAGCCAATCCCAATCTACCCTTCAACACGATTGTGGGGTTGACCCCAGTGATGATTGACGACCAGGACGACTATTCAGAATTCGGTTTTTGGGAGATTGGTCTTCCTGAAGACAATGCCACCACAGGCGAATGGGAATCCACCATCCCGGTGGGGTCTTACAGCAATCCAGGCGACCCTTCCACGATTTGCGCTCCAGCCGAAGACCACACACCGGGCGATGGTTTGTATGCCTTCTTGACGGGCGTCAGCCCCGGAGCAGATGCAGGCATTGGAGCCAATGATGTCGATGGCGGCAGCACCACGCTTCAATCGGAGCCGATCGACCTTTCAGAAATGGTGTCGCCCGTATTGAGCTACTGGAGGTGGTATGTCAATGCCCCAGCTTCTGGCGCCAATCCTGGCGCGGATTGGTGGCAGGTCTATGTCAGCAGCGATGGCGGCCAAAGCTGGGTGGAGGTGGAAGAGACATTGACCCAAGACATCTCATGGCGCCGCAACGCCTTTGCCATTGAGGAATACGTGCCGCTCACGGATGCCTTCAAGATCAAGTTCACCGCTTCCGACAGCTTGCGGCCCAATCAAGGCCTGGAGTTTGACGGGGGATCATTGATCGAGGCTGCTGTGGACGATTTGATCATCCACGATGTGGCCACATCTGGCATCGAAGGCGCTTCAGAGGGCGCGGGCATCATGGCATGGCCGGTGCCTTTTTCCAACAGGTTGCATGCTGCAGGATGGCGCCCTACATCAACCGTAGAGCTCCTGGATGCCGCAGGCCGTAAAGTCATGGAAGTCAAGGCCAACAGCAAGGGAGAAGTCCATTTTGACGTGGTCCAAGGTGCCAGTGGCAGCTATTTCCTCAAAGGGCGGGGTCACTCCGGAAAAATCCGACGCAAGGAATTGATCCGGATGTTCGACTAAGTCAAAGGAAGGGCGCATCTTTGCGCGCGATTTTGACCCCTATGTCCAAAACCACCAAACCCCGCCGCATGGCCATCAAGGCCGAATGGCAGCGGGACAGCAACTCTTCGCCGGGATTCAATAAGTACTTCATCACCATCCGTGAAACCGATGGAAGTGAAGTCAAGATGCCCGCCTATGGCCGCGATATGCAAGATGCCCTCAGCCGTCTGGTCAAGACGGAGCGGGCAGAGAAGCTGGCGGAAGTCACCGAAAAGGTGCCAGACTTCGTCTATGTGTTGCTCTTTTTGGGCACATTGGGCGTTGGCGCCACTTTAAGTACGGCCAATGATGACCCCTTGTACTTCGCCGTCGGTGCGACGGCCTTGGTGGTACTCGTGGGGTTCTATTTGCTCAAGATCCGCAAATAAGCGGGCTTACTGCCCGATGCTGATGTCGCCGAGCGTGGGATAAAACCACTGCACGCTGACGAGGTGCGCGTTGTCAGGTACGGAGGATCGTACCCGCGTGAATCCTTCCACCGACTGCAATTCAGAGCCGAAGAATTGCCGCACATCCAATGTCTTAATGATACCGGGTGCGATGCGCAGTTCGAAAATGGCATGAAATCCAAAGCGTCCTTCACCTGCGCTTCTCAGTCCTGTTGATGGAGTTGAAGCAGGCTCGAATTGGGACGTGCTGCGGCCGAATGCCATTGGTTCTGCTTGCGCATTTGCAGCAGAGATAGAAGCCAAGACGATCAATAGGGCAATGGACGAACGCAGCATGTAAGGGAAGTTTTCACCCCTTACGAAGCATGGCGAAGGAAGGTTTCAAGGCGCCGGACGGAGGGCATCTCATTATCTTCGTCACATGGGAAGAGCCTTTGAATTCAGGAAGGAGCGGAAGATGAAGCGCTGGGCAGCCATGTCCAAGACGTTTGCACGACTCAACAAGGACATCATTCTGGCCATCAAGGAGGGGGGCGGCATCGCCGATCCTGACCTGAATGCGAGGTTGAGGGCGGTGATTCAGAACTGCCGGGCAGCCAATATGCCCAAGGACAACATCGAACGTGCCATCAAAAAGGCGACGGATAAGGATGCTGCCGACCTGAAACAGGTGACGTTCGAAGGATATGGGCCCCACGGCATTGCGGTGTTTGTCGAGACCGCCACCGACAACAACAACCGCACAGTGGCCAACGTCAGGAGCTATTTCAATAAGTGCAACGGAAGTCTCGGGACCACGGGGAGTGTGGAGTTCATGTTCTCCCACGTGTGCCATTTCAAAATCGGTGCAGAAGGCCGCGATGCGGAAGAATTAGAGCTGGAGTTGATCGACTATGGGGCAGAGGAAATCGGTGTAGATGACGATGCGATCATGATTTATGGTCCTTTTGAAAGCTACGGAGGCATTCAAAAGAAGCTGGAGGAAGACGGCATCGAGATCGTAGAATCCGGATTTGACCGCATTCCAGCGACATCAAAGGACTTGGGCGCAGAGGAGACAGCAGAAGTCGAGAAGCTGATCGAGAAGTTGGAGGATGACGAAGACGTCCAAAACGTCTATCACAACATGTCTTCCAGCACAGAGGAAGGTGCCTGAGCGACCCCAGGCGCTATTGAATCAATCCGTACAAACGATACCACACTCCACCAAGAGCTGGAGCAAATCGTTGGTTCCCACAACGCCATCAGGGACGATGTCGGCCAAACAGCTTTGGTCTGAGGAGAACACACAAGATCCGTTGTCAACGTCTGCTGCAGCTTCATAGTTGAAGGCAGAAGGGTAGGTGCAACCACAAGTGGCAGGATGATCGAGAATGTCGAAGGTGACAGAGGCCTGGGCTCCGCTCTCGTCTTCTGCTGAGATCGTGTAAGTACCTGCGGACAATGTCGTGAGGTCCACGTTGGTCAGCAAGGTAACCGCACCGGTTGCACCGTTTGAAGTGATTTCCACCATTCCTGTAGCACTCCCCGAACATCGCGTGGAATACACCGTGGCATCAATCGTGAATTGAGCTGTCATGGGCAAAACGAATAGCAGGGCAGCTGCTGTGAGAAAGGTCTTCATCATGGTGAATAAATGGTCAATGAAAATTACGGAATTCTCGTTGGGTGCGGTCAAAAACACAGGTAAAAAGTTACATGTAATTCATATAATAACAATCTAATGGCCATATATAATCTTGAAAACGCTGATTTTCCCCTCTAATTTATGACGAGGTGTGGTGTTTACTTAGTATTTTTATGATATGGACCATCATCGCCTGACCAAACTACTCCTCACTTCTGCCTTGAGCCTTTGTTGCTTCGTGGCCAGTGCTCAAGTCGCGCCCGTTGAGAACGAATCCAACGGAGCATTTTACACGGGGATTACGTCAGCTGTCGCTGAAGCCAGTGCCGGCGACGTGCTCAACCTGAGTGCCGTCACCTTTTCGGAGCGGGTTGTGATCGATAAGCCGCTTAGTTTGATCGGCGATCCTGATGGTGGAACGGTCATCGACATTCGGGGCACAGGAAGCTGGGGTTTGCACTTGACCAGCAGCGGAATCACGCTGGAGAATCTGACCATCCTCAGTGACATCAGCCACACGGCGTATGCGATTCACTCCGAGCCCAACACGACCGATATGGTCATCCGCAATGTGCGCGTCCTGAATAACGCGTCTTCTGGCATTGACCTTAATGGCTTGGTGGGACCAGGCACCAACATCATCGAGGACTGTGAGGTCGCTGGAAGCGCCGCTGGTTTTGGTCTGGCCTTGAGCAGTTGTCAAAATGTGGTGGTCCGTGATTTCATATCCACTAAAAACGGATACGGCGACATCGGGATTTTGGAAAGTGCATACAGCCCGAACAAGTCTCAGGACATCCTTTTTGAGGGCAACATGGGATTGGAAGGGCCGCAAGGCGATGGCTTTGGCGGCATTGTTGTCCAGCAGGACACCACCCTGGTAGAGCCCGGAATTGGTTTCGGTTTCGACATCGACATGCAAGCCGGTTTAATCCACCAACTTACAGGGTCAACATCTTACGACGGAAATCCCCTCGGCTATCTCCTGTGCTCTTCTGATGTTGTAGCCGAGTTATCATCATCGCTTTCTCAAGACTTGGGAATCGCCGATTTGCTGGGCAAGAACTTGTTGAGTGGAGAAGTGGAGGTCTGGCCCGGCATGTCCCTTCAAGAAGCCATCAACGCTTCTGACCCCGAAGAGGTGATCAGGGTGGCTCAACCTGGCGTTTACGATTCTCTCCAGGTTACCATTGACAAGAGCATCACCATTCTCGGACCCAACCAGGGACTGGCCGCCAATGATCCTGCACGTTCTACTGAAGCCATCTTCATGGGTGGCTTGGTAGTGGATGCCAGTAACGTCACCATCGATGGTGTGAGGTTGCTTGCCCGTGATGGTGACCCACTTGGATTACAGATCACAGCAGGCGCTGCGAACATCGAAGTCAAGAACACCGTGATTCGGGGCTGGTTTGAAGAAAACGGTGACACCTCGCCTGTAGGTTTGATCCATGAAGGTCAAGCAGTACTGACGGACTGTTCACTGCGAAACTGGCCCGTTGCGGTCTCTTTCCAAGGTGGTGACCTCCAATTGAACCAACCTGTCATTACGGACAACCGGGAAGGTGTTCGAATGGACGCCAACAACAGCAACGACGATGTCTTGCGCATCGTCAATGGTGAACTGAGGAATGCGGGGGCTGATGCTTTTACTGTCGTTTCTGCTGATGCCAATGACAGCTTGGTGGTTGTCGATGGTACGGCCAACCTTCACAGGCATGCATTCCGGTTTGATGTGATGTGCCTATTCGATGTCACGGGTGGATTGTACACGGAGTCGGAAGAGCAAATCATCGGACTCAATACGCCTGAATTGATTTCGCTCTGTGAGGACAATGACTTCAACAACCCTGCGATCATCATTGATGCTTGCGACGACCCCACGGCAGTCAACTACGAGGCCTGCGCTACGCTGAACTCCGACAATTGCATCTATTCAGGCTGCACCGACGAAGGGGCCTGCAATTTTAATGCGGCAGCTGGAAGTGATGACGGCAGTTGTGAGTTTCAAAGCTGCAGCGGATGTACCAACCCCATTGCTTGCAATTACGATGAAACAGCAACACAGGATAGCGGCGTTTGTGAGTTTACTTCCTGCAGGGGCTGCACTGATGCGGATGCGTTCAATTTTGATTCGGATGCGCTGTATGACGACGGGAGCTGTTTGTTCCCAGGATGTCTCAATCCTGAAGCCGACAACTATGATCCTGACGCCAACTTTGACAACGGTGTCTGCTTTTTCTATGGTTGTACCGACCAAGATGCATGCAACTACGATGCTGCGGCCAACTTCAATTTGGGCACGTGCGAATACACAAGTTGCGCGGGCTGCTTGAACCCTCGGGCCTGCAACTACGACGATAGCGCCACCATCGACGCCGAGAATTGCGACTTCACAAGCTGCCGTGGATGTACAAATCCGGACGCTCTGAATTACGATGCGGGCGCCACCATTGATGATGGCTCTTGCCGCATTCAGGGGTGCACCGATACATCAGCCGCGAACTATGATGCCGACGCCAACATCAACGACGGCTCTTGCATTTTCAGTGGCTGCCTTGATCAGTCTGCATGCAACTATGACCCCAGCGCCAGCATCGATGACGGAGGCTGCGAATTCACCACTTGCGCAGGATGTGCGATTGAGGGATTCTGCAATTACGACCCCAACGTAACGATACACGATGGCAGCCTTTGTGATTACTTGAGCTGTTGTGGTGATCCCGCAGCGACAAACTATGACGCTGACATCCTACCGTCGCTGACTTTTGGTTGCACCTACGGCATGTCCGCCAACATGGCCTTCTTCGACGGCTGCACCTTGCCATTTGCTTGTAACTACCTCTCTGAAGACCCTTGTGAGTTTGATTCTTGCGCAGGTTGTACGGAGAGCGCGGCGTGTAACTATGACGCCGATGCAACACTGTCCACCTCCACGTGCCAATATCCCATTGACCTGTATGGAGTGGATTACCTGGATTGTGCGGGCAATTGCCTGAATGATGCCGATGAAGATGGCACCTGTGATGAAAATGAGACCGTGGGGTGCACCGACGAAGGCGCGTGCAATTTCGAAGCCCAAGCCACCTCGGACGACGGCTCTTGTGAATTCACCTCGTGTGCAGGATGCACGGATACGCAGGCCTGCAACTTCGAAGCAGGAAGCAGCATCAATGATGGCAGTTGTGATTATGAAAGTTGCGCAGGTTGTTTGGACCCAGACGCTTGTAACTATGATGCCACAGCCACTCTATCGGGCACGTGCATATTCCCTGTAGACTTGTACGGAAGCACATCGGTGGACTGCAATGGTGACTGTCTGGGCGATACCGACGGGGACGGTGTCTGTGACGGTGACGAGGTGCCGGGCTGTACAAATTCAGATGCCTGCAATTATGCCCCCGCTGCCACGGAGGACAACGGCAGTTGTGACCTTGTATCATGCGCAGGGTGCATGGACGACACTGCGTGCAATTTCGACGCCTCGGCTGATATACCGGACGGCAGCTGCGAATACAGCTCTTGCGCCGGGTGTACGGACCCTGCTGGCTGCAACTATGACGCCACAGCAACCATTTCGATTCCATGTGTGCTCCCCATTGAAGACTACCTCAATTGTGATGGAGAATGCCTGGTAGACACGGACGAAGATGGGGTCTGCGATAGTCAAGAGGTGTTGGGATGCAGCGACATCGAAGCCTGCAACTACAATGACTTGGCCACTGACAACGACGGGAGTTGCAACTACACGACATGTGCTGGCTGCACGAATCCAGGGGCCTGCAATTACAATCCCGCATCCACCATCAATGATGATTCTTGCAACTACACAGCTTGTCAGGGATGCACGGATCCTGAAGCGTGCAATTACATCCCTGGCGCCACCACAGATGACGGTGGCTGCATTTATGTCTTGGACTTGTACAATGTGACCAACCTGACTTGCGGCGGGACTTGCATCAACGACACGGATGGAGACGGAATCTGCGATGAAGACGAGTTGAGCGGCTGCATGGATTCCAGCGCCTGTAATTATTTGGAAGCAGCTGACTTCGATGACGGCAGCTGTGAATTTGAAAGCTGTGGCGGCTGTCTCGACCCCACCGCTTGCAACTACAACGAAGGCGCTCAGTTTGATGACGGCTCTTGTACGACCCCCACATCATTGTACAACAAAGACTATGTGGACTGCCTTGGGGTCTGCCTCAACGACACCGACGGAGATGGCATTTGCGACGAGGATGAAGTGGGCTGTACTGACGCGGATGCCTGCAATTATGACGGCGGCGCCTCCATTGATGACGGCACTTGCACCTATCCAGACGAGGCCTATCTCGATTGTGATGGCAACTGTCTCAACGACGATGACGAAGACGGCATTTGCAACGAATTGGAATTGTTGGGATGTACTGACGAGGCTGCATGTAACTACGATGCAGGCGCCACCGAAGACGATGGCGAGTGCACCTACGTCGACGGGATTTGTCAGACATGTGAAAATGGGGTGATCGTCAACAATGATTTCGACCAGGACGGCATTTGCGACGATGTTGATGTCTGTGCAGGAGACTTCAATGACGACGGAATCAGGAGTGCTTCAGACGTGCTCGTGGTGCTCGCTGCATTTGGTTGTATCGACAACTGTGGCGATGCAGACCTGGATGGCGACGGTAACGTAACGGCCTCTGATGTTTTGCAAATGTTGAGTTTGTTCGGTTCCTTCTGCCCGAACTGATCTAACGAACGATATCACATGAAAAAGGCCGCTTAGCGGCCTTTTTCTTTACTGCTCGTCGAGACAAACGCCCCGTTAGTCAACAAAATGATACAATTCATCGATTAAATCAGTATATTTGTAGACAATTATGTCTATGATGCTGAGAATTGTTCTCTCCCTTCTAATGGGTTTCGCCGGATGGGCAGCCTATTCCCAGGCCGTGCCGAATGCTCCCGTGACCAACGTGAGTACAGGCGACACCTACGAAACCATCGGTGCGGCCATTGACGCGGCCTCGCCCGGTGACTTCCTCAATTTGGCCGCTACTCAGTTCACTGAGCACATCGAAATCGATATCCCCTTGACCATCACAGGTGCCCAAAATGGCATCTCCATCATCGATGTCTCGCAAGCGGACGGTTGGGGCATCACATTGTCCAGTGATCACATCACTTTGCAAAACGTCACGGTGGTCGGTGGCGACGTCAACACGTCGTACGCCATCCACTCTGAGCCAGGCATCACTGGATTGACATTGGACGGCATCGTGGTTTTGGAGTCCAACCGCTCCTGCATCGACCTGAACGGTTTGACCGGGCCTGACTTGAACAGCGTCAAGAACATCACCGTGAAGGGCAGTGCGATCGGCTTCGGCCTGGGCCTGAGCTCATGCGCCCATATGCTCATCGAAAACGTCACAAGCATGGACAATGGCTTTGGGGACATCGCCATCATGGAATCCAACTACTACGACCAAGAGATCACAGACGTGACCATCACGGGCTCATTGGAACTTGGTGGTCCTGAAGGACTCGGTGGTGGAGGTGTTGTGGTACAACTTGAATTGGACAACAACAATGTGGGCATCGGAGGTGGATTCCCGATCAGCATCACAGCCGATGGTTTTGAATACAGCCTTGAGGCGCCCGGTGGTGACTTGACAGGCTGCATCGTGGTGCACAATGACGACGTACGCGCCATTGCCGGAGCGCTCGGCGCC
>Ga0213865_10002876_pt1 | contig 10737 bp, 20 predicted proteins | sample PICome_6_FD_160100 | JGI IMG/M metagenome (GOLD analysis project Ga0213865, IMG submission 160100) | Coastal seawater microbial communities near Pivers Island, North Carolina, United States - PICO282 | ecosystem: Environmental > Aquatic > Marine > Coastal | place: USA: North Carolina... | reverse complement strand
AAGCATTTCAATCAATCACGAATAAAGATTTGTTTTTCAAAACCCGAAGGTGCATACTCGTTCCAAAGTTTATATGTTGGATCCACCTCACGAGCATACTCTTTTAAAGTTTCACGTTCTGCGAAACCTCGAGTCCATTTACTATGGTCATCAGAATAATCGTATGACCAATCGTGTGTTTGTAAAAGATTAATATAAGTGTTTATTTTAGGTAACATTATAGTGCCTCCAAAACTTGAGTCCACATTTTATCTGCATCATCATAATTAGCAAAACCTTCTTCGTCAGCAAAGTCCATAGTAGATGAACCATAAACTGTAGATGCTAGACCAACTTCACGAACGAACTCGATAAGATCTGAAACTGACTTAGACCAAAAAACTTCTGAACGATCTTGATTAGAAAGTTCTAGTCCACCGTTTACAGCAGAAAGATAGTTGATACCAGTTTCTTTAGTTGATACAGAATGAATAGCCATAATATTTCTCCTCAGTTTAAAAATAGCTTATAATCTATTATACCACATTTTCTACAGACTGTACACCATAAAATGCACTTTTTTTAAATTAATTTAACTTTTTTTTCAGATCCTGAAAACCACCGATCCAAACATCGCGATCAGTAAAGATTTGAGGCACTGTTTTAAATCTATTCATTTTAAATAATTTTGTTGCTTCTTCGTTGCCCGGAACTTTGATCTCTTCGTACTCGATTCCTTTTTCTTCGAGTAACTCCATTGCTGCATCGCAAAAGATACAGCCTGCTTTTGAATATACTTTATACGGCAAAACTCTCTCCACATCCACAACTCGCAGTTGCATTCGGATTTATTATTTTGAGATATGAACCACCCAACTCATTCACATAATCAACTGTACAACCGAGAACAAACATCTCTGCCATCGGATCAATTACAAGATTTTCTACTGTCGGACTCTTATCTGTCACATCCCACACATACTGAAAACCAGAACAACCACCACCTTTTACTGATAACCAGACATTTGGCTGTCCTACTTTTTCCATGTATTTTTTTGCTGAATCAGTTACGGTTACCATTAAGTTCTTCTCTTAATTCTTTAATTCGTATGTAAGAGTCTTGTAGTTGTCCTTGTAATTCATGCACATTTTGCCTCAGTAATTGTAACTCACCTTCTTTATCACTTATGATCCTAAGAAGTTCCGCTTTATCATTGAAGCTAGTTTCGTATGCTTTTTCCATTTGTTGAATAGTATCTCCTGTTTTTCGTATGCTTCTATTTCCCACGGTAAGCTCAGGTATTCTTCTCTTGATTTATAAAAATTGACTTCACTAAAAAGTTCTTTATAAACGTACTGCTTAACGTGAACCATTTCATGACAAATAGTAACACAAAAATCTTCGAGAGATTGTTTCTTATTGACATCAATTTCAAATTCACGATCATCTGTGTCAATACACGTACCTTCGTATCCTTCCATGTTTTTTATATTTATCTCTATATGACACTTACGAATCAATGGCATAAGCTCATTATAACAAAAAGATGCAATGTCTTCGGCAAGAGTTCTTTGCTTTCGAGTACCACCATTAACAAATATCATCAAATTTCTCTTCGACAGATTTGATATGTTTACATTTACGATAGGCGATACAATCGCACTCAAAGCCGTACTCGCGCATAGTGACATAATACTTATCACCTTTACTTCCAATCACTGGCCATTCAACACCTACTGCCCAGTGGCCTTGCGTATTTACAATTTCAGATTCATGTGTCATAATAAACTCCTCTCTATAATATTATACCATATTATGAGAGGAATGTAAACTATTTTTTTGCATGAACGTCTATGTTTACGTTATCTCCTACTTTAAACTTTATTCCGTCATGAAAATGATGTAGATGAAATTTGATATTTTTAAATTCATTGAATATGCCGGGCCAGACATTTCTCCAATTTGTAGCGAGTCGATTATTGTTTACGTTTTCTCGATCAGAATGCATAAAAACGTCTGATGAACTACGAAGATTAAAATCAAACATTGAATCGAATCCATAGATATGAATCTCGTCTGGATTATATTTAGTTGCTGCATAGTGCACTGCAAAGTGACCACAACTTAAATCAGTATAGTTAGGACAATACTTCGGAAGTGTAGTATAAAATTCTTTTATTTGTGGTGCAAACTTTACATAAGCTCTAGAATTTTTATCTAAAAATATTTTAGGTCGCATACCTAAAATCCATTGCCCCGGTACTACAATTTCTCCCTTTGCCATTGCATTCATCATTTTAAAATCAACAATCGTAGTGGCAAAAACATTTTGTATTTCAAATGGTGGAAGATTGCATGTAAGTTTTAAACCTTTACGAGGTTCAAGATTATAATAAGATGCATGATCACCATTACCAATTACATGTACTACTCTACTCATTCATCATACTCCTTATACGGTCCTTTCCTTTATGACCAGTCCAATGCATAATTTTCTTTGGTCCTTTATACCCATCATGCTCTACTTGAAGTCTCACTACATTGTATTCATTCGGCAAATCTACAATGTTGGATATTTTTGTAATCGGATTTAGCATAGAATGCAATACTTCTTGATCTCCGACTTTAGGATTATCGTGTACTTCTTGTGCCCATTGATGAAGAACGATGGGTTTGTCGACAAATCCAACTACTCCTGAATTATGCCAAGTTTGACCGGTTCGTTTTGTCCAAGGCTTATCTTCAACCATAGCTAACTTACTTGGTTCGAGCAAATCAAATATTCCTTCAATATTATCGAGTATTTCACAATCAGTGTCAAGCCATACAGTTTTTTTGGAAGGCGAATAAAGCATAGAACGAGGTTTTTTAAACCAACCTTTTTCTTTTACTTTTGTCATATCCATAATTGCATGTACATTTGCTTCTACTACTTTTCTCGTAAGAGATGATACTCCAAAGTCAGCAAATATAAGTGGAGTATTATTATGTTTCTTATAATTTTTTAGAAACCATGGGAGAAGCCAAGCTTGTGATTCATCACAGCCTGTTAAGAAAGCCTGATCATACGATTGCATATGTTTCTCCATAGCGATGTTTTGCTTGACATCCAGCTTTATTCTGAATTGTAGTGAAGTTATCCATAGCAGTACATACCCATGGGTAATATTCTTGTAACCAAGGGAAATATTCTAAATTGAGAAATACGTCTGCTGGTTTTACTTGTGACTTTGCTTGTTTAATCAATTGTTTTGCACCGATAGGTCTTACTATATATCCGTGTGCACCTCCAAAATATTGTTTTTGAGTGAGAGGATTAACTCCTAATAAAGAAGGCGTATTGTAATTTCCATAAGACGGTTTAGAAAAAGTCATAACGTGAGTAAAGTTTGAATCGACTGGAATTTTATCATGTACAACAGCATCATGCTCAAGTATAACAACCGATTCATCTATTTCAACTGAGTGTTGCCAAAGAGAATAGTGCGATAAAAATGCAGAAGCACAATTCAAAGTTCGAGAATATACTTCATTAAATGGCGATGGATTGATACCTAAGTTTTCCAATAGTACCATCGGATTATCTTTTGGCGTATATGCATTCCAAGGATGTACTTCTAATCCTTGTTTGGCTGCAGATTTAATGCAACGCTTTGCCGCTTGCTCAGACAACTCGTGTCCTTTAATTCTTATCACATATGCTTTCATAGATTATAACGATGTTGTAGATCGTATCCCTTGTACTTGAGTATAAAACTTTTGAGTGCAACCAAGACCAAAGAAAAGCTGATTGCACATCAACGCATCATTTGGCCAAAGCCCATATTCATTTACTAGCTGTAACATCTTCTTAGCTCCAGCTGGTTTAATTATATATGCACTATGTCCAGGCAGTCCTTGAGGCACATTCATATCATCAATGTATGGTGCTTTCACAACGCCTTGCCTGTCTGGAGTTGATTCTTTTATTCTGTTTATGTAATCAACTGCGCGCCTCGTCGCGAACCTTGGATTGTTGATACTTATTACTAATTTAGGACTCTTCTCGATAATTTTATGGTCTATTTTATCCATAAAAATAGAATCATGTTCTAACACGAGGTAGCAGCTGTCGCCGTGTGCACACGCCTTCCATAGGTGGTAATGACTTAAAGCACAGGCCACACGAGCGCTCTTATTCTTTGTTGGATACGCAGCTTTAGTTAAACCACTTGCAAAGTCAGTGACAGATCCTTCCCACGGATAATTCCATTTAATATTTTCAACCTTTAGCATATCATCTACACGATCAGGAGTGATTGCTTCGAACTTAATTACTTCAAAATCATTTTTTACTTTTTTGCTCGATTCAATGCAAATATCAGCAGCTGACTGAGATTCTTTATGATTCGGTATTGCTATTACATATGCTTTCATACTTATCTCAATAATCTTTTTCTATGATTCCAGCGTCCATTAAGTCAATCAAGTTTTCATCTCTTGATTTAGGTTTATGTCGTATGTGTAACATATTTGCTTTTTTAGGATTCGGTAAATAGCTACTATAATCCCATTTTTCATTTAAATATTTATCGAGCTTAAATCCGGCTTTTTTGCAAAGTACATGAAAGATACCTTCATCGACATACGGACGCGGACTAATTTGTGTAAACACTTGACGCATTGCGGGATTAATTTGTTTACGCATGAGTTGGCGAAAATCTCTTGGCATAACATAGATTGCACCAGACCAAAGAGGATAATTTGCATCTCCAAGTTTTGGAAATTCTTTTATAAATGCTGGTAGCTGTCTATCACGATGTATAGCATCAAATGGTGCAATACCCTTTGCTTCAAATACATTTTCTGTGCATGTTGTAGTTACAAATTTATCTGTATCTAATACAACCACTGTATCATATTCGTCATATTCTTCATTAATAGCACAACACTTCTGACATTGACCGCGCAATCCAGCTTGGAATGGTTCACCGTCAAGTAGTTTATACTCTGCATTAAGTTTTTCTGCATATTTTCGAATGTTATTCGAACTTTTTTCAACAATAAATGGAAGGCCGGCGCGTTCTTTCATCTCTTCAATAACCTTTGGTCTGAAAGGATGAAAGTGCTGTAGGATAATATTCTTCATTTTATTTGATTCTTTCTTCGGCCGCAATAATGAATAAGTGTTGCTTTAGGGTCTGCTTCTTCTGGTAAGTCACAAAATCGTGCATGAGGAATTTCTAATTTATTTTTATTTTTTAGTGCATCAGATTTGACAATAAGGTGGTGCATAATAATCTCATCATTTGGTGGTAAACCATCTTCTGATATAGAATTATGTATAACATCAGTATCCAACGCTGCTCTTAATTGCATTCTTTCTTCGCGTGTAAGTTTAACAACATTGCCGAAAAACATTGGTTCGCCTTGAGTGTAAAGTTTTGGCCACTTTCTACCATTTTTACTAGCGTTTACCTCAGTCATTCCCTTTTTATGTAAGCGACCAACTCCTTCATAATTAAAAATATTATCAAAGTTATTTGTTACTAACATATCCATATCCAATAAAAGCACATCATTGTATTCGTCATATTTTTCATTTAACATAAATATTTTCTGAATTACTAACCAAGGCTTACTAGTCGTGTTAGGAAACCAATCTCCCATAGGAAATCCTTTTAGCAATTCGTAATCAGCACCAACTCTTCTAGCATAATTTTCTACACTAATCTTACAAGTATGAGCCCAATTTTCTAGCTTACCATGCCAATGCTGTAAAATTAGATTTTTCATTACGTTACCATTCATTTACTGTTAAATTTACGACTCTATGTATCTTATTACTATCCCAATTATCAGCGCCATTCAGTTGTATGTGCACAAAGTTATAATTATCTTTTCTCAAATCAATAACTGGTCTCGGCGCTGTTTTTACACTTGGATCATAATGGACAGAGCTATTCCATTTGTATGGCATAGTTTTCCAATCAAACTTGCACACTTCGAGCATTGCATGAATGTAAGGCTGATCGCATGTATAAAATGGTGGCATTTTAAATGCAGTCATTAGTTTAACGTATTTAGCAAAATCATAAAACTTATCTCTTGCTTTTTTCATGCCAGCATTTGACCAAAGAAGCATACCAGAATTATATACTTTTGGCAATCCGGATTTTGTACGTGGCATTTTAACTGGCCACTTTTTTTCTATAAGTTCAACCCATTTTTCATCATTTGCATTATTAATTCCTCCTCCAATTGTGTGTTTATTTCGAGTAAGTGGCGCATTCGGTTCTTCGCAAATACCTAGTTCTGCATCAAAACCTTCAAATATATTTTCTTTGCAGTCGTCTTTTGGCACAACATCACTATCAGCATACATTACAAAATCGTAATCATTATATTCGTATATAGGTTTAAATTTTCCGTAGTTAGCAGAGTATGAACCTAAGTCAGTTCTAAATTGAGGATTGTGTTCATACACATAATCCGATCCAATCTTATCGGCGTATGCTTTCATAAGTGCTTGACCAGCTAAATTGCCAGAGCGTTCTTTACCATCCCAACATTGATAAATTAAAGTTTTCATTTTTTGTAAAACCAATCATATTTAGATTTATGATACATATTAGAAACCTATGTATCTATTTTTATGTTCTGAAATTTTCTGATTAATATCAGCCTTAATAAATACAATATCCATTTGATTTACAACATTGTGTCTCATTGCAATATGATCTACACCTGTTGGAATAAAACCGTTAGCATACATTGTATCAATATATTTACTAAAGTTTGGTGCACCAGAATTATATGGCATGACCGGCATTTCTAATATAGCTACTTTAGCATGTTCCATTGCATCAGAACCACCATTAATAATATCAACCTCAGCACCCTGTGTGTCCATTTTAATAAAATCTGGTAAAGGTAGATTCTTTTCTTCAATTACAGTATTAAGTTTTTTTGTAGTTAAGATTACAGATTTACCCTCGGAATAATTGACAGTTAATTCCTTATAATAACTATCACCAGTACTTTCCTTACCACTATTGGCTAAAAAGAATTCAACAGTTCTATCATCTGCATCGGATAATACCTGATGCATATACATATCATTATTTAATGAAATTGCACATTTATTATCTGGATTAGCTTCGAACATAATGTATTTAGCATTAGGAATATGCTTTCGCCATTCTCGAGTCCATCTACCTACATTAGCACCAATATCATATACTACATCAATGTCATATCCAGCATTAATTACTTCATTAATAACCGTAGTACAAGGTCTTTCCATATTTCTAGCCAATTTATTCTCCTATAATTCATGATACATATGTTACCACCTAGGTGATGTCAAGATATTATCAGGGTTTAGATTCTCTTTCATTTTTTGTAAAACCAATCATATTTAGATTTATGATACACTTGGTATCCTAGTGTATTTAATAATTTTTGCGTTCTAGAAGTTATTGAAGTTATATCTTCTACTTCAACTTGAATCACAGGTGAGTTATTTTCTAAAGTTTTTATCATACCTTCTATAACTGGAATAGTATACCTTTCAACATCAATTTTAATAAAATCTACATTATCAAATTTACAGTTATCTATAGCTTTGCTAGTAACTTCTTTAGGTTCTGCTGAGAATCTATTACCCAACCTACTTTTAATTAAAGGCAATGTATCATCATGAACAACTACATTAGATTCTGAATTTTTATTATTTTCATATATTTGTACTTTACCATCAGCATTTGATACTGCTACATTAAATGAAATAATATTTTTAAAATCTTTTGTGTTTTCTTCTAATAGATCATATAAGTATGAAGTTGGTTCAAAAGAGTATACTGTATCAAATATTTTAGAATATTTGATTGCAGTGGCTCCTATGTGAGCTCCAATATCTAAACATACTCGAGAATTTGTCAAATGTGGTGTTACTATTTTTAGCTCTTTCACACCTTTGCTCTCAGCCCATTTTTTATCATATTGATTATGCGAAGGAAGCTTCATAATTACCACTTAGGTGAGGTCAAGATATTATCTGGATTTAGATTATCTTTCATCTTTTCTGCAATGTACTTTACATCATCAACTAGTTTTTGATTAAGTGTAATTGGTTCGAATCCTAAACTAGTTAAGCCAGCATTACTTACTCCTAAATCATTTTCAGCTAGTTCTTTACGAGGATTATCAACATATACAACTTTACCATCATATGACTTTGCACATAATTCAGCAAGATCTTTAACAGAAAGCACTTCAGAAACTTGATTAAAGATTCTAACTTTTTTTCCGTTTGCAGGATTTTCAATCGCAAGCTTTACGCAATTTGCTGTGTCTTGAATATGAATGAAAGCTCGCTTTTGACCACCAGTTCCATACACAGTTATATCATTTCCAGTTGCTGCCTGTGAAATAAATCGATTAAGAACTGTGCCATACACTCCATCATAATCAAATCTATTGACTAGATTTTCATGAAGCATTGTTTCTTCGGTTTGTGTTCCCCAAACAATACCTTGATGTAAATCAGTAATTTTTAGATTCCAATTCTTATTATAAAATTGAAATAACAACTGGTCTAAAGATTTAGTCATATGATATACACTACCCGGATTTGTAGGATAAAGTATGTCAACATCTTTGTCAGTTGAATTAATTTTAACGTTTAAATAACCTTCCGGAATATCGCCAAAGTCTTTTGAATAACCATACACACCCATAGTGCCAAGATGAACTAAGTGTGTTTCAGGACTATGATCAACAATTGCGTTTAAAACATTATGAGTTGCTGTTATATTATTATCAACTGTATAACGTCTTTCATATTCGCTGATCATAGAATATGGTGCTGCTCTTTGCTCAGCAAAATGTACAATAGCATCTGGCTTAAGTTGACTAATAGCTTTAGCTAGTGTATAATAATCTTTTGCAATATCAATATGCCAAAGTTTTATATTCATTCCCATAGATCTAGCTGTATCTAATCTATCTGATATGTTACTAATGTTAGTTAGAGAATTACTATTTAATTCATCATCAATTTTTCTTCTCGAAAAATTATCAATAATAGTTACTTCGTGTTTTTCTTTTGCTAGCTTAAGTGCTGTGGGCCAGCCACAAAAACCATCGCCGCCTAATACTATAATATTCATTTTACTAACCTCATCAACTCTTCTACGTTTTCACCTTGATTAGGCAATTTGTCTTTCAAAAAGAAGTGCACGAAATATGCTTCCTTTATCTTACTATTATCTATAGCAGTATAAAGTGCGTTCCATTTCCAATCAAGATTCTTTACTGTCATCTTTTCTTTGCGAATCCAATAGTTGAGCAGTGTCTGATCTGTAGACCACTTCCACGGACCCATGCCATCAACAAATTGTTTGAACTCTAGCCTCTCAATAAATTCTTTTGGAGATTGACCATTGAGGTATTGAGCAAATGATTTATTCATCATCATCAATCCCATATTCATAAACGGAAATCCTGTTTTATCATCGTATTGCCAGTCAATTTTGAGAGAACCATATTGCATACGGGAATAGTTCGTAATCTTTTTCCGATACCAAGTGAGAATAGGCATTGACGACTCGATAACACCAGAAAAATCTGAGTTAGGATTTACATCTTCAAATATGTTAGGAGAGCCTGGACGTATCCAGATATCTGAGTCTACAATACAAATTTGATCGTAGTCTTTGAAATAAGAGAAAGCATTTTCTTTCTCGTAAATAGGAAGAAACCCGCCATGCTTTTCGTACGATTCTTTACTTCGATTCGTCATAAACACGTCGGGTTTGATTCGTAATATTGGTGTCCGTTGGATAATATGATCTATGCCGTATTTCTTACAATACTCTTCAACTGACTTCGTACAGTGATCATAAAGCTTAGAACGCTTACCAACATAAACCTGATATATCAATCTTTTCATAACAAACCCTTTTCATTATATATTACTTCTTTTTGCCAATCGCATCAGCACCAAAGAAAGCTGAAACTAAAACCGCAATCGAAGCGAAGTAAGTCGGTGCGATATCAGCAATCAAATTAGCAGCAGTTTCGAGTCCGAGTAAAGAAGTGATAGCAATTCCGATTGGATATATTAAAAGACCGATCAGTGCAAACCACGCCATCTTTCGTATAGCATCTCTTTGTGCGTCTTGATCTTCCAATGCTTTCCTCTTGAACTCTAAGTGCATCTCCATCTCTTCTGCTGAAATGTGTCCGTCACCGTTTACATCTGCTCCTGCGACTGCTGAAGCATCGATTGTTTTTGTTTCCTCTGCCATTCGGTTTCCTCCGTAATGATTGTTTCTGCAATTTCCTTTGCATAACTAAATCCATTACGAAGTGAGTTTGATCTATGACCATTCTCCACGAACCACTCGAGAGTATTTATACAAGAACCAGTTAGTGTCATATTATAATCACGAGTATGATTTTCGAAATCAACTCGAAGATTTAGGAGTTGCATTAATGATAGCAATCGCTTTCTCCAGTTCTATAAAAAGGTATTCTTCAAGGTCGTCCTGATTTGCCTGATAGCGAATACCGATACCACCGGCTGCATTGAAGTTATCAATGTTTTCAGGTTTGTCGTCAATCAAGATGTTCGGTCTACGATCAACAGGATCTTTTGTAAACTTATGCTTGTTCTCGGTAAACACTAAGTCATCGAGATCATTAGGCATCAGATTCATTCTCTCTAACCAGATACGTTTCCAATATGCAGAGTTAAACTTATCTCCACGTAA
>Ga0213865_10002874_pt1:7500-10741 | contig 10741 bp, 6 predicted proteins | sample PICome_6_FD_160100 | JGI IMG/M metagenome (GOLD analysis project Ga0213865, IMG submission 160100) | Coastal seawater microbial communities near Pivers Island, North Carolina, United States - PICO282 | ecosystem: Environmental > Aquatic > Marine > Coastal | place: USA: North Carolina... | reverse complement strand
CTGGGTAGCAAAGGCCCCAGATTGCCAGGCTTGCACTTGAGCTTCCAAGAAGTCGATGAAGGCGGGATGCTCATTTAAGCATGGGATTTGCTCAAAATCAACGCCGCCAGCCTCTATAAAGCTATCTCGTCCTTGTTCAGCGATTTCTTCTAAGGTTTCGAGGCAATCGGCGGTGAATGCCGGGCAGATCACTTTGACGCGTTGCTTGCCTTCCTCTGCCAGTAGCTCTAAGGACTTATCGGTGTAGGGTTGCAACCAAGGGTCTCGACCCAGACGCGATTGAAAGGTGATCATGTACTGCTCTTTGGATAGTCCGGCGGCGGCCACGAATTTTTCCACTGTCATGGCGCATTGATGACGGTAGCAGGTGTGATGCGCAGGGTGGCAGGTGTTGCAGCAATCGTGTGTCGTTAAACAATGCTGGTGAGAAGGGTCGCCCTTGACGAGGTGGCGCTGGGGGATGCCATGAAATGAAAAGACCAGTTTGTCAAAGTCGCCTGCTTCAATTGATGGGCGGGCGCGCTCGACGAGGGCTTTGATGTAGTCGGGGTGCTGATAGAAGGGCTGCAGTAGGGTCGTTTTCATCGAGGGCTGCAGTTCCCGAATCTGCTCCATGGCATGTACCACTGCTGTCTCGTAGCTTGACATGGCATAATGGGGGTACATCGGCATGATGAAGAGGTCATCCACATCGTGTTCCAGTAGATGCTGGATGGCTGCGCGCGTCGAAGGATTGCCGTAGCGCATGCCCAATGCCACTGGAATATTTAGTCGCTCAGCCAGTGCTTCACGTTGTCGCATCGAAGTCACCACCAGCGGAGAGCCCTCATCGGTCCAGATACTGGCGTAGGCTTCTGCTGATTCTCGTGGGCGTGTCGGCAAAATGAAGCAGTTGACGATGAACCAGCGGATAGCAGCCGGGGCGTCCAGTACGCGACCATCCATTAAAAATTCTCGCAAATAGCGACGAACGTCACTGATTTCGGTCGAATCCGGAGATCCGAGGTTGAGCATAAGTACGCCTTGTTTTGACATACCCAACACTGAGCGATTCTTGCAGCCGCTTGTCAAATGGAAGCGGTGCTAAATGTTAAAATCTATGATCAGGTTCCCACTGACTCCAAAGTGCTTGTTTGCTCCGATGGCACTTAGTGAGCGGGTTCTATTTTGTGAATGTGACTTGCCACGGCGGTATGATCGGGGGATATATACGGGCATTATGACCGAGGAACCAGCCGATATTGATCTGAATGAGTCGCATTTGCAGGCACTTGAAGCCTTGCAGCAAGTTTTACCGGAACGTGTTTTTTGCGATGAGGTCAACCGTATGCGAGCCTCTCTGGATAATTTGCGCCTCTCGGTAATGCCAGATGTGGTGATCAAGGTACAAGTGGCACAGGAAGTTGCTCAAGTGCTACAGCTGGCCCATCAATATGGGGTGCCTGTGACGGTTCGCGGAGCCGGAAGCTCGGCTACCGGCTCCGCGGTACCGATTCGTCATGGCTGGGTGCTCGATATGGCGGCATTAAACGGCTGGGAGGTGGATCCCGTGAGCCGCATTGCGCGCGTGGAAGCTGGAGTTGTGACCGCTGATTTGCAGACCCATGTGGAGGCGATGGGCCTGTTCTATCCTCCGGATCCATCGTCGAAAAAATATTCGACCATTGGGGGGAATGTGGCTTGCAACGCGGGTGGCATGCGCTGCGTAAAATACGGCGTGACCCGCGATTACGTGCTCGGTTTGCATGGTTTTTTGGCCGATGGCAGTCCTTTTGACTTTGGCTTACCGCTGAAGAAGTATGTTTCAGGTCTAAATGTGCGGGATCTCTTGATTGGTTCTGAGGGATTGTTGGCTGTCGTGACTGGGATAGATTTAAAATTGCTGCCGCTGCCAGAAAAACGCTGGACTGCGCTGTATGCCTTTGCCAGTGAACAGGAAGCCCTGGGGGCAGTGACGGCCTTATTTCGCGCCGGCGTTCAGCCCTCAATACTCGAATTTTTAGATCGTCAAACGGTTCAATGTGCAGAGCAGTATACGCAGCAAAAGATTTTTGAGGCGCACCCTGGGGCTTCCTTGCTGATGATTGAGTTGGATGGAAGTGCGTATGAGTTGAATTTAGCTTCGCAACAAGTGGAAAGCTGCTGGCAAAAGTTGGCCTTGGGCCAGCGAATAGCGGAAACGCAGTCCGAGGCAGAGGCCATTTGGCAGGTGCGACGCACCTGCTCGCAGTCAATGTTTTCGCTGGCAGATACCAAATTAAATGAAGATGTGGTGGTTCCGCTCGAGCGACAGGTAGAATTGATTGAGTATACCCTGACCTTAAAACGGCAGATCGGGCTAGCCACGCCCACCTTTGGTCATGCTGGGGATGGCAATTTACACGTCCACATTATGTACGATCGTGCGGATGCCGATCAATGTCGACGCGCTCAGCAGGGGATTCACCAATTGATGCAAAAAGTCGTCGATCTTGGGGGAGTGATTACTGGAGAGCATGGCATTGGCCTGGCCAAAGCACCCTTTATGTCGATGCAGCATCGATCGCAAGAGTTGGCTGTGATGCAGGCACTCAAAGCGAGTATGGACCCCAAGGGTATTTTGAACCCAGGTAAAATGTTTGAGCCATTCGAAGTATGGGATCACACCCCAGTGAAAGTTGAGTTGCCATGGGATCATCGTTGATGCGCTGCTACTGTGTAGCGCTCTGCTTACGGCTTGTTAGGTACGATTTTGGTTGGCTGTCGCGACGCCATTCCTGTTGACAGCAGCATATTGAGGGATGTTTTTTAATTCAGATGACGGATAAAACTGCATCGGCAATTGACAGTGCTTCTATTTTTGTTGCAGGTAGTTACTGATTATCACCATTTTTAACGAACAAGTACCGTGTTACTGATCATCGGCTATGTCTGAGAATAGATCTGAAAACTCTAAAAGATCCTCGAATCCCGCTTTGGATCTCAATTCATTGTCGAGTTTAAGCTTTGGTCCTGATTGGACTGATGATGCTAAGTCGTCATCCAGCAAGTCTTCGGCGCCCAAAAAGCAGGGCGGGCAGCAGTCCAAAAAAGATTTTTCGAGAGCAGAGCCTCGGCGTGATCGACGCTCTGGGCAGCGCAGAACAGAATCTGCGGGTTCAGGTGCCAGCCGCGGAGGAGATTTTCGGGGCTCTAAGCGGAGCGCACGCCCGGCGCCCAAGCTGGCTGCAGTGGAAGTGGCCTTGTATCCGCAAGACGATGT
>Ga0213865_10002872_pt1 | contig 10746 bp, 10 predicted proteins | sample PICome_6_FD_160100 | JGI IMG/M metagenome (GOLD analysis project Ga0213865, IMG submission 160100) | Coastal seawater microbial communities near Pivers Island, North Carolina, United States - PICO282 | ecosystem: Environmental > Aquatic > Marine > Coastal | place: USA: North Carolina... | reverse complement strand
TAAGAAGGGGCACTGATGTTTGTTGGAGCGGCAGTTTTGATGGCTACTGCAATGGCTTTGGATGGCCTTGATGGTAACTTAGCCAGAGCTACAGGTCAGGTTACAAGATGGGGAGATTATCTTGACCACACCCTCGATAGAGTCCTCGACGTTGTTTGGGTTCTTGCCCTTGGATACAACATGGTTTGGTTTGGTCATGCAGAATTGGCTTGGGCTGCTGCTATGTTTGCAATGTTTGGTTCCTATCTAGGGACTCAAGCACAGGCGGTAGCAGGCAGCAGAAATTACGGCGGATTTAGCCGGGCAGATAGAATGGTTCTCACCTTCGCAGCACTCTTTGGTGCTGCGATAATGGCCTACATGGATTACGGCTCTTGGGGCGAATGGAATGATATTGAAATCAATCCAATTTCTTTGATAATTGCAATTTCAGGGCTCGGCGGAATTTACACATTCGTTGTTAGATTTTTCAAAGCCAAAGCAGATTTACAGTCTCTAGACAAAACCAAGCCTCTATCAACTACGAAGGACAAAGAAGATACTGATGAATGAGTGTTCGTTTACCGGACGTGCTGAAAACGTGCAAACTAAGCATGGTTTACACCGCCTACGGCGGTATCCTCATAACCGAATCACAGAAAGCGTAGAAGTGATGGGTGGCAGGATGCTGAACGGAGGAAATCGCAGGACGACCTATTTCGTCCTCTCCATATTGCTTGTATCATCACTTCCGATGTTGAACACAGTTAGCGCTGATATCGGAATTCCAGATGAGTTACAGGCGCAAGATATCACGGTTTCATTTGACAATGTCAGTGAGACTACAACCGTGAGTTGGAGAAATATTGAGGATACAGCAGGTAACTTCAATCTCTACTCTGAATTATGGGATGCTACATATCACCTGTACCGTCATACGGCTCAGATCACTCCAGCAAATATCGAATCACTAAACCCATGGACATCAGTAGCCGCTTGTGACCAAGCAACTATTTCTCAAAGCATCGACTGCAGAGGAGAAGCATTGGGCACTCATGAGGTAACCTACCAAGTTGGAGCCGGAACAAATGGCACATTCTACTATGCGATAACAACAGAACTTGGTAATGGTACAATTACTTCACCACTCGATTTCGGTGCAAGTTCATTACTTGAACCAGTGACAGAAATTACAACACCAATCCGTTCTCCTTTCAATGTTCAAGCAACATTTGACCCGGGAGCAAGCCAGACCACTATACAGTGGATCAACTACAATTCATTGTATCCGATTCTACCCGAAACAGGACCAGATGCTCTTCAGATCAATGTTTGGCAAACCAACTTCCAGATAACCCGAGCCAATGCGGATAGTTTGTTCATTCAAGATAATCCTGATGTCACTAAGGTTGCTACTGTATCATCAACCTCAACAAATTACGTTCTGGATATACCTCCTCAGACCAACAGAGAAGTCTACTACTCAGTCACCTATCTCTTACCAAATTGGACTGATAACGGTAGCGATTACGAGGATATCAGGTTCCTATCAAGCAACGCTATGACATCTCCATTGCTTGAAGATAATACTCCTCCAGAGGATGTGACTACGGTTGAGGCTCTATTCAATCCGCTAGAGAATGGCACTGGATATACCACAATCGCTTGGGATGGACTATTCTCAGAAGAGAATGAAGTTTACAAGATTTACAGGCATGGCGAATATTTCTCATCAACCAATGACCCGTATGCTCAGTTGATTGCAACGGTTGCAGAAGCAGCAGATACCGATGGCGACGGTTCATTCGTATTCTATCACAACGTACCATACAACACATTTGGGAACTTCATTTACTGTGTTGTAGTTGTAGACCAATATGGTGCTTACAACACCGAAATATCATCCAACTCTTGTGATAATGTTGACGAAGATTCAGATGAGAATTGGGTTAAGGAACCAACTAACGTGAAAGCTGAGTTTATCGGTAACCTGACAACTAGAGTTACATGGACCGACCAGGTTGGTATTGAAGGAGAAAGATATCACATTTGGAGAGCAGCATGGAGAGTTCAAGGTGCAGAATTCCAAGAAAACATGTCTATGATTTGGATGGGTAGTGTACCAGATGGAGTAGAACAGTTCGATGTCCAACTAGCCCCTGGTATTACATCAGTCGGCTCATACTATTTCGTAACGAGCGAGGCTCTGTACAACTGTCAAGGATGTAATGGTACCATGATGTACAAGGAATTAGTACAGAATTGGGACGGACCTATCGTTGAGGATACACAGTCGCCCAGCCCGGCTAGAATTAGCAATCTTATGATGCTCGGAGAGTTGAAAATCGTCGATTTAGAGTGGTTCAATTCTGACCAGGAAAATGGTGAAACATACTCCTTATACCGTCACTTTGGAGATCCTTTTGGTGACTCAGAGTTCGCTGTATCAAATTATACGGCTCCTGGATGGGAACTAATTGAAGAGTCAATTCCTGAGAATGAGTTCGCAACAATGATTAGACAAATTCCAGTTCCTCTGGATACCCAAAGAGATGTTTGGTATGCAGTAATTTTAGCAGACTCTTATGGAAACATAAACCCTAATATTTTCCCGGGTATTGGTGGTAACGCATTGATGGTTACAGAAGACACACAAGCTCCAACAATCACCTACACAATCACTGATGAAGACAGTGTCCCTTTGCTAGACAATTCCATTGTCAGGGGAGAATACACGCTGAGAATTGAGACCTCAGAACTGCTCAATGATTTCCCCCTCATCAATATTACAACCTCTGCAGGAGAGTCTCTGACAGGTGGCGCTAAGACAGCAATGGTACTTCTTTCACAGAATACAAATGACCCGGATAAAGGTCCGGAATACTTCCAGAGTTTCACTATATCTTCATCTACAACCGCTGGAGATTTGTTGATTTCAATCAACCTTACAGACATGGTTCTGAACAATGTCGAGAGAGAGATTACTGAATTCTCAATTGATGCAAAATCACCTACAGTGACAATTTTCTCACCAACATCGGAAAATGATGGTGCTATGTACCTGTATGGAAATGCAATCAAGGTAGTCGCTGGAGCAACAGACGATGTTGGAATCGTTGACATGCAGATGAGATTTGTTCAAAACTATGGAACATCTTCATCTGTCACCGAACCATGGAGGAATGTGACTGGTCTTACCATTAACGAAGATGGTGATTGGACATTTGAGATGTCCTTCAGTTCTGGTAACTTCCTTCCAGGCGTACACGAGGTTTCAGTAAAGGCAGTCGATTCGGCAGGAAATGAAAGGACGACTAAAGTCCAATTCGTTACAGATTTCTGCAGACAAAGAGTCTCTGACGGTACAACGGTTTGTGAGTACTCAAACCCTGTTGCAGAAGAACCGGAAACAATCTATCCTGAACTTAATGCTACAGACCCTCCTTACATGATTGCATGGGTTACAGCAGGTGTATCACTGCTTGCTGTGCTTGTGTCATTGGTGGTAATCACAACAGCAATGTCTGGCCCGAAGAAGAAGAAGGGTGACGATGATGACGATGTTGGAGATGATTGGATGAATGAATTCATTGGAACATCATCAGAACCTGATATGGCAGCGATTACCGGAACTGCTCCAAAGGAAGAGAAGAAACAGGAGCAACAGTCAGCACCTGAAGATGATGAAGACGACCCATTCGCAGTCAATACAATTCAACCAAAGAGACGTCGCAAAAAGAAGGCATCAGATGATGATGATGACGACGATGATGACGACGATGACGACGATGACGACGATGATGATGACAGGCCTAGAAGGCGAACACGAAAGCGCCGTGCACCTCCTCGAAGAAAGGCAGCAAAGCGTAAGAGGAGTTGATTCTCATATCTGAATCAGAAACTCCTAAAATCGGTGTTCTGCAATCATTTAGTCCATTCGAGAATAAATTGAATTGGTTACTAATAGCAGTTCCAATAACCGTATATTTCTCAATGATTGCTCATGATGCAGGAATGAGTTTCTTCTTCTCAATGATTGCAATTATGCCCTTAGCATTGCTAATGGGTCATGCAACAGAAGAGATTGCTCTCAGAACTAGTGAATCACTCGGAGGTCTACTGAATGCAACTTTTGGCAACGCAGTTGAAATCATAATTGCTAGTTTAGCGATTTACACAGCAGCAACTAATGCAGACCAAGCAGAGACGATGATTACAGTGGTACAAGCAAGCTTAGTTGGAAGCATTCTTGGCAATCTGTTACTCGTACTCGGTCTTTCCCTACTATGGGGTGGAATCAACCACAGGAAGCAGGAATTCAATCAAAAGGCTCAGAGTATGAGCGGTTCGCTTCTCCTCATTGCAGTTCTCGCAATGATGATACCTGCAGCAGTGAATATTGGAGGAGGAGGATTTGACAGTATAGTCAAGTTATCTCGATACGCTGCAGTAGTTTTGTTGATTATTTATGGTCTAGCTCTATTTTTCCAATTGAAGACTCACGCACACATCTTTGCTTCAGACGAATCTGCTCACCATGAAGAGCCTAAAATGACGAACAAAGATGCCTGGACTTTGCTTATTCTCGCAACGATTTTAGTGGGCTGGATGGCGGAAATTTTGGTCCACTCAATCGATTCAGCAGCAACCGAATTGAAGTTGCCTACCCTTTTCATCGGTGTTATCTTACTGCCATTCTTCGGTAATGCAGCAGAACATTTCACTGCAGTAATTGTTGCTGGCAAGGACAAGATGGATCTATCGCTTGCAATCGCAATCGGTTCAAGCGTTCAAATCGCAGTATTCGTAGCTCCATTGATGGTAGTTCTAGCTTGGGTAATGGGCGTTAACTTATCGCTTGAGTTCGGCCCGCTTGAGACCGCAGCGACCTTCCTGTCAGTGCTTGTAGCGAATTCTATTCTGAGAGATGGCACAACGAATTGGCTAGAAGGTGCAATGCTTCTAGCGTGTTATGTGATTCTCGGATTGAGTTTCTGGATGATGTGATTATTTCCCGAATTTTCCAAACCTCCCATTGTTGATGAGAGGAAGATCTAGAGTAGATAGACCGAGGATAATAGGTTCGATTACCGAAAGAATGCTTCTGCATTCAATCGCCTATGAAGTTCTGATTAGAATGAGGGATTTACATCCGGAACTAGATATTGATGTTGAGGCACTGGAGCACATAAAGTTAGGATTCCTTAGAGAGCCCTGCGATAATCTACTTGGTTACTGTTCATACTCAAGCAAAAGCCGGAATCGTCCCCGAACACAATATGAAGAAAGGCATGGAATAAACCGAATCCTAATCTCGAGGGTTCACATGATTTCTGATCTTGCTGATGCGATATTTACTATACATCATGAATTCCTACACGCAATATTGGGTAGCAAAGAAGGACATGGGGCAACTTTCCAGAAACATGAGCCACGAATTAAAACTCTTCTTGGTCATATGTCCGGTAAACACGTTCATTCATCAGAGTACGTGAAATTCATTTTTAACAAACTATTAGATTTCTAATCTTTATGCCGATTGAGAAAAATTCTATTCCAGGATTACTCTTACATCCTTAAAATCATCAGAATTAAACACCGGTCGTTTCAATCTCGATTTCAATAAAAGGCGATTAAGCAGCCTGATTTTTTCATTTTCCTCTACCTTTGCAAATTCATCAACAAGACCACGAACAGCGTGTATAGAGAATAACTCATCAGTCGATACAATCTTTATTTTATCTTTGGATTTAATATCCACATAAACTGGCCAGAGCCCTCCTTTGATTGCTTCAATTACCTCCCTCGGGCCGGAGGTTTCCTGTATAGTGTTTAGCGCTTCTTCAGATGAATCATGATTCACTTTTGTAAATGTGTCATCATTGTTCCTTTGTACAAAGGTATCGAAATCGCATCTTTCTTTAATCTCTGATAAGAATTCAACAGATTTGCATTCGTTATTTACTTGGAAGAAATTGTTTGATATTGTGTCAATCCAAGTCTCTAATTCGTTTGGCAGAATCTCTTCATTTATCTTGAGATTTGCAAGCTCTTTGTTTAGTATGAGTTTGCCAAGAGGGGTCAAAATTTTGTTGAATAGATCAGGGTTTTCTCCACGAATGTGGTATCTGTTTTCTTCTGCAACATCTTCAAGATCATTTAATCCAGATATTAGCTCAGCGCAAAGCTGAACCGACTTGCTGTCACCTGAGTCTATCGATACGTCAATTATCATCTTCGCAAACCGCTTGACATTTTTAACGATATCAAATAAGGATAAAATTCCGAGGAATTCCTTTGTTGATTTTTTCACAATAGGGATGATTAGTCTCTTGCTAAGAACAGTGTAGAGGATTCCGAATAGGATTGGAGTGTTGCTATCCATCCAATCGTTTTCTTCGGAGAAAAACGAGTCTCCTTTTTGGTCTATGAACTTAACAAATTTCTCGACACCGTCAACTTCTTCTACAACAGGACAGAAAGAAAATTTGTTTAACTTCATGAAATTTGTCAGTTCATCTAAGTTGGATTTGTTTTTGATAAAGTCAGGACTGACCTTTACCAGTTTTTGTGCTGGATTCATGAATTCAGTAATTGCGTTAGTGTCAAAACCTTCGCCAGAATATTCTTCTGTTGCATCACCGACTAAGGCTCTTCTCACTGTTTCGAACATTTCATCAATTTTGTGTGGAGGCGCAGGGTAGGGTTCCTTTTCTTCTTTGAATTCCTTATCCCCTGGGCCTTTTATGAAAATGGTTTTTTTACCTTTTTTCCTTTGTCTTCTAATGAGAACCGTAATCACAGAGTCGGCTTCAGTATATTTTGGATGGACAGTATGTATCCATTTACTATTCACAAATAATGGGCCTACATTTGGGTTGAATTGTAACTCATGCTTTTCAGAGACTACTTGTCCCTCTAAGTCGTTCCAAGCCTCGTGCTTTACTCTCACAATTTTGCCGGGTTTTGTCGGTGGATCTGCCTCTACAAAGTTCCCATCAATTCTGTTAAAGTATTCAACAATACCACCATCACCACACTCATCTACTCTGTAATACCTATACTCATATGCTCCTTGGATACACATAGTGATAAAATCTCTTTGATGGTCGTGTTTTGCGGTTTCTTCTGCGTCATCAAAAATGTGAATTCTTAATTGTGCTCCATCCGTTGTTTTTTTATTTTCATAAAGGCTGAACCTTTTTACAACATTATCGTTTATTGTAGTTTCAGTACCTTCTCTTGTGAACCATTGTTTCAAAACATCGGGTTTTCTCCATGCTGCATACCTTAACAAGCAAACAAGTGCGTTAAGGTTGACAGAATCTCTATCTTCAAACGTCGAAGCTTGAAGAATTTGTTCTTCTAATCTCTTAATCTCCTCTTCGATTCGATTAATGATTCCCATTAAGCAAGCCAATGTGTTTTGATAAATATGATTTCCGAAGTTTTATTTTCCAATCACTTCTCAGCCAAATATGGACAAGTTGTTTGTCATTGTGACAGGTTGTTCCTCTGGCTTAGGTTTTGAAATATCGAAGATATTGTTAGAGTCGGAAAATCATTCCGTGATTGGTTTAGACATCAACAAAACCAAAATCCAAAGCGACCATTTTCATTTCATTGAATCCGATTTATCCAACAGATCTAGTGTAAATCAATTAGTAGAAAAAATTGGTAAAATGTCTGGGAATTCATTGTACGGGATTGTTAATGTAGCAGGAATTTCAGTCGGAAAATCGATTGTCGGAATGAATGATGCGGACTGGGATAAAATGATTGAAGTCAATCTGACAGCTCCTGCATTGTTGATCTCAAAACTTCAGGATTCTATGATGGATGGAGGAAGAATAGTCAACGTCAGTTCTCCCGTTTCAGTTACTGGGTCAAACAAGCCAGGATATTCCGCTTCAAAGGCGGGAATGCATGGTTTGACGATGTCAGTTGCGAAGAACCTAGGTCCGCGCAACATCTTGGTAAACACGGTTTTCCCTGGGCCTATGATTACGGGAATGACGAAAAAATGGTCGCAGGAGAAGAGAGACTCAATCGCAACTGAGAGTTTCCTTGGTCGATTGACTACACCAGAGGAGGTCGCTCGTGGAATCAAATTCCTGTTGGACCCCAGTACAACTGGAATCACAGGTTCAGTTCTTGACTTCACAGCAGGATCAATGTTTACCCATTGACATCATCCGAAGATGAGTACTAGTATACTTGGAGGAATTGTTCCCGCAAGTGAAATCAAAACGATTTCAATCGATAGCCTGATTTCCATTCTCTTAGCTTCTCTAATCAAAAGTGATGGACATTCAATCAATTCTTGAGGTACATCAATACCTAGTGCTTGGTAACTATTAGCAAGACGGTTTAGTTTCATATTCAGAGTTTCCTTGTCAGTTATTTTCTGTAGAAGTGGCAAGTATCGCTTTTCGAACCAAGCCAAAATACCAATTCCAAGATGAAGTATAAGCAAACACGCTGCCAGCGTCAAAACTCCAAGATTCATTCTTCCTCACCTGCAGGAATTGGAACTGGCTTCAGTTGTTGCTTGATTAGAATAACATCCATTCCGAAAACCGATGAATAGTCATGTCCTTCTTGGCCAGATGTTAATACTTGTAGTAAGTTTTCAAGTTTGCTTTGCTCCTTGACTACACGATTAATCTGAGTTAGAATTACAGATAGTGAACAAGGAAGTGATGCGAATGAATGTGATGCTGGAAACAATTTGACAAACTCATTAACAGCATCAATATGTGACGTAATGCGAAGATTCCATTCGTGCCAATTCTTTGGCGATGTCATTGAAAACAGTTCGATTTGTGTGACACTTTGCTTAAGTGCGTCTGGCAATACACACGGCATCAAGCCATCAACGGGTCGGTTTGCAGATCCGTTCACATTAGCGTCTAGAATACTGGCATCAACTTCAGCAATCTTGTCCACAAACTTAGACATCTCAGCGAAACTTTCCCCTCGAGACGAGATTTCAATCATCTTGTTTACAATCGAGATAAGCTTGTGATTGCAATCTAGTTGGCTCTCAATTTGACAAAGCCAAGAATCAGAAATCGATCTTGAGATAGTTGAGCAATCATCCTCCAGCGATCTGTTTACAAGGTAGAGGTCTCTTCCAAGGCACTTGAGATAATTCGCAATTATGATGAAAGATTCTTCACTTATCTGTAGCTCCTGTTTGATATTCATCAGGCGCTTATCCAATTCAGAATTCAAAATCAACACCTCCGTATTCAAGTACCTCTAATATTGAGGTATTCCATTTCTTGAGAATGACATCGGGAACCTGATCGGGCCCAATCTCTTGGATAGTTTCTATCACTGAGAGTGCGTAATGCACCGGCTGAAGGATGTTGTTCTCGATCCTTAGTGCGAGATTCCTTGCAGGGATCTCGTGGAAATCAGAATCGACCTCACGCAGAAATTCGACAATTTCTGTGTGGACCTTTTCGATCCTTGAAACTTCTATTTTCGAAGTTTGGTAATCAAGAAAGATACTGATTCACCTCTGCAATATTCTGTGAGAGTACTGCAGAATTTCTACTGAATTCTTGTGAAGATGCTTCAACAGCGTTGATGGAATGAACGAGCCTGGTTAGGTTTTCGACAACAAACTTCGAATCCAGTTCTTGCTTAACCTTAGCTTCCTGAGCCTTAGTTTGGATGGAATCAAGATTTACTGCGATTTCGTTTGTGCTGTTAATTAGCTTCTCGATGTCAACCGAGTTAGAGGATGCACCAGCATCAAAGTCCTTCTCAATCTTTCCAAGATATTCTGGGTTTTCCTTTACAGCACGGTTTACTGTCTCGCTGTAAGCAGCGATTCTGCGGTTGTTGCTTGCCTCGCTTGGAGACTTACCCTTGATCTTTCTAAGGATTTCAATGGAATCGTTTAGCTGAGCGCTCTGGTCTTCGACTACACGCCTCTGGGATGTGCGGTCTAGATTGATAGCGCCCCAAAGAAGTAGGATTGCTAGTACAATCAGAATTACGTTGCTCATATTCATTTAATCACCTTATTACTAATGTCAAGTTCAATATATTCTGAAAATAATCCAAAAACTCCGTTTATTCTTCTGGCCAAAGTAGACAGACAAGTCCGAATGCAAAACCAACCCAGAGAACTTCTAGACCCATTCCAATCACTCTTCCTTCTTCTTGCGTACACGATCAGCACCGCCAATCAGTACGTTAGGCCTGTTTCCATAGTTTCCACCATAGTAGTGGCGGTGGAAGGCATGAATTAGATGACCGTCTTCCTCACAGTGATGGTATCTACTCTCTAGGTGAGCGGTAACCATTCTTCCTAGTAGGCGACCGAAGGCGAATACTGTGGAGACATATGGATTGTCGATAGCCTTCAGGTCAGGATTAGACATAATCACACGCTTGGAGTGAGTTTCAACATCGTCAGTCGATACGATTAGGATGTTGGTTCCTGGTTGATCCTCTGAGAATTGGATGATGACATCTTCAATGTCATTGGATAGAGATTCAGGAACCTTGTATAGATTGACAAGTGGCTTGTCAACTCCCATCGATCTTAGACCAACAGCAATTGATTCAGCAGCTTGAGATACTACATTCTTGGTAACAACTGTGCCTGGCTTGTTTAGAAGCGAGATTGGGACTAGTGCATCTACAACGGTGAAGCCACCAGATGGTAGAGCACCATTCTGGCTAGTTGCTAGGCCACGTACCTTTTCTAGTACAGCACTAGCTAGGTCCTTTGCCATAGATGGATCA
>Ga0213865_10002870_pt1 | contig 10750 bp, 7 predicted proteins | sample PICome_6_FD_160100 | JGI IMG/M metagenome (GOLD analysis project Ga0213865, IMG submission 160100) | Coastal seawater microbial communities near Pivers Island, North Carolina, United States - PICO282 | ecosystem: Environmental > Aquatic > Marine > Coastal | place: USA: North Carolina | collected... | reverse complement strand
TGTATGATTTTACCATTTTTTGGTTTTTGTGTATAGTCTTTATGGATACTAAAAAATTCTTGAATGAAATAACCGGCTATTTCATCTTGGGGTCTTGTAGACCTATGGAACCTAGGTAGTAAAACACCAACCATACCATAAACACTAAGTTGATTTCTCATTTTTTCAGTTATATCTATTCTTGGATGCCGTTGATTGCGCTGGGATGCTTTAGGCCATCCTAGAAACATACGTATACAATCTTGTGTATCTATAATAAAATTACCTGGTGGTATTATATCTGGGTGATTATAGAATTGTTTGGATTTTGTATTTGTTGTTATATTTTTTTGTCTTAAGTAATCTTTTTGTTGTTGTGTTAATTCTAAACCACCGTCATATATTTCTTGAGTTTTTATGTCAATATGTGTATATGCCCATTTATAATGTTCTATTACATCAAACGTGTCAGGATTTTTTTTATTATAAGCTATTATAGAACCCTGAAATAATGCACCAAACTTCGAATTTGCAATAGAATATTTTCCATTTATTATTATTTTATTTCTTTGACTTAAACCAATCTCTTTCTCTTTTTTTGCACCTATTAGATTATAATCTGGACTATAAGTTTGTGATGTACCAAAATCGTTTAAGATAAATAGTTGTCCATAGTTAGGAACATAATACTTTTTACCATATACAACATATTCCCAATACCCTCCTGGTTTTACATTATATACTATAATGTTATCTGATTTAATATCACCATTTACTAATTGTAGCTTAGTTTGAATAGTGTGTATTCCTACCATTATTTGAAACAAGGCACTATATAATTGATCTTCATTAGGTTTAGGTTTAGAATTTACCCAGTGTCTCATATCACCAAGAGTTGCTAATTCAGTTAAAAATAGTAAACAATTATTACCACTAGATATTTTATCATGAGTATATTTATTTTTATCAAATTGGGGTGTAATTATTTCACAATCATTACAAGTAAAAGTATCAATTAACAATGGTAAGTTAGGACAAATACCATTAACGACTAAAGGTTTAATTAAATCGTTTAAAAAGAAATATTCGTGAAAAGGTTGTCGAAATTCAACAATTCTATTCCATCTAAATTCATTTTTCTTTAATTTAGCTAATTTAATAGCGAAATTGTAGGAATTATCATCACAAGGTTTAGGTAAACAAGCAGAATAAACATTACCAAAACAACCAAATCCCAATAGTTTTTTTAATTCAAGTTTTTCAAGTAATTTTGTGTTTTTTCCATTTACACACACCTCTCCAAATACTTTAACAATTGAACTTAGGTGTTGCTTAATTAAATTTGTCAAATTTACTCGTGATTGAGTAGTTCTATAAACTAAAGACAAATCAACAGGTTTTTGGAGATGTGAATTTTTATATGATACAATTTTTTTCGCAATATTTTTATTTCCTATGTTGTTGTTTAAACAATGTACTGCTATACCAATCATTGTATTTTTGTTTATTTGAGAAATCTTAGTCCAATTAGTAATTGTTGGGTCTTCACAAAATTTAATAATACTATTCATTATTTATTAATATTAAATATTATTTAATATTATTTAATATTATGATTAAGAATACCACTTAATACACAAACACATACAAACACAACAATATAATAATATACATTAATGTTAATCGTTAATATTAGAAATTATGAAATATTAAATGTTTGTATGATTTTACCATTTTTTGGTTTTTTAGTATAGTCTTTATGGATACTAAAAAATTCTTGAATGAAATAACCGGCTATTTCATCTTGGGGTCTTGTAAACATTGCCATATGAGGTGCTTTAACAACATTAGTATAATTACTAAGTTGATCTCTCAATTTTTTAGTTATATTTATTTTTGTATGTGCTCCTGGTTGTGCTACACACGACTCACCAAGAAACATACGTATACAATCTTGTGTGTCGCTATTAAAATATGTTGGTGGTATTATATCTGGATGATTATAGAAATTTTTTGATTTTGTATCTGTTGTTATATTTTTTTGTGTTAAATAGTCTTTTTGTTGTTGTGTTAATTGTATATTACCGTCATTTATTTGTTGAGTTTTTAAATCAATTGTTTGTCTATTAGTATAAAATGATTCTATTATATTATACCCATTCTTTTGATTTTTGTCATAAGATATCAACAAATCTCTTTTAACACCATTTTTTGCAGATGCAACAGAATATTTTCCATTTATTATTATTTTAAATCTGTCACCTAATGAAGAATCTTTTACTTTTTTTAATATTGTTAGATCATTATCTGGACTATAAGTACTTGATGTACCAAAATCGTTTAAGATAAATAGTTGTCCGTAGTTAGGAACATAATACTTTGTACCATATACAACATATTCCCAATACCCTCCTGGTTTCACACTATATACTAAAGTATTTTCTGATTTCATATCACCATTTACTAATTGTACCTTAGTTTGAATAGTGTGTACTGCTACCATTATTTGAAATAAGGCACTATATAATTGTTCTTCATTAGGGTTTCTATTATATTTTTGTATCCAGTTTTTCATATCACCAAGAGTTGATAATTCAGTTAAAAATATTAAACAGTTATCACGAGATTTTATTAATGTTTCATCAGGATATGATATTGAAGTACTTTTATGGAATGTGAATTCACAATCACGACAACTAAAAGTATCAATTAACAATGGTAAGTTAGGACAAATACCATTAACGACTAAAGGTTTAATTAAATCGTTTAATAAGAAATATTCGTGAAAAGGTTGTTGAAATTTGACAATACTATTCCATTTAAAAGATGGTTTTCTCATTTTAGCTAATTTAATAGCGAAATTGTAGGAATTATCATTACAAGGTTTAGGTAAACAAGCAGAATAAACATTACCCCAAACACCAAGTCCCAATAATTTTTTTAATTCAATTTTTTCAAGTAATTTTGTGTTTTTTCCATTTACACACACCTCTCCAAATACTTTAACAATTGAACTTAGGTGTTGCTTAATTAAATTTGACAAATTTACTCGTGATTGAGTAGTTGTATAAACTAAAGACAAATCCATAGGTTTTTGGATATGTGATTTTTTATATGATACAATTTTTTTAGCAATATTTTTATTTCCTATGTTGTTGTTTAAACAATGTACTGCTATACCAATCATTGTATTTTTGTTTATTTGAGAAATCTTATTCCAATTAGTAATTGTTGGGTCTTCACAAAATTTAGTAATACTATTCATTATTTATTATTCATTATTTATTATTTATTATATATATTATTAGAAATTATGAAATATTAAATGTTTGTATAATTTTACCTTTTGGTTTTTGTGTATAGTCTTTATGGATACTAAAAAATTCTTGAATGAAATAACCGGCTAATATTTCTTCGGGACGTCCCTCATACATGTGTTGTATATGTAGAGCATATTCTCGAAGTAGACCTTTCATTTTTTTAGTTATAGGCATATCTTTATGAAACGGATCTCCCCATGCTGATGCTCGTGCTCCTCCTGTAAACATACTCATACCATCTTGTGTGTCAAACATAAATTGTATTGGTGGCACTATATCTGGGTGATTATAGAAATTTTTGGAATTTATATCTGTTGTTATATTTTTTTGTTTTAGGTAATCTTTTTGATTTTGTGTTAATTCTAAATTATCGTGTATTTTGTTAGTGTTTAGGTTTACTTTTGTATCTGCTGTGGTACTAGGTATAACATCAATTGGATATAATGGTTTATTATCACGTATTCTAACTATTACTCTTTGACCTAAACTACTATTTACTATATCATCAAAATCATGTCCATCAAATGGTTCTACCCTATCTTCTCTATCAGTATATGGACTATAATATATTGAAGCATTAAATTCTTTTATTACAAAGAGTTCTCCATAGTTAGGAACATAATATTTTTTACCGTATACGACATATTCCCAATATCCTCCTGGTTTTACCTTATGTACTAAAATGTTGTCTCTGTCTATCCTCCTATTAATTAATTGTAACTTAGTTTGAATAGTGTGTATTCCTGCCATTATTTGAAACAAGGCACTAAACATTTGATTTTCACTAGGGTTTCTATTATATTTTTTTATCCAGTTTTTCATAGTACCATAAGTTGATAATTCAGTTAAAAATATTAAACAATTACGATGTTCTTGTGGTTCTACATCTTGTTCACCATTTTTAACTCGACCCCACGAAAACAAACAATCATTACATGTGAAAGTATCATATAACAATGGTAAGTTAGGACAAATACCCTTAACGACTAAAGGATTAATTAAATCATTAAAATAGAAATATTCCATACCATACCTTCGACTTTTTCGAATTTTTCCATTTATAATTATATGTTCATTTACACGGCTTAATCTAACAGCGAATTTGTATAAATTATCATGACGGAAACTAGCAGAATAAGTAGTACCGAAAAAATTTCCTAACAATTTTTGTGTTAATACAATTTTTTCAAGTAATTTTGAGTTTTTTCCCTCTAAACACCAATCTCCAGATGCTTTATTATTGATTGAACTTAGGTGTTGCTTAATTAAATTTGACAAATTTACTCGTGATTGAGTAGTTTTATAAACTTCCATCAAATTTATAGGTTTTTGGAGATGTGATTTTTTATATGATACAATTTTTTTCGCAATATTTTTATTTCCTATGTTGTTGTTTAAACAATGCACTGCTATATCAATCATTGTATTTTTGTTTATTTGAGAAATCTTATTCCAATTAGTAATTGTTGGTTTTTCACAAAATTTAGTAATACTATTCATTATTTATTATTTATTATATATATTATTTAATTAATTAAAGATTTTTTAAGACTTGTTCGTGTTTTAGGATTACTACTTAAGTAATTACTATTAGGTAAATTGTAATAGTCTTGTATAATTTTATTAAATCTTGACAACTCTTGTCGTGATATTTGAGATAAATATCTAAACCATATTGTATCAGCTATATTGGGAATAAAAGTAAACAATAAAATACCTATACCCCAACTAAGTGTACTTGCTTTTTCATTGTAAGTATTCAATTTAAAATATCCTGCACCATCTCTATATTCATATGGAGGATAGGTTGCTATATATTCTTCATCTCGTATTAACATACTCCCTAAGTCAGCTATATACACCTTTATGTTATCATAATTATTTCTGAAAGGACATGAATATAATATGTTTGCTAATTTATAATCTGCATAAACTAGGTCTTGTTCTAATAAACATATAAATTGTTTTCTAATTTCATTTACTATACTTAGCACTTGTTTAGGTGTAACTTTACCAACTAATTTGTTCAAATCACCCTCATATTTATTCATTACATGGTAATGATATGAAACATAGGGATCTTTTTTAAATACACCAATATAGTTAATATCTATTATTTTACAATTTTTTTGTTGTAGTTTTTTGTATATGATAGACTCGTCTCTAAAAAATTTATCACCTCTCTCTTGTATTTCTATTTTTACAGCTAATTGACAATTGTGTAGTTTATCTTCAATTAAAAATACCTCTCCATAAGTTCCTTCACCTATCATTTGTGTTTTTTTAAGATTATAATTAATACCTTTAATCATAACATTTATACCTTCATTAGTTATAGTCATACCTCTAAAATTTGTTGCTGGATTAAACATGTATTCATTTAATATTATTTGTTTATAGTTGTTTGTACCATAGGATTTCCAATCACTTTTAGACTTTTTACAAACTTGATTTTGTAATCGGAAAAATTTTCTTTCGTTAATTTCTATATCTGTAACATTATTAATATTTTGTATTTGATTGTAATGTTTCATTTGATTAGATTCTCTAAACACTACATTTTTGCTAGTCAACAACATATATACATCACTTACAAACTTTTTATTACCAATGTCGTTATAAATACAATATCTACATAGTTTTAACAATAAAAGTAATTTATTTTTACTTAAGCCTGATTTTAAAAAATCATAATTAGTTAGTTGTTTACAATCTTTCATTTATATAATAAAATAAAATTGATTATTACATATTTCAATTAATTAAATCATATATTATGATGAAAATATTATTGATAATAAGTTTAATTACTAATGTTTTATCTGTTAAATTGTGTAATAAAATTATTGGAAAATCAGGTAAAATTTTACTATATCCAGATTGTAAAGATGTAAACAAGCTAGAACTTAGTTTAAATTATATAAGAGAAACAGATATTAACGGAAAAAAGGTACCTAAACATTTTAAAGAAAATCTGGCTTCAAGTCTTTTTGTACCAGGTCGAGTATCTAAGGGTGTTTATGGAAATCCTCCTGTAAATGTCGCTAAATTCAATTTCAGTGCTTACATTACTAGTAAACTCAAAAAACAAACGATAGAATCACAACTAATTGTTGAAGTATTTGTCGTTAACAATAAAACTAGATTAGGTGTAATGGAGTTAGACAAAAACCAATTGAAATTTAACATAGTTTTAAACAATTGGTTATGGAAAAGCAAAACCAATAAAATGAACATTGGTATCAGTTTAAAACTATTTAATTTTAATAGTCGAGTTCAACAAACTAGAGATAGTGAAATAATTACTTTAGATATGGGTTTGTTAAGTATGAGTTCTCCTATTAACAAAAGTGCCTTGTGCGGTTTTAATATGTGTGATGTTTACATGAGTGTAGAAGATACTTTTACTAATAATTTGTATGTTCCAATTAGTGAAACACAAAATTCTTATGGTCCTAGTCCTTCGACTGGTCCTTCTCCTAGTCCTTTTTTGGGACCTAGTCCTAGTCCTTATTCTACAGAAAAAATTATAAACATAAACTACTTATTTCCTTATTTTGGAAATAAATTAGTTTATGATCCTGTATTTTCTGTTAATAATCAATATACAAACACATCTACTACAAATTTACCTACTACAAATTTACCTACTACAAATTTACCTACTACAAACACACCTACAAACACACCTACAAACATACCTAATATAATTACTTCTATTACATCAGGAATAAACTATAATCCACCTAGTATTATCATAAATGTCAAGCTTTTATCATGCTTTTATACATATATTATATGTAATTAAGAATATTGTAGGTAGTGTAGTGTAGTTTAGTGTTGTGATGTGATTAAAATAAGTTATTAATATTATATAATTAAAATTAATTATATAATTTTTGTGAATATATATATAAATGGCAACTACTCGAGATGATTTAAAAATGTTAGATAAAGTTAAATATAACAAGTATTTGGTACCAAGTTGGAAATTTACTAAATACAAAAGTATTAATGGAAGAATTTTCAAAGGAAACATGAAAAATAGATTGTTTAATGATGTTAACAAAATGTTAGGTCAAAAAGGAAGAGAAGTTATGTTAGACTTTTATTTTGAAAATGGTGACAATAGTTATCGTAGACTATCAGCAATGTTAAAACCTATACAAATGTTGGCATACGATTTAGTAACATCAACTGGTCTTCGTATTAAAAATAAGGGAAGAATGTTTATATCTAGTTACAAAGTAAACCAAAAAAGTTCACAAATGGATCCTAGTATGAAGTATCATGCTGATGATAGTCTAGGAGAAGGTAATGTTGAAACTTGTATATTTTACATTAAAAAAAGTGATAAAATTAAAGGAGGTAATTTGTGTTATATCAATTCTAACGGTGAGAAAAAACTAATTAGAATAAAAGAAAATGATTTATTGGTTTTTAGTGGTGATATCGAACATAAACCTAATTTAGTAACAGGTGTAGGTGAAAGAAATGCTGTTATTTTACAATTTCATTCTATGAGATAATTTACAAACTACTGTGTGAAGCTGATATAACTGTTAGTATATATAACATAATCGATACTAAACTACAACTAAAAAATATAGAAACATGTCTCCTAAAAGTTGGATAACTTCTATATAAACTTGTTTCGTCGCTTTTTTCTTCGTCTTCTTTTTTCTCTTCTACATAATTATTGATAATAATTATTTGATTTTGTTTAGGAATACTATTGGATAATAAACTATTGTTTAAACACAAGTTTTCTCTAGTTATTTCGTATATGATACCACATAATTCTATGTCATAAGTCAAACTAATCGTGTAGTCTAAGTTATTGTGAATAATTTTCCATTTATATCTAAAATTTTGCCTTGGAATATTTATTTTAGTTTTTAAAAAATCTAACAACTCATTTGGAGATAGATTAAGAAAAAAAGTATAATCAACCTTAAATAAATATTTTTCAATTCTCTTACTAATTATTGAATGATTATGTTTATATATAATCATTGGAACACTTGTAAAAATAGGTTTAACTATGTTGGGATTTATATTAATATTTAAAATCTGTATATTTATGTTATTATTTATAATTGGATTAACTACAACCGGCTTTTTACACAACATACACTTAGCATCTTTTGACTTAATCCAATCAAAAAAACAATTGATATGATAGTAGTAAACACAATCACACAATATATTTTTAATAAAATTAGTTTCGTCAAGACATATTATACAATGTTCATCTACATTATTTTGGTGTATTATTTCAACATCATTATAATCAAATTCCATAATTTATTTTAAATAGTATAATATAAAAACTCAACAAAATAATTAAACAATATAATCAATAAATGAAAACATTACTGTTATTACCTAATCAACTATTTAGCAATAAATATATTTCTAATCTCGATATAACACATATAATTTTGTGGGAACATCCTGATTATTTCACAAAGTATAATTTCAATAAAAAGAAATTAATACTACATAGAGCATCAATGAAATATTACCAACAATATTTAACCAACAAAAAATACAAAGTTCAATACATTAATTTCAATCAACAATTTACATTCAAAACCAATATGTGTATGTTCGATCCAATCAATAAAATGAAATTACCAAAACACATAGATATTTTAGAATCACCCAATTTTTTACTAACAAGTAATGATTACAAATTATACAGAAATAAAACAAAAAGTTTTAAGTTCAATAACTTTTACCTATGGTCTAAACAACAACTAGATATTTATCCACAACTAAAGTCACTAGATAAATACAATAGAGAAACATTCAAAAACAAACAACAAATACCACAATTAAAACAAATACACTCTGCTAACGACAAAAAACTAATAACAGAAGCAACAACATATGTCAACAAACATTTCAGTAAAAATTTAGGTAATACAAATAACTTTATATATCCAATTACACACAAATCTACACTCGTTTGGTTTAACAACTTTTTAACAAAGAAATTAAACAATTTTGGACCATACCAAGATTTCGTTAAGCAAGATGAAAACTTTATGTTTCATTCAGTGTTATCTGCCAGTATCAACATAGGTTTGTTAAACCCACGAGAGATAATAGAAAAATTACATAAAGTTTATAAAAAAGTTAGAGAAAATAGTTTTGAAGGATATTTAAGACAGCTATTTTGGAGAGAATATCAAAGATATACTTACACATATATAGATTTCTCGAAACACAATTATTTTAATCTCAACAAGAAATTAACCAAACAATGGTATAATGGAACATTAGGTATTAAACCAATAGATGACTTAATTGTTTCTGGTATAGATACTGGTTATATTCATCATATCGGAAGACTAATGTACATTGGAAACTATATGGTATTAAGTGGTATTTCACCGAAACAAGGTTTTAAATGGTTCATGGAATTTTCGTGTGATAGTTATGAATGGGTAATGTATCAAAATGTATTAGATATGGTATTTTTCGTTACAGGTGGAATGACTACCCGTAAACCTTATATTTCTTCATCTAACTACTTAGTTAAAAACAGCGATTATAGTTGTGATAATTGGTGTAGTGTTTGGGACCAAAAATACAAAATGTTTCTTAAAAACAATAAACAAAAACTTTGGAAATTTAGATATCATTTTCCAACATTAAACAAATAATTTATTACAAATGAATATTTAATTTCTTCTTATAAATCCTGTTTGTAAAGATAAATCTAAGGCACATCTATAGCAAATAAATATGGGTACGGTTGCCAAACCATTTATTTCATTATATCGTAATCTTTCAGCTATATCATATATATTTAATTCGCCTTCAATATCTGCATTACACCTACGACAATGAATAAGTGTTTGATAATCTGGGTGATTTCTTACATTATCAAAAATAATTCCCCTTTGTCTTCTTAACATAGGCATTGGTGGTATATCTAATGCTTTGCTTCTCCATCTTTCCGCGAATGCTTTTACTCTGTTTCGTTTAGCTATACTCTTTTGTTTTCGTTCATTTATGTTATAAACATTTTGTTTCATATTTTTACGAGTTTTTAATGTATTTCCTAAGTCATTATTTGGTAGATAATTTGAAATTTCAGTCATTAGATAAGAGTTATCGAAAACATCACCAGCAGTGGCAGCAGGCATATCACCAGCACTAGGTTTTTTACCAGCGGCACCATCACGTGGGTATGGACTACCATAATCACCAGCACCAGCAGAAAGAGCACGAGCACTAGGATTTTTACCAGCGGCACCAGCAGCACTAGGATTTTTACCGGGACTAGACTTTTTTTTAGCAGGGGGACTAGACTTTTTTTTAACATGTGTAGGTCTAGACTTTTCAAGTAAAGTCTTATGTATTCTTCTAGCTGTATTACATTTTTCTAAAAGTTTTACTAATTCAGCCTTATTATTTTTAGAGTATTTTCTACAACC
>Ga0213865_10002867_pt1 | contig 10759 bp, 8 predicted proteins | sample PICome_6_FD_160100 | JGI IMG/M metagenome (GOLD analysis project Ga0213865, IMG submission 160100) | Coastal seawater microbial communities near Pivers Island, North Carolina, United States - PICO282 | ecosystem: Environmental > Aquatic > Marine > Coastal | place: USA: North Carolina | collected... | reverse complement strand
ATACGACCCGAATCCAAGAACTGACTTCATGGGGAATTGATGGGATTATCACTGATTTTCCAGACCGAGCAAAATCCAAATAAAAAAAGGGATAAATCTAAAAAAGAAGATTTATCCCGTTGTGTACTGAAGGCGGGACTTGAACCCGCACGAACATTACTGTTCATTGGATTTTAAGTCCAACGTGTCTACCAATTCCACCACTTCAGCTTGGACTAAAATTGAGCGAAAGACGGGATTTGAACCCGCGACCCTCACCTTGGCAAGGTGATGCTCTACCCCTGAGCTACTTTCGCAATTGGAACGCAAATGTAAGGCAATTTTCCCAAAAACTACAAGTCCTTTTTCTTCCCCAACTTCTTCCGTAGGCTATTGAGTTGCATCAATGCCTCTATCGGCGTCAAGTGGTCGATTTCCAAATCCATAATTTGCTCCCGAATTTCTTCCAATAAGGGATCGTCCATTTGAAAGAAATTCAACTGCATATTGTCATCCCCTGCCGTACCTTTTGCCCCACGACTGGCTTCTAACTTTTCGAGCATCTGCCTAGACTGCCCCAAGATAAACTGAGGCATCCCCGCCATCTTTGCCACATGAATTCCAAAGCTATGGGCACTGCCACCTGGCACTAATTTTCGTAAAAACAATACCTCATCTTTGAGTTCTTTAACAGAAACCGAATAGTTCTGAATCCGCTCATATTGCTCTGTCATTTCATTGAGTTCGTGATAGTGTGTCGCAAATAAGGTTTTGGGTTGGTGAGGATGTTCGTGCAAATAAGTGGCAATCGCCCAGGCAATTGATATCCCATCATAGGTGCTGGTGCCTCGCCCAATTTCATCGAGCAAGACCAAACTGCGTTCTGACAAATTATTGACAATCGCTGCGGTTTCGTTCATCTCGACCATAAAGGTTGATTCACCCAATGAGATATTATCACTCGCCCCAACACGCGTAAATAGTTTGTCAACAATTCCAATTTCAGCCCGATCCGCTGGGATATAACTTCCCACTTGTGCCATCAGTACAATCAATGCGGTTTGTCGTAGCACCGCCGACTTACCTGACATATTGGGCCCGGTAATCATAATGATTTGTTGGTCCTTTTTATTGAGCTCCAAGTCGTTGGGTATATAAGACTCCTCGGGAGGCATTTGAAATTCAATCACTGGATGGCGGCCTTGAACTACGGTCAACGCATCGCCATCATTCATCGTTGGGCAATGGTAGTTTCTTGTCTTGGCCAAGCTGGCAAAACCGCATAAACAGTCAAGCTCTGCCAACAAACGTGCATTTTGCTGTATGCTTTCTATATAAGGCACCAATCCCTCCACAAGCTCCTGAAACAAGCGCTGTTCGAGTTGAGCAATCTGTTCTTCCGCACCCATGATTTTTACCTCATAGGTCTTGAGTTCTTCGGTGATATACCGTTCTGCATTGACTAGGGTTTGTTTACGAATCCAGGTTTCTGGCACCTTGTCTTTGTGCGCATTGCGCACCTCGATATAATACCCAAATACATTGTTATACGATATTTTTAGAGAGCTAATTCCTGTACTTTCTGACTCTCTTTTCAGCATCTCGTCTAGGATTTGTTTTCCACCTCGAGCCATAGATCGATACTCATCGAGCTCTGCAGAAAAGCCATCCGCGATGGTGTCGCCTTTTCCCAATTGTGCAGGGGCGTCTTCGGATAATCTTTCCGAAATCCATTGGCTACAGTCCGTGCATGGGTCCAACCCATTCCCCAAAGACTGTAGGGCACTCTGATCACTTTGTGATGTAATTTCTGTGATTTCAGGAATCAGCAACAAAGTGTTTTTGAGTTGGTTGATTGCGCGAGGACCAATTCTTCCCGTAGCCACTTTTGCCATCAAACGCTCCAAATCCCCTACAGCTTGGAGCAAGTCTTGCATACGCTGTTTTCGGTTTGGGTGCGCATAAAAATCAGTAACCACGTCCAGGCGTCTTTGGATGGCTTTCAGGTCGGTAAGTGGTGCAGCCAACCAGCGCTTGAGCATGCGCCCGCCCATCGGGGTTTTGGTATGATCCATCACCTGTAAAAGGGTGGTTGCCTGTGGCGCATTGGGGTAGATCAGTTCCAAATTTCGGATGGTAAATGGATCCATCCACATATATGCCTCTCGATCGTAACGACGGATATGCGTAACATGATCCAACTGCGCATGTTCGGTTTCATTGAGGTAGTACAGAATTACACCGGCAGCGACAACTCCAGCCGACAATTCAGATATCCCAAAGCCCTTGAGTGAAGCAACCCCAAATTGTTCTTGAAGGTGCTCTGTGGCATAATTCTCCTGAAACACCCAATCCTCCAAAAAATATGCTGGAAACTGTGTGCCATAGCTTTCCAAGATTTGTTTTTTCATCGGCTTGGCAACCAAGACTTCCTTGACATCCAATTGTTGAATCAGCATCGCCATTTCCGTTTGACTTCCTTGGGTGAGTTGAAACTCGCCAGTAGAAATATCGAGAAAGGCCAAACCATGCATTTGTTTGTCAACATGTAGGGCTGCAACAAAGTTGTTTGATTTTTCATCCAAAACCCCTTCAGTCAAGGTCACGCCGGGGGTAATGAGTTCGGTGACACCACGTTTCACCAATTTTTTTGTTGTTTTTGGATCTTCCAATTGATCGCAAATGGCAACTCTCTCCCCTGCCCGAACCAATTTTGGGAGATAGGTTTCCAGAGCGTGATGAGGAAATCCAGCAAGCTCTGTTTCACTCGCACTCCCTGCACCTCTTTTGGTGAGTACAATTCCCAAAATACCTGCTGCTCGTACCGCATCGTTTCCAAAAGTCTCATAAAAATCGCCCACACGAAACAACAACAAAGCATCAGGGTATTTCACCTTAATCTCATTGTACTGCTTCATCAGCGGTGTTTCCTTGGATGATGGTTTTGCGGCCAAATTCAATTGTGTTGTCTTGCTAAAATACTTATTTGCTTTGGAACATTGTTTGCCCATCAAGTTGTATTTTTGATTCATGCGTAAACTCAAAAATGCAGAGCTCAACCGGTTGGATGTGGACAGCTTTAAACAAGCCCCCAAAAGCCCACTTGTTTTGGTTTTAGACAATGTGAGAAGCACTCATAATGTCGGATCAATTTTCCGCACAGCTGATGCGTTTAGAGTACAAGAAATTTTACTCTGTGGAATCACAGCAACCCCACCTCACAAAGACATTCGAAAAACTGCTTTGGGTGCGACAGAAAGTGTGCAGTGGCAATATTGCGAAAACACCATAGATGCAATTCAAAATCTCCAATCTAAAGGGGTCGTCGTTTTGGCAGTCGAACAGGCAGAAGGGTCAACAAGTTTGTCGGATTTCAGCCCTCTGCCTGATACCACTTATGCTTTGGTCTTTGGACATGAAGTCAAAGGAGTATCTCAAGAGGTTGTCAGTGCTGCCGATGCGGTATTGGAAATCCCTCAAGAAGGCACAAAGCACTCTCTAAATGTATCGGTTAGCGTAGGGTTGGTTGTTTGGCAATTGTTTAGTTCGTTGACAAAGCGCTTCTAAGGCGATTGATCACTTCGTGGTAATCTCTGTCATTTGTCACAAAATCGAGCTCACTCAAGTCGATTTCAACAATGTTCCAGTCTGGGTGAGATCGCTTAAACTCTTGATAACCCTGACGCACCTTGTCTAAATATTCCGCATCAATCGTTCGCTCATAGCTCCGTCCTCTTTTTTTGATATTTGCCAATAACCTAGGGGTGGTTTGCTTGAGTAAAATATACAAATCTGGCTTTTTTACATCGGGCATCATATTGTAGAAAATTGTACGATACAGGGCAAACTCATCAGGTGAAAGGGTAAACTGAGTAAAAATCAAAGATTTGTGTACTTCATAATCCGACACAACCCCTTGACCAAACAAATTGGGTTGTTCAGAAAGTTCGCGTTGCTGTTTAAATCGATCCGCCAAAAATGACATTTCTAATGGGAAGGCATAGCGGTCCGCATCATCATAGAATTTGGGTAAAAATGGATTTTCAGCAAAACGCTCCAAAAAAAGCTTTGCCTGAAGATCTTCAGCGATTTGTTTGGCCAAGCTTGTCTTTCCACATCCGATGGTGCCTTCTACACAAATGCGATTGAATTGTCTCAAAAAGTGAATTGCAGGTCGTTGTAGTGCTTCGCTAAACGTTGAAATTTTGGTTGTATCGTCACAGATCTTTGTCAATTGAGCAACCGTTTGGTTCTGATTTGGAACACTCTTTTGAGGAGCAATCTCACAAAGGGGTTGAAGGACAAACAAGCGATCATGAAATCGCGGGTGAGGCACCGTCAGCTCGTCTGAGTGAATAATATCATTTTCAACCATGATCAAGTCAAGGTCAATCGGTCGATCATGGTACAAGCCGTCAGCAACTTGTTTTCGGCCCATTTCATTTTCGATTGCTTGAAGGCCTTTCAAAATGACCTTGGGTGTTTTTTCTGACGCAGCAACCAGACAAGCATTTAAAAAAATGGCCCCAGAAAAACCCACAGCTGGCACTTCATATACAGAGGAACATTGCAGGACTTGGCCAATTTCATTATCAATCCGATTGACAGCTTGCTGAAGATTGGCTAGGCGATCGCCCATGTTGCTTCCCAAAGCGATGTATGTTTTTCGCATTCCCACAACACAAAAGTCGTAAAAGAAATCATATTCCTTTTATATTTGTAGAAATAAGCTTTCTATGCAGTTTTTAAAGAATTTACTCGCTTCTGTTCTCGGAACCTTCATCGCCATTGTACTCGCCTTTGTGTTTCTATTTATCATCATTGCTGGTGTGGCATCATCTATTGACAGTACTGAAGAGGTGAATGTAAGAGATAAATCGGTCTTGACAATCAACTTGCAAAAACCGGTTACAGATCGCAGTCCGAATCAATTTGAATTAGAAGCTGCTTTCGATCTCGATGCTGAGGCCATTGGTTTGGATAAAATTTTGGCATCTGTTCGTGCAGCAAAGGACGATGAACGCATTGAAGGGATCAGCATTGAGCACACTTTTTTACAGTCTGGGATGTCACAAACCCAAGCGATGCGCGATGCGCTTTCAGATTTTAAACAATCTGGAAAGTTCGTTTATGCCTATCATGATTTTTATACCCAAAAAGACTACTATTTCGCATCGGTTGCAGATTCTGTTTTTGTCCACCCCGAAGGCGGTGTAGACATTAGTGGGCTTGCGTCTGAAGTTCTGTACCTCAATGAATTTCAAGACATTACTGGCATTCAGATGCAAGTGATTCGAAGTGGTGCCTACAAAAGTGCTGTTGAACCCTTTTTACGCGATGAAATGAGTGATGAAAATCGGGAACAAATCAAATCCCTCTTGGATAGCTTCTGGAAAGAAATGCTTGTGAAAATGGAGGAACGCACAGCTTTGAATGCCAAAAAAATCAATCAAATCGCTTCGGATTTAGATGCCTCAGTTGCTGCAAATGCAGTCAAAATCGGGGTGGTTGATAACACCCTCTTGCGAAACGAGTACAAAGAGTTATTGAGAAACCAAATGGAATTGGGTGAGGACGATAAGCTCAATACCATTGATATTGAAGACTATCAACAAACTGTCAAATCCCATCTTGGCGATGGCAAAGATCGAATTGCCGTGGTCTATGCCCAAGGGGAAATCATTTATGGAGAGGGTGGTGAATTTCAAATCGGACAGGAGCTATTTATTCGAACTCTCAAAAAAATCAAAGAAAATGATCGAACCAAAGCTGTGGTCATTCGTGTGAACTCTCCAGGAGGTAGCTCGCTTTCCTCTGAATTGATTTATCAAGAAATCGAAGCCCTTAAAGAAGAAATGCCAGTGGTGGTTTCTATGGGTGACCTGGCTGCATCTGGTGGGTACTATATTGCTGCAGGGGCAGATTTTATCTTTGCTGAGCCCACAACAATCACAGGATCGATTGGCGTATTTGGCATTCTTCCCCTTGTTGAGGATTTGGCCGAAAACTGGGGCGTACGTGCAGAACAAGTGAGCACGCATCCAAATGCATTACTATACAGCCCGATGAAGTCACTCACTCCATCGGCAAGACAGGAAATCAGACAACAAATCAAACGGGTATACTCCACATTTTTGGAGCGTGTTGCAACGGGTAGAAATATGAGTGTTGAGGACGTTGACAAGGTTGCACAAGGTCGCGTTTGGAGTGGTTCTGATGCCTACAACATTGGCTTGGTCGACTCTTTAGGTGGACTTGAAGAAGCCGTTGCCTATGCCGCCAAGTTAGCGGAAACAGAATCTTACCGAACAACGAACTACCCCAAGTTTAGCGATGATTTTGAATCCTTCCTTCAATCTCTTCAGCCAAGTCCGTTTGGGCAAACTGCCATTGGAAAGTCAATTCAGCATTTTCAATCCTTATTTTCAAAACAAACAACGCAAATCAACCATATTCAAGCACGGATTCCTTTTGATCTCAATATCCGTTAATGGACACCTCAAAACATCTCGCCGCGCAAAAACTCTATCTGTATCTCGCCGCGCTGTTTATCACTTCATTAGTTGTATCTAATCTGATTTTTCAGAAATTTTTCTATTGGTATCCCTTCGATTGGGAAATCATGGGAAACAGCTTGTTTGAGCTTTCTGTAGGCATCCTACCCTATCCAATAACCTTTTTGGTAACCGATTTGATCTCTGAAATTTTTGGTAAAAAAGCCGCAAACAGAGTGGTGGTTGCCGGTATTTTTGCATCGTTTTTTTCCATGGGTATTTTACTGTTGGCTGGCGTGGTCCCTGCACTCCCAAACTCGCCCATCGATGATGCAACCTTCAACAACGTATTTGCCTTGTCCCCCATTGCCGTATTGGCTTCGATGATGGCCTATCTTTTTGCGCAGTTTATCGACATTCGTATCTATCACTTTTGGAAAAACTTGACCAAAGGTCGACACCTATGGTTGCGGAACAACTTCTCTACTTTTGCCTCCCAGTTTATCGATACCTTTACCGTTGTTGGCTTGTTATGTGTCTTTGGTGTGTTGCCATGGGATGCTTTCCTCGGTCTGTTAATTTCTGGCGTTGTGTTTAAAATTCTAGTGGCTCTAATCGATACGCCCTTACTCTATTTGAGTGTCAATTGGATTCGCTCCTACTATAAGCTAGAAATCAATGAAGAAATCAAACTTTAACCATAAATATTCCAGTGTTTTTGGTGTTTTTTGGCTGATCTGCGTTGGCATTGGTCATGGGCAAGACTTTCGCCAAAGTCCCTTAGACTCCCTCTATGCCCACTATGAGCGTTCCATTTCAAACAAAACCCTAGCTGGTGTTGAAACGCTACTTATTCTCAATGATCGTGTGGTTTGGCATCAAGCCCAAGGGGTTGCGGATGTTGCCGCCAAGACTCCTCTTCAGCCCAATAGCATCTATTACATCCAGTCCATGACCAAGCCCATCATCAGTGTTGCTATCATGCAACTTGTTGAGCGTGGCCTTCTGGCACTTGATGATCCAATTGAAATGTATATCCCCGAAGCAAAAGGTTTGCTTGTGGCCAACAATCCCGATCTTGGAGTAGATAGCCCAACGCAAAAGGTCAATCGATCTCTGACCATTCTCGACTTGCTGACCCATACCTCAGGCCTTTCTCACGGGCTTGGTGACAGCAAACTTGATCAGCAGCTTTTCAAAGCACTGTATGATGAAACCCTAAACTACCGTTCTCATGAATCCCTAGAAGACAGGGTATTCACGCTTTTATCGTTTCCGCTAGTGGCACAGCCAGGAACACAGTGGTACTACAGCGCTGGCGCAGATGTATTGGCACTCATCCTCCAGCGGGTTTCCAAACAATCCATCCCCACCTACCTCAAGACAAATATTTTTAACCCCCTTGACATGCATGATACGGGCTATGACCTCGATGAATTACAATCTCGGCATGTGATGAAGCTCCACAGTCGAAATGAAAGTGATCCTGTCAAACGACACGAGCAGCAAGTCCCTAACTCAGGAAACACCATCTATGGAGGTACCCACGGTCTGTTTTCAACAGCTACTGATTATGCGCAATTCTGCTTGATGATCCTTCACAATGGAACTTGGAATGGGGCTCAAATTCTCAAAGCCGATACGGTAAAGAATATCCGAACCAATCACACCGCTGATCTATATAATGAAGAAGGAGCTGGATTTGGATTGGGGTTTTCGGTCATCTTAATTCCTGAAAAAATGAATCGTCCAGGTGGGGTTGGACAACTCCAGTGGGGCGGTTATTTCAGTACGCATTTTTTTATCGATCCTGCGCATAAGGCCATTGGCATCACACTGACCCAGCAGATGCCAGGTGGGGAAGATATCAATACCCCTTTTCAAAACGAGGTGTATCGGGCTTTGAATTAAGCCACTGATAGAGACACACAAACCCCTTCATGTCCACGTACATTCATCACTTTGTGATCCGAAAAAATGAGGTATTGCCCCTTAACACCCACAAGGGTGCCAGTAAATTGTTTTGCCTTAACAAGGTTTACACTCGTTACACTTGTTGGAGGACTTTGGAGAGGGAACTGTAAAGACAATGTTTTTTCTTGCAATGCGCTGCTGGCATAGTCTTTTACTTCATCGGGAAGGTAGGACAATGCCCGTTCTCTCTCAGCGATCAGGTCTATTGGTTGAGGGGTTTGGGTTAACATCTGCCGCCAGTTGGTTTTGTCGCTGTAAAGCGCTTTGAGTGCAACTTCCGTAATTCCCGCCAAGTATCGGTTTGGCACCTCCACAATCGGAATAGTTTGATGAGCCCCCTGATCGATCCAGCGAGTGGGCACTTGTGTTTTTCGTGTTACCCCTACTTTTAGACCACTCGACACTGCCAGATAAACAATATGAGGTTGGAGTTGCACCTTTTTCTCATACGCCAAATCACGGTCTTCAATGTCTAGGTGAGCCTTACTGAGCTCTGGACGCATCACCCAATCGCCTGCACTTGGCATTTCAAAAAAACAAGACTTACAAAAACCCTGTCTAAAAATCGGTTGGTCTATGCCACAACTCATACAGGAAAAGCCCGTATGGGTCAAGGAAATTGACTTCCCAATAAGGTCATTGACACGAACAAACATAGATGGGAATGTCATATAGTAATGAATCGGCTCGTTGAGTTCCGTTCTCATCTTGCGCAAAGGGCCTTCAATCATCGTACTTTTTTTCGTTATTTTTGTCATAAATATACTCTATTTATGCCCATTCCATTGCTCCATTCTGTATTGTCTTGGTTTCTCAAAAAGAGGGTACATCAGATTGAGCTGTTTCTCAAATACCCAAACGAGGTACAGGGCGAATTGCTCACCAAGCTCATCGATCAAGCCAAAAACACTTGGTTTGGACAGAAATATGGATTTCCATCAATCACCTCATACAAACAATTTGCGGATCAAGTACCTGTCTCAACCTATGAGGATTTGGCAGATCTCATCGGTCGGACTCGAAAAGGAGAGCAAAATCTGTTTTGGTCTTCCAATATCAAATGGTTTGCCAAATCGAGTGGCACAACCAATGCCAAAAGCAAATTTATCCCTGTTTCAAAAGAAGCCCTAAACGAATGTCATTTTAAGGCCGGTAAAGATATGCTGAGCTTGTATTTTAATAACAACCCCGATTCGCAACTCTTTCAGGGGAAGGCATTGCGCTTGGGCGGAAGTAAGTCTCTTTACGAAGAAAACAACACCTATTTTGGTGATTTGTCTGCGATTATCATTGAAAATCTACCCCTTTGGGCAGAGATTGTAAGTACGCCTAGTCATAAGGTCTCCATGATGGAGGAATGGGAAACAAAAATGCAAGCCATCATCCAAGCGTGCGTCAATGAAGATGTGACCTCCCTTGCAGGAGTGCCATCATGGATGCTTGTGCTTTTGCAAAAGATTCAAGAACAAACTGGTCACCAAAATCTTTTGAAACTATGGCCCAATGCCGAAGTGTACTTCCATGGCGGGGTGAGCTTTAATCCTTATCGAAACGAATACCGCAATATTTTCCCAAGTGACGATTTTCAATATTATGAAATCTATAATGCTTCCGAGGGCTTTTTTGGTATACAGGATCAAAATGACTCCGATGAACTCTTATTGATGCTTGATTACGGTATCTTTTATGAGTTTATCCCAATGGATACCTATGGAACATCCAATCAAACTGTGATTCGCTTGTCGGAAGTCGAAGCGGGAAAAAACTATGCTGTGGTCATTACGACCAATGCAGGCCTATGGCGCTATCAAATTGGGGATACCATACGCTTTACCTCAACCAGTCCCTATCGTTTTAAAATCACGGGGCGAACCAAGCACCATATCAATGTGTTTGGGGAGGAACTCGTCATCGAAAACGCCGAAACCGCCCTTGCCGATGTGAGTAAAGCACATCAAACTTCGGTGATTGACTTCACGGCTGGTCCCGTTTTTATGGATGGGAAGAAAAAAGGAAAACACGAGTGGATTGTGGAGTTCAAATCACCCCCTAAGGATATCGATCAATTTATGAGTGACCTCGATAAACGCTTGCAAGAGCTCAACTCCGACTATGAAGCCAAGCGATATAAAAACATGACCCTCGACTCTTTAGAAATGCATGTTGGTCGCGAAAACTTATTTCACGACTGGTTAAAAGACAGAAATAAACTGGGTGGCCAAAATAAAATCCCGCGGCTATCTAATAGTCGGGAATTTGTTGATGTTTTACTGGAAATGAACCGCTAAGAAACTGCTTTTAGTGCTTGCAGT
>Ga0213865_10002866_pt1 | contig 10763 bp, 19 predicted proteins | sample PICome_6_FD_160100 | JGI IMG/M metagenome (GOLD analysis project Ga0213865, IMG submission 160100) | Coastal seawater microbial communities near Pivers Island, North Carolina, United States - PICO282 | ecosystem: Environmental > Aquatic > Marine > Coastal | place: USA: North Carolina... | reverse complement strand
TAGTCCATCCACTACTCTTCTGTGCGTTCACAAATAGTGTGGGTTTGAAGGGGATACGTTTCTTTACTGGTTGTCCGCCAGAATATCCACGATATAATAGTGTAGAACCGTATCGGTCAACTCGTGTATAAAAATCCATAGAAAATCCTAAGTTAAGGTTGTATTATACAGGAAGATAATACAAAAGTCAAGACAAAATTTGGTAGCCCGTAGGAGAATCGAACTCCTGTTGCATGGATGAAAACCATGTGTCCTAACCACTAGACGAACGGGCCAAAAAAAATCCCTCATCATCGGAATATTGAATCTACTTCGATTGACACCTACTAAGTGTGTTCTTTCATTCAAACCCCTAGAGGGGAGACTTGCCTCAATGTGCTGTCACGCAATTGTGACTCGTTGAGTTTGTCCTCTACTGGTTTTGTTTTTTTAACTTTTCCACTTTTTATCGTCTCTACCAATGGTGTGTGAATCATTCGTAATAGAGTCAGTCGCTTATTCACCGTCTAGTAACAAACTTCCCTAGGCGAGTGGTCACGTATTCCCAACCAGTAAATCTATTATACTAAACTCAACGGGGTTTGTCAAGCGTTTTATTCAATTATTTTAAAACCTATATGTCGGTCTTCGGGTCTTGATTTCATACCAACATGGTCTTGGGTAATTCCCATAGACTTAGAGATGACTTGAGTTGTTGCCCTTGTGAACTTACAGTTGGTTCCGTGGAAGTTATATACTTCATACAGTTCCTTCGCAGTCTTACCCGCACTGATACATTCGGTATTGGGGTGATGACACATAAATGTGTACTCACGATTCTGTCCTTTACCGTCAGCACTTAGGTAGGTTTTGACTAGTCGTTCTACACAACCAAATGGGCCACCGTTTAGTGGGAACTCATGTTTTAACAATAAGTCATTCATGTACAGTGCCGCTCTACGAGAGAACGAGTAACATGACATGAATAGACCAAGGTTTGCCCAGTCCAGACCATGTTCCATAGTGAAGTCCATCTGTCTTTTAAACTCGTCAGGGTCTTCCAGATATGAATCGTGTTCCATTACAAAGAATCGTTCTCGACTCTCTGCACGTTTCTTTATCAACTGCCAATGGGTAATGTCACCAGCACGTTCAGTCTTGCTGCTTTCGTTCCCACTCTGCATCTTGTGAAGAAGGGGTTTCCAGTTGTAAAGGGGTTCTAACTCCGCAATGGTGTCGGGAGTATAACATTGAATTACTTCTATGTCAAGAAGATTTTGTTTTGACCATGATTCTAATGCAATCTCTGTGTACTTGACAGAGGTCGGATTATTCAGGTCTGCAATCATATATGCTTTCATACTATAATGAAGAGGGCAGTTTCCCGCCCTCTCCTCTCTTGTTAGAGTAGTGGTTGCAATGCAATCGCCATCAAACCGATGGTTCCTACAAACAACCCGAACTCCATCTTAGCTTCGGTTGTCATTTTCATTATGTCCTCGTTGAAATTAAGAGATTTTAATTTTACGAGGCTGCTTCTCTTTTGGGATTTCCAACTTCAGGGTTACTGCAAGGATACCGTCTTTGAGTGAAGCACCAGTTACTTGTACATACTCACTAAGTCGAAACTGTCTTCTAAAGGCCTTCGTGGATATACCACGGTGAATTACTTCACGGTCTCTAGACTCATGTTGACCACTAATGGTCAAAGACCTTTCTTTCTGTTCAACACTTATTTCTTCTTGTGTGAATCCCGCAACGGCTACCTCAATGACGAACTCATCTTCCGTTAACTTCACAATGTTGTGAGGTGGGTAATGGTCGTTAGCGTGTTTGGTTGCGTATTCAAGTTCGTTAAATAAATGGTCGAAACCAATAAATGCGGAACGTGGGAATAGTTGTTTACCTACTTTTAGATTTGTCATGTCGCTTTATCTCCTATATTAATTTAGCAAGATGAATAGGAACCCGAACCTACGGCATTCCTACATGTGTCACAAAACTGTAACACACTACTATATATAAGAATTAAAAATTATATTTCAAGCCCTTATATAAAGTTTTTTGGGTCAGTGTCAGGGTCACTCTCAAAACCAAATGAGAATGTAACCCGTGATACTGTGGGTTCCAGATGATGCCATGTTCCTCTCGGAATCCATACGCAATCGCCTGGCTTCATAACAACAGTCTGGTCTGAGTTCCTTGGTTGTTCTTCTTCACCAATAGTTATCTTACACTCATTGATGACTTGAACTAGGAACACATCCATGCTGTCCTTATGTCTTGGATACGAACCAGAGTTTTGACCGAATCCAACAAACGCAATGTTGGTAATCTGTGGTGGCCCTTTTTCGTATTCAAATTTCTTTGGTGCGGGATGGACAAAAGTATGTTCCATCTCCTCCACAATTTCTTTTGCAAAGTGAGGTGCTGACGGACGATGGTGAAAAGAGTTTAGACCAAGTCTATTCTTATCACTGTTCCAATCATAAAGGTCTACTGGATGGGTATCAATCATTCGCATGATTTTATCCCAGCTAACTTCGCAATCTCTGACGGTACTCCACCATACTTCTTTGTTGCGAATCAGTTCCTTACGTTTCTCGAACCCAATCATTTCCAGTCTTTTGTACTAAAGTGGTGGTCAATCCTACACTTACCATAGTAGATAATACCCAACCATATAGTAAACAGGATACCATCTAAGTAAGAGAGGTTGTTCCAGATACTAGCAAAGTCCATTACTTATTACCTATGTTGTACTTCGGACACAGTTCCCATTGTTCTTTGTCTTTGTATCCGATAATTTTAATCTGTCTGAGAGGCGCACAGTCTTGTGCGACTTCTTTGTTTTGAATTTCAACTAAACCCCAGTCGGATAGTAACGTTGCAATCGTATTCCTACGTTGCACATCACTCTCTTCGAGGTTTGCTTTCTTGCCGTCCAACATAAACAACTCTTTAAAATGGACAATATAATACCGTCCCTGTTTATGCAAGATGTGACAGGATTGAAATAGTTTTTGTTCTTTGCGAGATGCGACACCGATACGTGTCAGAGTTTCACGAACTTTGAGGAAGTCGTCAGGTTCAGCCAGAGTTATCTCTAACATACTCACAGGACTCCATGATACTAAATTACTTTCTTCCACCTTTATTCACCTTTTCTTTTATTTGTTTAACTTGTGAAGGTGAGAGAAGAGATAGTATTTGGCGTGCCTTTTCATTACTATATCCATAATAAGTTTTCACCGACTCAAGGTCATTTTCTAATTCAGGTTTTACCCACTTAGAGAAACGTTTTCGTTTCCTAATTATATTTATAAGAAACGAGAATTGTAGACGGGAGTCTAGGTGGTGATACTTGTTCATCTCATTGGCGATAACAACAGTGTCAGAGAAGTACGATAGTGAACGGTTTGTCATGAAAGGGTTGTACGCCTTCTCATCTTCACGGGTCACCATGATATCTTTCTTGGAGTAGTTAATCGCATTCACATAATCAAAAGGGTTCATTAGGGAAATATTCTCCGTTTCCAAGGTAGGTTATCAGGGTCTTCGTCTTCAGTTGTTTCCAACACTATACCACACTTATCAAGGAAAGTCAATCCATCTTCTGATTTATAGGTATGTCCGTAAACAACTCTGGTGATTCCTGCTTGGTGGATAAGTTTTGCACAGTCGATGCAAGGCGCACACGTTGAGTATAGAACTGCACCCTCCGCCGATTCCGTTGATTTTGCAACTTTCGTGATTGCATTCGATTCCGCATGAAGAACTTCCTTTTTTGTTTTTAGAGTCTGGTCATCGGGCATACCAACGACATCCTCACAGTTATTATCCCACCCACTAGGCATACCATTATACCCAATAGAAATGATGCGATTGTCTTTTACAATTACGGCACCAACCTTCATCCTTCTTGCGGATGATAGTTGTGCATAGGTTTCTGCAACCTGTAGATGTGCCCTATCCCACTTATCCAAAGTCAAATTCCATCTGCATAGGTTTCCACTCACCATCAACCATAGTTAATGACATGGGTTTATACTCAGGGGGTTCGTTACTTGGTTCAATAACAATAACATACTCACCACTTGCAGTGTGAATTCTGTTACCGTATTCGTCTGTGCTGAGACACTTATCAAGAGTGTCAGTGTGTCTTAAATATTTAATCGCCATTATAACACCTTCGCAATGTTAGGACGGAAGTATCCGTCTGGTTTCATAATTTTACCGTTGTCATCTTTGACAACTTTCCCATCAACAAACTTAGACATGTTGGATGCACGGACTTCATTCCAGACTGCATCGAATGGAATATCCAATACGGATGCCATACCCATGATGACCCATACCAAATCTGCAAGACCATCCGCAACTTCTACGATGTCTTGTTTATGGAATGCTTCCCATGTCTCGTTGTATTCTTCTGTGATTAAAGACATGTACAGGTCTGCCATGTCTGATTTGATATCTTGGGGAAACTTCTGTTCCCCTTGCATCATGAACTGTTCTACTTGTTCTTGATAACTCATAATAAATCCCATCCGTGATTTGCTATCGCATTTAAAATAATAAAAATACATGTTGCCATGTGTGTCAACCACCAGACCGTTCTGATAAGGGCAATGGTGTCTGCTTCCCTATCGGTCTCTCCGACTTTCTCACCTAGTGATTTAGCCCAGATTCTCCACCATCTCTTCATCTTCACCCTCAGTTTGTGATGCACGTAGATATTTATAATAATCACCATTTACCGCTTCGAAGTCAGTCCATGTTTTACTCATCTTAACTTCTGCGAGTTCTTTGATACCAATCAATAGGTTCATAAGTTTATCTTGGTGTTCCGCTTTCATTCCCGTAAAGAATGGGTCATCACCAACATAGTGTAGGATATCATCGATATCATCAACGATTGTCCATGCTCTACTGAGGGACGATTCCAGTTTTTGAATACTATTCGAATTCAACATTTGCCATGCACTCCGTAAGACATGCTACTAGGTTTAGTTCATGGTCTGCCACAAACGCATTCTTGTATTGATAATCAGCGAGGATTAGAATGAGTTGTGGGATAGACGATGGTTTTACATTACCTTCCATAGCATCATAGATACCACGGAAGATTGCAGCGGGTTCGGTGTCCATATTATTGACCACCCAACTACGCATCTTTTTGAAGTCTTTGTTCTTTAGTGATTGGAAAAGAGTACTGTAGTTACTATTGTTATCATTAATGAGTACTCCAGTTTCCAATTTACCAGAGATAGAATGACGTTGTGCCTCATTGAGTACACGTCTCCAGTCTGGTGCATACTTACCAATCAGTCCAGCAATGACATCATTGTTATAGGTCACACCCTCACTATCAAGGATAGTTTGTAGTCGGGTCATAAACTGACCACACAAACCTGCCATGATTTTCTTGGATGTATTGAACTCATACACACTACAACGAGAATGTAGGGGTTCGATTACTTTGTTTTTAAAGTTACAAGTCAGAATGAATCGACAGTTCTGAGAGAACTCTTCGATAAAACCACGCAGTGCGGGTTGGGTTGACTGTGCATTGAGGTAGTCCGCCTCATCAAGGATAACAACCTTGTAACCGCCTGAGAGAGAAACGGATGAGGCGAACTGTTTAATCTTTCCACGAAGGGTATCAATGTTCCCTTCTTCCGAACCGTTGATGACAATATAGTCAAGTCCTAGTTCGTCACATATCGCACGAGCGATTGTAGTTTTACCAGTACCCGCAGTACCAGTGAACATCATATTTGGGATTTCTCCAGAGTCTACAATCTTTTGGAATGTAGTCTTTGCGTCCTCACTAAGAATAGTGTCTTGGACTTTGTGTGGGCGATACTTCTCCACCCAGAGGAATTCGTTAGACATATAGTCTCCATAATAATAAAGTGTTTCTATTAATGTACATTGTACACTATATGAAACAAATAGTCAAGAAAAATTCGGGGGTGGGGAGGAAAGGAGACTCACCCACCCCCACGTCACCAGAAGGGCAACGTTTACTTTGAACTATCGTCTTCCACGCCTTGTTCAGACTGATACTCTTCACAGAGTTGAATAATCTGAACTGCTTGGTCTCTTAGTTGACCAATGGTTGATAGTTCTTCACCTTTGAAACCACCACGTTGGACTACCGTGTCAATTACTGCAACGGTTGAACGGGCAACTCGGTTACCTAGTTCGTAAATCGCTGTGTGGTCTTTTACTGCTTTTGCCATTTTTTATACTCCGTATGTCGATGATTTTTCTAGCGCAATAAAGTATTCAATCGAAGATTGTTTACTTGTAAACTGAGATATAAGTTTCGAACTGATACCTACATCAAAGTCTTCGTTGACAACCTTTAGGTTACCAACATTCATGATAAAGTTGAAATCAACTCCATCGGGGTACGTACCCTCCACGTCAATAGAGAATGCGTTACTCGTTGTGTCCTTACTATCAATGACAGAAAGACGGACTGCACCAGTAGTAGGTGAGATAGAAATCTCATCATGACCAAGGGCGGCAGCGGCACGTTTTACTTTACCCAACGTATCTGTATCTAGGGTAAATTTAACTTCCGCATCTGGCATGTTGATGTCCTTGCCTGGCGATGTCAACATCTCAGGGTCAGAGAAGAAGTACTTCACTGAGGAACGACCAGTAGAGTCACCCACAACAACATAGTCCTTCTCGAACTTGAGTCGTGGTGAGTCAACCAATGACAGAACGTTTAGAAACTCTGTCAGGTCATAAATGCCAAATGAGGCGGGGAACTCTTCAGGGAGTTCAGCTTTAGATAAGACATTCCGTGCAACGGAGATTGTCTTCACAGTGCTACCTTCAGTGATAACAATGTTAGGGTTGATTGTTGAATAGTTCTTGAGAACGTTCAACGTAGTATCGGATAATTCCATAATGTAATCCTCTCGGTTTTCTAATTTATAAAGTGTATGATATCATACGTTTCATCAAAAGTCAAGACTTTATTTTACTAAAGTTCTTTTCTTTTACGAACTCAATCTTACGATGGAAATGAGCATCTTCGAGTTCGCTCTTATGTGAGATAACAAACACGTTTGTGTCCTCACCTAGTGTGGAGATAATCTTCATGAGGTTCTCAATACCCTCTTCGTCCAGTGACGAGTCAAATGTCTCATCAAGGACTAGCAGATTAGTCGCAACACTATTCTTCATCTTTGCAATCTGTCTCCATGTAAATAGTAGGGACAGGTCAATCCGTTGTTTCTCACCCTCAGAGAATGAGTCATACGAAAAGTTATCACGATGTCTTGAACGAATAGTCTCAACGAAACTTTCATCCAAATCAAAGTGTACAAAGAAATCTAGAATCTGTAGGTACTTGTTGGTCAACTGATTGATGACAGGCAAGTACTGTTTAATAATCTTAGTCTTGATACCAGTGTCTTTCAGTAACTCTGCATACACTTGGTTATACGAATGTTGTTCTGCAAGTTTGTACTTGGTGTCCTGTAGTTCATCTTTCTCTACACGTAGTTTATCTAAGTCTGCATTTGCTTCAGACAGGTCACCAGTCTCATTGTCAATACGAGAGATTTCCTCATTCAACTTATCGATGTTACGATTGATACTTGAAATCTCTTGGGTGTTTGCATCTACCTTGGATTGCCAGTTGCGAACTATTTCCAGTTCCTTACCTAGTTCCTCGACCTTTGCTTCCAACTCTGCGGAACGTGTCTTATGTAACTCTAGTGCGTTTGCAATAGTACCCGCTTTGGTCTTACATTTGTTTAGGTGATACTCTTTGGTTGATTTATCAATCTCTTGTTCACATGTAGGACATGTATCATTATCTTCAAAGAACTTTGCCTGTTTGACCACGTCCTTCTGTTGTGTCTTGAATCCAGCAGCGAACTCGTTCAGAGAACTCAGTTCCTTCTGAGCAGATACAATATCAGTAGTGACTGACTTGGACTCTGCAACATCCAGTGCAACCTTTTGGTTCGCCTCATTCAGTTCACGGATATTATCCTGTAGACCTTTAATAGTGTTGAGTTTCTCATTCTTTTGATGTGCAGTAATCTCACTCAGGTCACGGAGATATTTCTTCTGCGAATTGATTTTGGTATTCACCAGATTGATGGCATGTTCGTTTGACCCTATCTGGTCTTTAAGTAAACTCATCTTTTCTTTTAGAAGACCGTTCATCTTAGAGAACATATTGATATCAAGTAAGTCCTCAATCACCTCACGTCTAGAACCACCCGCCAACTGCATGAACGGTACAAAGGATGATGACCCCAGTACCACAATCTGGTGGAATGATTTGTGAGACAACATAAGAATGTTTTTCTCAAGCATAGACTGATATTCTTTTGCATGAGAATCTTGATTCACCATACTACCGTTGACCCATATCTCAAACTTGTTAGGTTTGATACCACGGACAACCTTGTACTTCTGTTTACCAATATCGAACTCAACCTCTACCAATGTACCTTTGGCATTGATAGTGTTGATTAACTGACTCTTGGATATCTTTCGATGTGGTTTACCGAACAGACCAAACGACAGGGCATCCAACATAGTGGACTTACCCGCACCGTTATGACCCACCACCAAAGTAGTCGGAGTCTCATCGAAACTGATATCTGTAAAATTGTTTCCTGTGCTCAGGAAATTCTTAAACCGTAGTTTTCTAAAATTTATCATCGTGTAATAGTACCATACTCATCAATCAAAGTCAAGCGGTTTTTTCTCCCAATACTGTTCAATGTCATTTCGATATATCCTAGAGAATACATTAAAGGGTATCTCCATATAACCTTCTGCCCTATCTGTCATTGTCCCGTGATAGTTCATATTACATGCGGAATAGATTGTACCTTCATGCATTCTACTATCAGTGGACGTGCAAATGTAATCAGCGTCAATCATCTTCATGGTTCTAGATACAAACCAAGAGGTGATGTTGTACTCCTTACTGTCTACCGCCAGTCTGGATATCTCATAGAATTTGGAATAGTCGGTGAACTCACACCCATAGTAGAATCGTAACCAGTGTCGGTTACATTTCTTTGGGCAATAAGACGTATATTGAATTGCACCTGTTAGGTTTCCTCTCTCAAATAATCCATAATATTTGTAGTCATGAACAAGGTCATCATGTTCATCGTATATTTTACCAAGATAATGATGTGATACAATTATCGATTTCGCATCGTCATATCCAATCTCATCTACAGTAAAGTCACTCTTCAAGACCACACCAATTACAAGGTTCACCCTTTGCTACACCCATTAAACTATTTTCAACGGTGCAGTAGTGTTCCCAATATGGGAAAGGATTTTCTCTTGCTAAATCCTCTGGTGTTGCCTTTATGTGACTTGAGTCTTTCAAGTCTTCTCCATAACGTCCACGGTCACGATTGCCGTCACCATTTAGTTCAGTCAAGTCTTGTTGTTTATGTTTCTGGTTCTTACCCCAGATTTTATCCCAGCCATCATTATAGTCTTTACCACCCTGTTTAGTCTGGATGGAGTCACCAGTGATATCATTCTTGGTTGCCATTAGACAATCTCCATTGATTGAGCTTCCTTCATCAAGTGAGAGACCTCTTTCTTGATGCGTCCTTTATCTAGGTCAGTAATAACATTGTCAATATAATCGTATACGAGTGTCTCTGTATCGTCAACCGATATGTTGTCATCGTCTACGTTAGAACCTATGAACTCTGCGAAGTCTTCCGCAATCTTTAGTTCATGAATCTTCTGTGCCTGTACACGGTCAATGAATCGTTCAAAGTCATATGGGTCACCCTTGTTGGTGACGATAACCTTGACGAACTTATTGTCCAAATACTTGAGGTCTTTGAACTTGTTCATGTTCTCGTGGTCGTAGTAAATCTTCTCGTAGATTGTGATTGGATTCTGAACAGCAGTTAGTTCTCTTGTTTCAGTATCAAGGATATGAAAATGTTTAGGGTCATTACAGTCGTTCCAGAAGAACTCCATCTGACTACCCAAGTAATGAATGTTATCCATACTAGACTTAGCATGGAAGTGACCAGTCAGAACCATCTCAAATCTTTCGAAAGGTTTTCTACTCATACCTTCCATACACACTTGACCTTTAGACATCTCGAAACCTTGTAGTTCCAAGTGAGCGCCTACGACATCTGCCTTACAATCAGAGAGAAACTCAAGTGTTTCTTTTTCATTCTCAGGGTTAATCCAAGGTATCAAAGCAACATTTAAGTTGTCATACTTTATTACTGTTGGTTCCATAACAAGATTCACTTCATTCATATAGTGACCTTGGAGTTCCTTCAGTGCGTTCAACTCATTGGTGTTCTTATAATACACATCATGATTGCCTGGAATTATATCCATAGTGATACCATACTTACGCATGGGTTCAAGGAATATCTTACGATTGTGTTGCAGTGCCTTGAAGTTGATAGTCTTACGGTTATCGTAGTAATCACCAAGGTGTAATATCTGTGTGATATTATTCTCTAGCAAATACGGAAAGAACACGTCCCGATAGAACTGTTCTTGATAATCCATAAAAATGTCAGACGAGTTTCGACAACCCGCATGGGTGTCATTTAGTATTGCAATCTTCATTAATCTTCCTCTATAACCTCACAATTGATATCATGGTAAGGTACAGTATTACCCCAAATAACAAATCCACTTACAAGTGCTACTATACCACCTGTTGCAACTGAACCACTAATAACTCCCGCACTTGTTCCTGTTAAAGAACCTACGAGAAGATATGCGCT
>Ga0213865_10002863_pt1 | contig 10771 bp, 9 predicted proteins | sample PICome_6_FD_160100 | JGI IMG/M metagenome (GOLD analysis project Ga0213865, IMG submission 160100) | Coastal seawater microbial communities near Pivers Island, North Carolina, United States - PICO282 | ecosystem: Environmental > Aquatic > Marine > Coastal | place: USA: North Carolina | collected... | reverse complement strand
TACTCCAATGCCTATAACTGAATTTGGTAATCTCGCATCTGTAGGGTCGCTTTTTGCATTCAATTTAAATAATGACTTAGCAAAAGGACAGAATGGAGTGATATGCTCATTTGGTGCAGGTTACTCAGTATGCTCAATTATTGTTGAAAAAAGTTAAATTAAAAAGAGATATAAAAATATAAAACTATTATAATACCGCAATGGGTGAATACGATGCAGTTTGGGTTTTTATCATAAGTGCTATATTTGTTGGCTTCTATATTTTTATTGAAGCTAGACCTAAAGGTTCAACCTTCCTAAAAGACATTTCTAATTCAATTTTTAGATTTTTTAGAAAAAGATAAATCTTGTTTTTTTCTTCAAAATTTTCAGTTTTTATATATGTAATTGTTGCTCTTATAGCTGGTGGTCTTGCATCATCTAATACTGCTGATGATATTTGGTATCAACAATTAATTAAATCTCCTTTAAACCCACCGGGATATGTATTTGGCATTGTCTGGCCAATTCTTTATTTTTTAATGTCTATTTCTGCTTATAGAACATTCACTGAAACAAAAAATTTATTTTTGATTCAATTGTTATTCAATGCTTTATGGTCTTGGTTATTTTTTACTTTTCAAATGCCTTTTGTAGCATTGTTAAATATATGGTTACTAATTTATCTAAATATAAAATTAACTTTAAAAATGTTCTATCAAGATAAAATATCAGGTATTTTATTTATACCTTATGTTCTGTGGTTATTTTTTGCTTCCTATTTAAATTTATTTATTGTTTTAAATAATTAAATAAAACAACCAACGACAAGCCCTGTCATACATGATGCTAATGTTGCAGCAACAAGAGCTTTGAATGATACCTTAATTAAATCATCTTTCCTCTCAGGAGCCATAGCTCCAATACCAGAAATCAATATGCCAACTGAAGAGAAGTTTGCAAAACCACACAAGCTATAAAAGGTAATTAATTTAGACCTATCTGACATAACCCCATCTTCTAAAGACGCAAGTGCAGGATATGCAACAAACTCATTTAATGTTGTCTTTAACCCCAATAATTCTCCAGCAATTACAGCTTCATTCCAAGGAATTCCCATTAACCAAGTTATAGGTGCAAATAAATAACCAAGAATCATCTCAATAGATAGATTGATTCCTAAATACCCTCCTATTAAAGAAAGGAATGAATTAGCAATATATACAAGCGCAATAACAGCAATCAAGATAGTACCAACACTAACTGCAATGTTTGAACCTTGAGCTGTACCAGTTGTAATAGCGTCCATAGTGCTGTTATAAACCTTAGTATTCGATTCTTCAGATGAATCAGTTATTTCATTGGAAGGTATCATAATGTTGGCATACATTATTGCAGCGGGAACAGATAAAACAGAAGCTGTTAAAAAATGTTGTATCAGATTAACGGATACAAATTGTACCTCTAATATTGAAATTAATGCGACCATTACTGAGCCTGCTACTGTAGCCATACCAGCAGTCATTAAAATTAATAATTCTTTGTTTGATAGTCTGCTTACATAAGGTTTTATTAACAATGGTGCTTCCACTTGGCCTATAAAAACATTTGCTGCAGCACCTAGTCCAACAGGACCACCGATATTAAAAAGTTTTTGACATCCCTTTGAAATCATATTTACAATAAAAGGAAGAACACCCCAATACCAAAGTATTGCTGAAACACATGACATGACAATAATGTATGGCAGAACTCCAAAAGCAAATGTTTCTAATAAAGATCTATACACAGAATCACTATCTGAAGGTGGATATCCAAATACAAAACTTGCACCTTCAAGGGTTGCATTTTGTAAGATAGTCACACCATTTCCAAGCAATTCAAAGAAGGCAATTATAAAGGGAACCTTCAGAAGTATTGCTGCTAAAATTAATTGAGAAATTACGCCATAAAATATATATCTCAAATTGATAATTTTATAATTATTTGAAAACGGTATTGCTAATATAATTAAGCCCACAAAGCCTGTAAGAATATGAATAAAGTTTAGCATTGACATATTTTTAGTATAACTTAATAGCTTTTAATCTTTCATCTAAAAAATCATGAGCTAGTACACCTTGATCATCATCTCGATAAATTGATTTTAGATTAATATCTGGTGATGGATGTAAGAAAAAAGGAATACTATATCTAGACTTTAATTCATCAGTTTTATATTTCACTACTCTATGAGGAGTGCTTTTAAGTTTTTTATCTGTAATTAATTGCATCATATCTCCAATATTGCAAACTATGTCTTCGTAAGATGAAGTAACTGGAATCCAATTACCAGACTTATCTTTTACCTCAAGTCCTGGTTCATTAGCACCTATCAATAAAGTAATTAAATTTATATCAGCATGTTCTCTAGCTCTAAACATATTTTCATTATTAGATGGTGGATAATGAATTAAACGAAGCAAAGAGTTACCTTTCATTGTTGATTTATAAAAGAAACTTTCTGGAAGGTCTAATGTAAGGCTGATTGATTCTAATAACTTTAATCCTAAAGAATGCATTTGAGTAAATAATTCGTCAAATATATTATTAAAATTTTCAATTTCATTTACTTGAATGTTTTTCGCAATCCTTGAGTCATAAGTTGAATCTACGACTGGACCATGATGCCAAAATTCTTTTAAATCAGGAACAGTTTCACCTAATGCAGTTTCTTTACCAAAAGGCGTATAACCCCTGGCACCTGCATTATGTCTAAATGAATATTTATTTTTTGTTGTTGTGTCAAGATTAAAAAATTTTTCAGAATACTCATACGCTTTATCAAACAATTTATGAGGAATATCGTGATCTGTTATTACAAAAAAACCATGATTAGATAATGCATTTGAAAGAGTTTTGGTTGTATCCTTATCATTTAACAATAACTTAGATAAAGATAGTTTGGGGATTTTGTTATCCATAATTTATTTTAACAAAAAAAAGGCAGTTAGAACTGCCTTTTTATTGTAATCAACTAGAATTAGAATTTATATTGAAGTCCTAAAGACGCTCTCCATAAACTCTGAGTTGTCGATCTATCAATATTAAATGGATTAGGAAAATTGGTAGGATTGTATCTGTCACCATATCCATAAGCATTTGCACTATAATCGTATTTGTCGCCGTCAACAATTCTTAAGTCAATTACAGGAACTCTTCCTGAGTAGTAACCGTATTCAATAATACCTTTGTCGTCATCAAGGAAGTTAAGCAAGTTTTCAAGTGCAAAAGTCAATACGAACTTATCATCATCTCTAAATCCAGGTATTTCTTGGATAATATTTAAATCAAGTGAAGACTGCCATGGGAAGCTTCCAGAATCTCTAGGAGCAATTTGTCCAGCATATCCCTCAAGCCCCCATACATTGTATAAGAGATTAAGAACAGCCTGTTCTCTTGCTAAAGCATCAGTAGATCCTTCTGATCGGCATTTATAAGAGTAGCAAACAAGAGGATCATTTAAAGTTGGGATGTATAGCAAGGCAGAGCTATCATCATTAACCTGAAAATCATAACCAAATGCCTTTGTTCTATAGTCACCTGGCCAACTGGTATATGTATCAAAAGTTGGATATTTAACTGAACCAGACTCTCTTTCAAATATTAAAGAAAAGGTTGTTGGAGCATCAGTTCCAAAGAAATAATGTTTTGATGATAGCGTCGCAAGAAATCTGTGCTCAGTTTCATAAACGGATCTGGCATCAATTCTATTATTGTAATCTATACCACCAGTTTTCATGTAATTAGAGTTAGATGTTGAGGATGTCATGTCACTATAACTAGAATTATCTTGACCAGTATAAGCAACAGTCAATAACGTATCACCATCTCTAAAAGCTTTAGAGAAGCTTGCTGATATAACTTCTCTACCACTACAACATACATTATATAAACCAGCGTGATAACCATTTTTTTGTTGTTGATTATATATAGGTCTTCCATCTGGAGCTTTCTCTGTTGGAACGGTTGGATGATCTCCGACTAATGGATAGCCGATATCAATCATTTTGTAGTTTGCTTCTTCGTCCCTAGTTTTGAGGTATGTTAATGTCATTTCAACATCATAATTTAGCAATCTATTATATGTTACGTTCAGAATTGTTGACTTAGGCCAATCAAAACTTGGTGCAACAAAGTCTATTTTACCTGTAATATTATTGGGATCTGTGATTGAAGCTATCACGCAATCAGGTTTTGTATTAGATCCACTAAATGTGAAATCATTTATATTATTGGTACTAGGGCAACTACCAAAATCATCATCATAATTCGCATAACTAACACCTGTATTGGTATAGGCATTTGAAATCCAAACATTTGGTAATTTTGCTGAATATGTTCCATAAGTAATATTTAGATCACTAACATCGTCTATCATAATATCGGCAGCGAACCTGTATTGCGTTAAATCTCTGCCGTCGATTCCACCATTTTTAAAACCATAAGTATTAACAAATGATTGATTTGTAGGAGTATCATCACCTGAATATTCGTCATGTCTTAAACCAAAAGTTAAATTTACCATATCTGACATTGCGAACTCATCCTGAATATAGAATGATGATAATTCATATTCAAAATCAGCTGCTGCATCTTCTACTCTTCCTGTCTTCGAACCTGATGCTGTATAGTCTGCAAAAATTCCAGCTTGAAGATCTGCTAGAGTATCAAACTCGAAGGTACCATCTTCATTCTGAATAAAAACATTGTATGTATCATAAAGAGTATTTTCATATCCAGCTGTAATCTTATGATCTCCTTGATAGTAGATTAACTTTAGTTTAAAAAAGTCAGTACTAGTATCTAAATCATTTGCATGCCGATATATATCTGGACCTGCAACAAACCTGTATCCAAATGCATCATCAATTTCAAAAAGAGGCATATTCTGACCAGCTGGTGAAATCTGATCTGTCATTGTTTCTTTTGTTGAGTAATAAACTTCTGAGATTAAATTATCTGATAAGTCTGAAACTAAATGAATACTGTTTGTGGTTGTTTCCTCTGATTTGATATATCTCGCTGAATATAATGCAACTGTACTTCTTCCAGATGAAGAGCCTCGCAAGTCATCTCCAAAAACATCTTTATGATTGAAGGTTAGTCTATGACTATCATTAATGTTCCAATCAATTCTCAATGTTGTATTTTCCTGAGAGGATTGTGTTGCACCAGTAGGAGCGAGTGGGTCCAATCCAACAATGGCTTTAATTGCTTCACGTACCTGGTTAGCTTGATCAGCTGTTACATCTAAGATATTTTCAGCACCAGAACCTTGAATACCGTAGTTGAATGGATTTCCAATCTCAGATTCACTGTATGTTACATAAAAGAAAAGTTCGTCTTTTATTATAGGTCCTCCTAAGGCAATCTCATAAGAAGTATCATCTTTTTTAATATCAACAGGCTCGCCTTCAAGCTTATCACCCATAAAAGAATCACCTCTATCAAAATAAGCTACATTACCTTCGAACTCATTAGTTCCACCTTTTGTAATTATGTCTATAACACCACCCCTAAAATTTGCATATTCGACAGATGCTGGAGCAATTCTAACTGCTAGCTGATCAATTGAATTAAAATTAATAGGACTTCTTTGAGACGGATAGCCGTTATCATTTAAGCCAAAATCATCGTTGAAAGAGACTCCATCTACACGAATATCATTAGATCTTGGGTGAGCTCCACCTATTGAAATCGACTCTTCTCCATCCTCTTCGTCATCAAGAGCAACAAATGGATTTAATCTTAAAATATCCTTAATATCTCTTGTTACAGATGGAATAGTTTCTACCGTTTCTGAATCTATAATTGTTGTATACCCATCTCTTTTTGTAGTTAATCTACTTCCTGTAACAACTACATCGTCAACAGAATCCATAGATGATAATGAGAAAGATAGTCTCTTAGTATCACCAACAATCAAATTAGTTCCTTTATTTTGTGATACAAACCCAGGTGCAGAAACGACAACCTTATATGGCCCTCCCGGTCTAAGACCGCCAACAAAATACTTACCAGAACTATCTGTTATTCTTGTAACTTTTGAATTAGTTGGTTCATATGTTATCTCTACTGTAGCACCACTTACACCACCTTCAGCTGATACAACTGTACCTGACATGTCAGATGTAAGTTCTTGTGAACTTATAAAAGGTGATAAAAATAATGTAAATAAAGAAATTTTGAGAAAGTTACGTAACATTTTAAGAATACCTCAATAATTAAAAAAGTTAATAACAAATAATATATCTCAATTTGATCTTTTAGACTATGACAATCCTGTAAAATTTATAAAAAAATTTAATTTCTATCTAAGCTCAAGATAATTTGATCCAAAATATTTCTGAAGAGGTTCTGGCAATTTTAACTTATTAGATCCGTCATATCTATTTTCTAAAAGTGCTATCAAGGTTCGTCCAACAGCCAAACCTGAACCATTGATAGTATGAGCAAAATACTTTTTATTTTTAGATTTGATTTTAATATTTGAACGTCGTGCTTGAAAATCACTAAAATTTGAACAAGAAGATATTTCCCTATACTTGTTCTGACTAGGCATCCATACCTCAATATCAAATGTTTTACATGATGAAAAACCTATATCACCAGCACATAATTGAACTACTTGATATGGGAGCTCTAATAAATGTAGTATTTCTTCAGCATTTTTAAGTAACCCATCAAGTTCAGCCATAGATGATTCAGGATTCGAAATTTTAAATAGCTCAATTTTTTCAAATTGATGTTGCCTAATAAGTCCTTTGGTGTCCCTACCATAACTTCCCGCCTCTGATCTAAAACAGGGAGTATGAGCTGTTAATTTGATTGGCAATTGGTCCTCGCTTATCAAAACATCTCTATAAATATTAGTTAATGGAACCTCTGCGGTAGGAATTAAATACAGATTGTCTGATGTTTTAAATAAATCTTCTTCAAATTTAGGTAAATTTCCAGTACCTATCAATGAATCCTTATTTGCCATATAAGGTAAGTAGTATTCTTCATAACCATTTTTATGAGCTATGTCTAACATAAAAGAAATTAATGCTCTTTGTAGTTTAGCTAAACTTCCTTTAAGCACTGCAAATCTTGAACCAGCTAATTTTGATGCCATGTCGGTATCAATTTTATTTGTTAAATCAATATGATCTACTGTGTTTGTAGATGTTATATCGCCAACTTTTCTAATCAACACGTTATCTTTCTCATTTGAGCCGTCTGGGGTGGACTGGTCTGGAATATTGGGAATATCTAAAAGGTATTTGTTCAAAGACTCAATAAGCACATTCAATAAATCATTTTCTTTTTTTAGGTCTTTATTAATTTTATTAATTTGCTCTTTCAATTTAGTGGTATCTGAACCAGAAGACTTTAACTTTCCAAACTCTTCTGATAATTTTTTTCTAGTTGACTGCATTGTTTCAACATTAACTTGTAGAACTTTTCTTTCAGAGTCTAGGGTCATAAATTGTTTAGAATCTAATTTATAACCCCTTCTAAGAAGTGCAAGGCTTATAACATCAATGTCGTCTCTCAGATTTTTTACATCAATCATTTTATTATTTAGAAAAATTAATACCTATACAAGTTGCTAAAATTGTTAGTGTTAGAGTTAATATTATATATGAACATGCAATCAAAATATTAGTATTAAATAATTCTATAGTTTGATGACTAAATGCAGACATTGTAGTAAATGACCCCAAGAAACCAACAACAAAAAAATAATACATATGGTCTTTTGATATCATTGAATTACCTAAAAATAAACCAACAACAAGGCAACCTAAAATATTAATGATAAGAATTCCTGTTGGGAAGCTTGATGGTAAGTATTTTATTACTGTTTCATTTAGAACAAATCTAGATATTGCTCCAAAGAACCCTCCAAGACCAATCAATAAAATATTCATAATTATTTTAGAACCTCAAATACAATAAGATTTTTGTAATCCATATTGTCATTGTAAGTAATTGAAAAACTAATCTCAGAAATTAAATTTACAACAAATTGATTATCATTTTTTAAAACAGTAAAAGAATTTTCATTCATGGCGTTGACTTGGTTTACATTTAATCCACGAGTTAAAAAATCAAACAAAAAAGAATTGTCATCATTGATTTCAATAATTTGAGATTGATTAAATTCATAATCATATATTTCTATATTTGAGTCTCGAAGAATATATTTTTCTTTGGTTGGAAGATCTATTGTTATTTCAATAAAATCGTTATTTCGAAGCAATGTTCCTTTTGAATCTATTTGTTCAAAACCCGAGTCGGTAGTTTGGACAAAATTTAAATCATTTTTTATTAATTTGTTGATAGACAAAATAATATCTTCTGAATATAAATTTAAGGAAAGCAATGTAAAGAATATTAATTTATACAAACTAATCTCTTTTTGGCACTAAAACTTCTCTTGATCCGTTGGAGCTCATCTCTGATACTAAACCAGCCTCCTCCATTGATTCTATAAGCCTAGCTGCCCTGTTATAACCAATTCTAAGTTTTCTTTGAACTGCAGATATAGATGCCCTTCTAGATTCAAGAACAAAATTAACAGCTTCATCATATAAATCATCTAAATCTTCTGAGGAAGAGTTTTCTGACCCTGACCAGCCAGGAATAGGACCTGTCTCCTGTGCAGATGAAACAATATCATCTATATATTCTGGCTCTGCTCTTGTTTTCCAATCATTTACAACTCTATGAACTTCGTCATCACCTACAAAAGCTCCGTGAACTCTAACAGGAACTCCAACACCAGGTGGTAAATAAAGCATATCTCCATAACCTAATAATTGTTCTGCTCCCCCTTGATCTAGTATGGTTCTAGAATCAATTTTTGTAGACACTTGAAAACCTATTCTTGTAGGTATATTTGCTTTGATTAAACCTGTAATAACATCAACAGAAGGTCTTTGTGTTGCAAGAATTAAATGAATACCGGCCGCTCTAGCTTTTTGTGCAATTCTAGCAATCAAGTGTTCAACCTTTTTACCAACTAACATCATCATGTCAGCAAATTCATCTACCACTACAACAATAGATGGAAGAACTTCAAGATATTCCTCATCCTCAGGATGTAAAGGATTAATCAGTTGCTTACCATTTGCTGCTGCTTCTTCAACCTTTTTATTAAATCCTGCAAGATTTCTTACTCCCATCAATGACATAAGCTTATATCTTCTGTCCATCTCAACCACACACCATCTCAGACCATTTGATGCATCTGTCATGTCTGTTATTACAGGAGTTAATAAATGAGGAATACCATCGTATACAGAAAGCTCTAACATTTTTGGGTCAATTAAAATCAATCTCACATCTTTTGGATCAGACTTAAAAAGGAGACTCAATAACATAGCATTAACACCTACTGATTTTCCTGATCCAGTTGTCCCAGCAACTAATAAGTGCGGCATTTTTGCTAAATCAACAACAACTGGATTGCCTGAAATATCATGTCCCAAAGCAAGGGTTAAATTAGATGGTGATTTTTTAAACGCCTGAGAAGATAAAATCTCAGTCAATCTAACCATTTTTCTATTAGTATTGGGTATCTCAATACCAACATAAGATTTACCTTCGATAACTTCTACAACCCTAACACTGCTGACGGATAATGATCTTGCTATATCTTGGGCGATATTTGTAATTTTGCTTGCCTTAGTCCCTGGTGCAGGTTGAATTTCAAACCTAGTAACAACTGGACCTGGTAAAACTGATTCAACAGTTGCCTCAATTCCAAATTCTTCAAGCTTTGTTTCAAGTAGTGATGCTATTTGACTTAATTCTTCTTCAGTCAAAGAAGACCCATCATCAAGAGCTCTATCCAGGAGTTCAGTACTTGGCATTACAGTTTTTTCTTGCGATGTTTCAACAATTGGTTCTTTTGATTCAACTTCTTTTATAGTTGGTTCGGAAGTGTTTGGTAAATCTGGTTGCAGTGATGAATCTAAAGACTTATTTTTATCTTCTACAATATCGACTTTTTTAGATGATACGATTTTTGATTTTAAGTTTTTAGCTTCTTCTTTTTTGGATTCTTTGACGTCTCTTATTTCTTTTAAGCGTTTAAAAATACTTGAAGTACTTGCTGATACAAAACTAAATAGTTTAGATACAGATACTCGACATAAATTAAAAAGATTAATCAATAAATTTCCAATTAAATCTAAAGTCTTTAACCATGAAAAATTAAATGATAATGATGATGCAGGAATTATAAAAATAACTAGAAATATTAAGCTTCCAATAAAACCAAGATTATTTGAAAGATTTATAAAAAATATTTTTCCTAAATAGCCTCCACTATTTCCAAGGAAATAGTATTCAAAAATTGAACAAAAACTAATTATCAGAATAACTGAACTAACAATTCTTACTGCGATTTTAACTTTAGAATTATACGGATCTCTAAAAAAAATTGTCTGTAGAGCCCAAATAACTCCAACTGCTAAAATTACATATGAACCTAAGCCAAAAATGGTAAATAAAAAGTCAGAAATATTTGCTCCAAGGGGTCCACCTAGATTGTTAATATTTGTTGAAGAAGTTTTATAAAAAATACCAGGATCAGACGGGTCATGTGAGATTAAGGCTATTAAAATATAAAGAGAAAACGCTATTAAAAAAAAGCTAAGAAAATTTAGTAAAGTATTTTTTACGTAATTTGGTATCACAGTATTTTTTTAATAGTTTTATGTATAAATTATATGTTTAATCAATCAAAAATGTTTAT
>Ga0213865_10002862_pt1 | contig 10777 bp, 4 predicted proteins | sample PICome_6_FD_160100 | JGI IMG/M metagenome (GOLD analysis project Ga0213865, IMG submission 160100) | Coastal seawater microbial communities near Pivers Island, North Carolina, United States - PICO282 | ecosystem: Environmental > Aquatic > Marine > Coastal | place: USA: North Carolina | collected... | reverse complement strand
TTTATTATTAAAGACTAATGAGGACTCTTCTAAAGCAACATCTAAGTTTGTGCCCGACTCCATAACAAGAGCCATAGTACTTGAAAATCTTTCAATTTCAGATAACAAAATAAAGTTGCCGATTAGCGGTAGTTTTAATAATTTTTCATGAGCAAGAATATGATTATCAACATTTCTTATAAATCTTTTATAGCTATATATCGTGATAAAAATTAAAAAGGCTAAAAATAATATAATTATTAAGATATTATTTGAAAGGCCTATTAGCATTTCAGTTAATAGGGGCAGTTCTGCACCGGCTTTTACAAACTGACCAACAACTTGCGGCAATACAAAGGTTAATAAGCCAAATATTACAACTATAGAAAAACCTATTAATATGGCGGGATAAGTTAGTGCTGAAATAACTTTCTGTCTTATCGAGGCGCTTTCTTCTAAATAATCTGCTAATTTATTAAAAATAATTTCCAGTTTCCCAGATGAATCTCCTGCCGTCACTAAAGATGAATAGGTATTATTAAAAACTGTTGGGTATTTTTTCATTGACTGGCCAAGCCTTTTTCCTTGAATAAGGTCTTCACGCAAATTAAGAATGATAGCTTTTAAATCATTGTTATTTAACTGATCTGAGGTTATTTTTAATGCATCAATAATTGATGTATTAGCTTCTAAAAGAGTTGCTAATTGACGTGTCATCAAGACCACATCCTTATTTTTTATTCTTGACTTAAGCTTAGATCTTTTATTCGCAATTGAGACACTTACTGGGGTTAGTTGTAACTCTTTAATATATTTTCTTGCCTCTCTTTCGGATGATGCTGTAAGAATACCTGTTTTTTTCGATCCATTATTGTTGAGAGCTGTATAGTTATAGTTCGGCATCTTCTTTTAAATTCCCAACTCTTATTAACTCATCAGCAGATGTTATACCGTTTATCAAAAGATCATACGATGCCTGATCTATAGATTGGCTGTCCTTAAAAACATAGTCTGATATTTCAGATTCAGATGAGTTATTGTGAATCATTTCTTTGAGCTTTTTATCAACCTGAATACATTCAGCAATGGCAATTCTTCCTTGGTATCCTGTATTTGAACAATCATCACACCCTTTTGACATATAGATTTTTTGGCTGTTTTTTAGATTAAACAATTTAGCAACCTCATTCGTTGGCTTGTCTTCATAACGACAGTTTAAACAAAGCCTTCTTACCAATCTTTGAGAAATAATAGTACGTAAACTAGATGCCAATAAAAATGATTCAATACCCATATCTCTAAGTCTTGTAATAGCAGCCACAGCACTATTAGTATGTACGGTAGATAAAACTAGATGGCCCGTTAAACTTGCCTGGATACCAATTTGCGCAGTTTCAATATCTCTCATTTCCCCTACCATAACTATGTCAGGATCTTGCCTTAAAATTGCTCTTAAACCTTTTGCAAATGTATAGCCAGTTTTTGTATTGACTTGGGTTTGGCCTATTCCTTGTAAAGTATATTCGACTGGATCTTCAACGGTGAGTATGTTTTGTGACGAATCACTTAAATACCTTAATCCTGCATATAAAGTAGTTGTTTTTCCGGAGCCGGTTGGACCGGTTAGCAGTATTATTCCTTCTGGATTTTTTAGAGACGATTTATAGTTTGTTAAAATTTTAGAAGGTAGCCCTAAGTCCCCTATGTTAATTTGTGCGGACTGTTTATCTAAGAGCCTTAAAACAACTCTTTCTCCATATGATGAAGGCAAAGTAGATACCCTGACATCAACACTTTTATCACCAAGGGAGAGTGATACTCTTCCGTCTTGAGGTAATCTCCTTTCAGAAATATCTAAACCAGAAATGATTTTAATTCTAGAAATTAATATCGAAGATATTTTATTATCTTGAGATAAAACCTCTCTTAATATTCCATCAATTCTGTATCTAATAATAATTTTATCTTCGTAAGGCTCGAAGTGAATATCAGATGCTCTATTTTTAATAGCCTGGCTAATGACACCATTTATTAGTTTAATAATTGGAGTGTCATCACCGCCGCTTAAGAGATCTTCTGTAGCAGAAATAGAGCCTGCAAAAGATTGAAGATCAAATTCATCAGATAGTTCTTCTGATATATCATTAGAAGTATCATCAATAGTAAATGTGTTTGTGAGCATTTCATTAAAATTATCAGTACTACATAATTTCAATGTGAAGTCTTCTTTTAAATACTTATATAATTCGTGATAAATTGCAGGTGAAATTTTGTTAGATGATATTACTTCATAACCATCATCTGATTTTGATGCAATAATTTGATTTTCTTTTATAAAATCGTATGGGAGTATTTTAAATTTTTCTTTATCCATAGATTAATTAAACATTGTTTACTAATCTTTGGTATCTCTTAAATCAATTAATTCTTGAGAATCGCCAGTAAGCAGTTGTCTAGCCTTAATATAGTTATATTTATCACTTGATGCGGACGTAGCTGATGCTGAATCAGTTATTATGGTTGGTCTTAAAAAAACCATTAAATTTTTCTTTACAGTTGTTGATGATGAAGATTGAAACAACCTGCCCAATACGGGAACTGATCCCAATAGCGGAACCTTGGAAACACTGTCCTGCTTGTCTTCATCAACAAGACCTCCAAGAACAATAATTTGATTATTATCAACTAAAGCAGTTGTTTCTATAGCTCTTTTGTTGGTAATAATATCTATGCCACTCATTGGCACCCCTGCTACTCCTGAAACTTCAATTTTTATTTGCATGACAACAGAACTACCTTCGTTTATTTGAGGCGTTACTTCTAACTTAATACCTACTTCCTGTCGTGATGTCGTTCTAAAAGGGTTTGCATTATTAGTTCCAAGACTTTCACCAGTAGTGATTGGTATTTCTTGTCCTATTATTGAAGTAGCCAATTCGTTATCCATGGCCATTAGCGATGGAGTTGCAAGAATATTTGAGTTTGAATCTTGAGCTATTGCATTGATAATACCGACAAAATTATCCTTTCCAGGTGTTAAATCACCAAATCCAGCTATCAGTCCTTGAGTGTTCAGCAGCGAGGCAGATGCCGTTGTTGCTAAATTCACATCGGTTTCATTGGCAGATGAGCCAACGATGGATAACAAGTCTGGTCCTGAGCCACCAAAACGTGTCAAACCTATTGGAACGCTATTCTTATCTGATCCATTAAAAATAGTTTCAACACCAAGTGAACTCGCAGCAGTTTCTGACAGCTCAACAATTATAGCCTCAACTAAAACCTGAGCTCTTCTTATATCAAGCTGTGAAATAATATTTCTTATAGTAGAAAGATTAGATTCGGCAGAAGAAATAATGAGTGAATTGGTTTTTTCATGATGCGCAATTACTGTTTTAGCACCATCATTATCTGGTATAAAGCCACTTGAAACAGAGTTAAGAATACCAGCAATATCTGCTGATTTTGCATATTTTAGATAAACAACATCAATTGAATCATTGATTTTAACATCACCATCAAGAGATTTAAGTGTATCTTGAATATTAGATGTAACATATTCATTGGCAGAAATAATAACTGAGTTGGATGGATTAAATGGTATGGCTATAAAATTATTAATCGTCGGATTATTTTGTGCTTTTAATTTATCAAGAATTCTAACCGCTTCAATTGATGATAAATTTTTCAACTTAATAATTGAGATCTTAGCAGTATTGTTTTTATCTAAATCCTGAATGAGATCCTTTATTCTCTCAACATTACTTAATCTATCAACAATTAGAATAGAGTTGATTGAGGGAATGCTTGAGAGGTGGGATTGCCTGCCTGTAATAGGTTTTATCATTGGCAAATCCTCTTCAGTAGACCTGTTAAATAAAGGGATTACCAAAGTTCTATAATCTCCGGATGAAGTGATTGATGAGATGTTTTCATCTCGAGTTGCCTCATTTTCAGGAACAATTCTAACAAAACCATCTTCAGCAATTGAGCTAAAACCGTTTACCTGAATTGTTCTAAGATAAACATCCCAAACCTGACTACTATTTAAATTAGCGTTGGAATATATGGTAACCCTTCCTTTAACTCTAGGATCTAATATTATGGTTTTCTTTGAAAATTGAGCAATATCTTGAGTTACTTTTTTTATATCAACATCTTCGTAATTCAGAATAAAAGATTCTTGAGAGGAAACTAAACTTATACTTCCAAAAAATAGAAGGAATGCAATATTAAAACTTATGTTAATTTTTTTCATCGTAATTAATTCTATACACTTTTTGTCCATTACGAAATACAGCACTGTCTCTCGTAACCTCAATTAATTCAAATCTATCATCAAGAATTTCTCCAACTGATACTAGATACTCCTTATTTGCTTTTTTTACAACCACAGAAGAATTAATTCCACCAGACCTTATGCCAATGAGTTTGTATGAAAAGTCCTCACCATTCTGGTTGTCTGTAATTATTTCTTGGTTAACTTTCAAAGAGTTTTCAGAAATAATATCATCAATTTTAATATTACCAATTTTGATTATCTGCGGTTGGTTAACAAAAGAATTGAATAACATGATTGAAAGATACAACCCTGGAATAAATAACAAAAATAGAAGCAAATATTTGAGGATTTTAAAATTTAACATAGTCAATATGGGCTACATTGTAGCCCATATTTTTAGCGGTTAATTAAAAACTTAATTTAAAACCTAGTGAGACTGAAGTACCCAAATTGTATTGGTCATATACAACTGATGATGCCATAGCTGCATAGTACTCTTCATCAAGCAAGTTTCTTAGTTCTAAAGAAACCTTTAATAATGAGTCGCTGTAATCAATTTCTTTAGAATATACGAAATCAACTAAAAGAGGTGGTTCTTCAATAACGTCTGGTAAAACATCAATACCCCTTGCACGAACTCTATCACTTACATAATTCACTATAAGCGTAGCTTGTGAACCATTTTGAAGATCATCCCAACCAAATTGAATATTACCTATTAAGTCTGATTGACCTTGAAGACGTGTATCTCTTCCGTTAGCAAACAATGAAGCAGCGCTTATAGAAGCTCCTTGACTGTTAATGTATGTGTCATTAGCACCATAAACAACTTCAGACTCTGTAGCTGTAATATTAAACTTTAACAAGAACTCTTTAGATTGACCCCATGTTGAATTAGGCAGCAAGTCTTCAAAAATTCTCTCGTATTCAAACTCGATACCAGTTAATTCTGCACCAGGAACATTTTGATACGATGTTACAATTAGATCACCTGATTCGTTAACAACTTCTTCAATAGGCTTAGAAATATCTTTGAAAAAGATACCTGCTGTCATGAATTGGTTAACACCCCAATAATACTCAGCTCTTAAGTCAATGTTGTCAATTTCTGAATTCTCTAAATATAAAGAACCAGCTATTACTCTATCAGTATCAACATCAATGAATAATGTTGGTGAAAGCTCTCTAAACGTTGGTCTTGCAATAGTTTGAGATATACCCAATCTAAGTTGAAGGTTTTCATCAAATTCAGGCAAATAAGTTAAGGTGAAAGATGGGAGCATATAATCTTCATCAAGAACTTTCTCGATGTTTGCATCGACTGGTTTAAACACATCATATGTATTAACCATTTGCTCTCCATTCTCGGACCTAACACCAACTGCTAGTCTATAATTTTCATTAATGTACGTATCTAAAGAAAGATATGCTGAGTCAGTTGTTAGCTCACCCTGATAACCAGCCGGAGATGAAGCAGCAGTATTCTCAATTAAAATCAGTCTAGATGGATCAAAGTTTGCATCAGCAAAGATATAGTCTATTCTGTTGTCTAAACCATCAGCAGGAATAGGACCACCTTCTGATAGAAATCTATAACTTCTTACCTGTGCATCTCTGTTATTTTCTGTTAAATCATAGCCAACTTTTAATACAGACTCAGTCTCAAATATCTCAATTGGATATGTCAGATCGATACCAACATTTTCGTTAGTATCCTCAACATAACTAAATTGAGTTTGGTTTCTACCGGTATTAACGTCGTATCTCCAAAAACCTCTATCATCAGTATCTTCATAGAAAACAACTCTTTCATATGGAGAATACCTAGAAGCTTCACCAGATGTTAAACGTATATCTAACTCAGCTCCATTATCATAAGAATATGAATAGTTGATTTGGTTATTTGTTAACTCTCTTTCAAAAAATTCTGTAAAGTCTTCTCTCACATTACCGGCATCACTTGAGTCATAACCTTGAAGTATTCTTGCTCTTTTAGTGCCCTTATGAATATACATTCCAGTATATTTGAGCTCATATGAATCTGTATCAATACCAAGAACTGACATAGCATATGAGGTTACATCATTTGAAGTGCTCGTAAATGTTTTATCATTAGACACGATAACATCAGCGGTACCATCACTTTGAGCCTGAAGTGTTCCAGTTTGACGAATACCGTCTTGAGTATCCCATGAGCTTCTCATACCAGCAGTAAACATAACACCAAAGGTTGCACTTGAGTCACCTAGTATTTCATCTATAGAAATATCTAATTCATTACCATAAGTAAAGTTAAAAGATGAATCTAGAGGCACTTCACCTTCTTGAATGACCCAAAGCTTAGAGTTTTCAAATTCACGTCCAATGTTAGATAATTCAACTACATCGAAATTTGAACGATCAAGTTTTTGGTTTCTGTTAATCGCCTTCTGAACAGATTCTGGAAAGTCTCTTATTCCATCATCATATCCAAAATCGTCATCCTCACCACCGTCATATAATAAGCCGTCAGATAAACTTGTGGCATCGTTATAACCAGATGAAAATGAAAAATCTAATATTCTCTCAGCAGGAACAGGCTTTGTTTCTATTTCAATAATACCTCCACCGAATTCACCTGGCATATCAGCTGAATAAGTTTTTTGGATTACTGATGAGTTTATTATCTGAGTAGGAAATAAATCAAGCGGCACTACTCTCTTTAAAGGCTCAGGACTTGGTAGATTTGAACCATTCAAAGTAGCTGCCGAGTATCTCTCACCCAACCCTCTAACATACACATACTTACCTCTAACTAAACTCAGACCAGTGAGTCTTGTAAGAGCAACTGCAATATTGTCATCACCAGTTCTTTCGATTTCAGAAGAATCAAGAATAGCTGAGATTTCAGACGTATCTCTTTTTTCATCTGGAATAAAAGAACCACTCACAACGACTTCTTCAATTTCTTGTGAAATCATTAAAGGCGCTATTAGCAATGAGCTAATAGCAACTTTATGAATTGTTTTAAACCTTTCTGATATTGTTCTCATATATTTCTCCAATAAAATTTATATGTTTTCACTCTTATTTATTGGACGTTTATCGTTCCAGGTATTGTCCAGTTTTTATACCAAGTATCCGTAGCTCCACTGACAGCACCGATATAATCAGTTGTGTCAAAGAAACTATCAGCATTATAAGATGATGGTATTGTTGTTACAGTAGCAGCAGACTCAGCAGATCCATTAACAGGACCACTAAGTGTGTTTACATACGAACCTCCACCAGAGTTTGCGCCATAAAGATTATTAGCACCCTCTCTTACGATTGCTTCAATTTGAGCTACAGTAGCCAATCCATCAGTTTTAATAAAACCATTACACTGCATAGCAACTGAATTCATTGAGAAATGAGGGGTTACAGCACCGTCTTGTGCAGTTTCAGCAAAAGTAGTTTCGATACAATTTGTAGAGCCATCTGTTACAACAGCTACTCCATTGTAGTATTGTCCAGAAACACCTTCTTTGAGCTTAAATATCTCATCTTTACCACTACTTAAGAATGTAAAGTTTGCAACAACCGGATTTGATCTTGGTTCTGTCAAGTATGCAACTGCTGCATCGGCATTAGTATTGTCTGATTCAACGACATGATCACCAACTCCATCTGATTGTTGAACAATCACATACTGCATTCTTCCTTGATAACCCCAGTCAATATCTAAGTTGTCATCACCAGCACCTGTACAAATTAGATGCTTAACATCAACTGTACCTCCAAAGAACTCAACACAATCATCTTGGTTGTTATGAACTTGGATGTAATCAACAACTGTGCCGTTACCAACTCCACCAAATGTAATACCATTAAGCTCATTACCTGGGAATACTTCGTATCCGGCATACTGAACTCTTACATATTTTAGCGTGCCACTGCTGTCGTTTGGTAGTTCACCACCCATAGTATCTCCAGCTGAACCTTCAACCTCTTTTTCACATGGGTTAACTCTTACACCAGCTGTAGTGGCTGAACCTGCAGTAGAGAATGAGCATTTATTTATTGGTGCTTGGCCTAAGATTACTAATCCGCCCCATAAACCTCTTGTATTAACAATGTCTGCATCTCCAAGAATATCCTGACGACCAGTCATAATTATTGGTGCTGAAGAAGTACCAACTGCATTAATGTCTGACCCTCTCATGACTACCAAATAATCATTTCCTGATTCACCAAAAACTGTTACGCCTGGTTCAATTGTTAATGTAGCACTAACACCACCAGATTTAGTTCCGTCAGCACCCATATCTTTACCAACAGCAACTTTACCATCTAGCTTGTAATAATTTCCTGCAACTAAAGTAAGATCAGATGTAACTTCTCCAGATAAACTACATACTTTTTTTCCTAGAAGAACTTCAGATTCTAATGTACCTTCAGGACACTCAGGATCGTCGAATAAACCTATTGTCCATCCGGCCGCCCAGTTATTCTCAACATCAGATCCTGGTGAAAAAGCACCAATGTAATCAGTAGCTGAAAACCATGAATCAACAATATATCTTCCTTCTCCAGAACTATATGTTGGACATAAATCTGTTGGCGTGCCAGCAGAATGAGGGCCAACAGCACACATAGCTTGAACTTTGTCTCCATTAAATGCTGAAGTTACAGACTCCTCTTTATCACCAAGAAACATCCCTGAAACAAGTGAATTAGTTCCGATAACTAAATCTGTAGCTCTTTCTATTAATGATGCTTCTAATTGAGCAGCTGTAACACCACTTGCGTCTGTATCTGCTTTGAAAGGTGAAGTATCACCTGCTGAATCCATAAATACAGAGTGATGTTGAAGTTTTGGTGTTAATGCACCGTCTTGTATTGTTTCTAAATTAGTTGACTCTACAAGATTTTGTGAATTTGCATTAACTACAATACCGTTAATATAAATACCAGAAACACCTTCTTTATATTTTAAAGGCTCGTCAGCGCCTTGAGCAAGGAATGTAAAATTAGCAACGATTGGTCTTGATCTTGGTTCAGTAAGGTAACCTACAGCTGAGTCTGCATTAGTATTATCAGATTCAACAACATGATCACTTGAATCAGATGATTGTTTTACCACAACAAATTGCATTTTTCCTTGATAACCCCAATCTATGTCAAGGTTATCGTCACCTGCATTTGTACAAATTAAATGCTTAACATTAACTGTTCCGCCAAAGAACTCAACACAGTCATCTTGGTTGTTATGTACTTGAACGTAATCAACTTCAGTTCCAGACCCTACTGCACCAAACGTAATTCCGTTTAGCTCGTTACCTGGAAAAATTTCATAACCAGCATATTCAACTCTAACAAAATTTAACTTTCCTGAATTATCATCAGGAGTAGCTCCACCCATTAATGCATTTGAACCCTCCACAACTCTCTCACAAGCAGCAGTTCCTCTAACATCGTTTGAACATTTATTTATAGGAGCTTTACCAAGAATCACAATACCGCCCCACAAACCTCTTTCAAGCTCACCAACTGTTCCTTCTATTGCACTGTTGTGAGTAAATCTAATTGGAGCTGATCTTGTTCCATTAGCAATGATTTTTGATCCTCTGTTTACAACAAGGTAGTCTTCTGATGTTCTACCCATGATGACAACACCAGCTGGGATAATTAATGTTCCTGATGCACCGCCAGCTTTAGTACCATCACCACCCATATCTATACCAACATCAACCTTTCCTAACATTCTGTACATAACATCATTTGTTAATGTTAGTTCACCGGTTATTGGTCCTTGAATTGCACATACGTTATTTCCTGCTACAGGAGAACCGACTTGAATAAATTCAGAATCTGGACATGTTCCAGTTAAAAGATTTCCACTTGAACCAGATCCGCCACCGGATCCACCAGATGGAGGGTCTAAAGGACCAAGCTCTCCAGGTGATGCTATAGAAGTATCACCACCACCGCCACATGCAGCTAATAAAAAAATTGATGTAATAAATAATGAGTTTTTAATTGATTTAGTGAACATAAATTATTCTCCTCCATGGAAATATGTGTGTATTAAACGATTTAATTAAGAAGTTTGTGAGGAGAAAAAGTAAATAAATGTAACAAAAAGCTTTAAATTGTTACATCTTTGTAACTTACTATTTGGCCATAGGAAGTGTAAACCAAAATTGAGTACCAACGTTGTTTGGTGGATTTTTCACACCGACATCACCGTTTAGACTACTTACAAGATTTTTAACAATAGCCAAACCTAAACCACTTCCTTTTTTTTCAGAAGCTCTGGCATTTGCTGTTCTAAAAAATCTATCAAAAATAACGGCTTTATCTTCATCCGAGATACCCCTTCCTTGATCTGTTATTGTAATTTGTACGTTTTCATTTTTAATTTTTGATTTTGTTTCTATTTTAATTAAAGAGTTTTCTTCACTATATTTAAATGCATTATCTATAAGATTAGTTAAAATCCTTTCGAGCGCCTTTTTATCTGCAAGAACAAATTGTTTTCTTCTAGTGCAATTA
>Ga0213865_10002861_pt1 | contig 10778 bp, 11 predicted proteins | sample PICome_6_FD_160100 | JGI IMG/M metagenome (GOLD analysis project Ga0213865, IMG submission 160100) | Coastal seawater microbial communities near Pivers Island, North Carolina, United States - PICO282 | ecosystem: Environmental > Aquatic > Marine > Coastal | place: USA: North Carolina... | reverse complement strand
CTCTTACCTTCTTGCCGAATTTGGATATGGTTGTGTTATTGCATTCATGCCACCATTCTTCTATGTGGTATATGATTTCATTCGTACTACAAAATTAAAAGAAGCAAATATTGATTTACAATTAAATGCTATTGATAAATCTAATTTGGTGGTTATGTTGGATATGGATGGATACATCTTATCAGCAAACAAAAAGTTTTGTAACACAATGATGTGTACTGAAAAAGAACTAAAGTACAAACAACATAAAAGAATGGTCTCAAAAGAATATGCTGATAGTTTAGAGTATCACGAATTTTGGGAAAGGTTAAAGAGAGGTGAAAGTATTACTGGTGAATTTGAAAGAATTGCAAAGGATGGTACATCTCGTTGGTTATTTGGTAACTACACTCCCATCCAAAGTTCAGATGGTAGTTACAACAAAGTTCTAAAGATAGCAACTGATATTACACTTCAACACGAATCCGAAGTGTTGGTAAATCAGAAAAACTCTTACTTAGAACACGCTGCGAAGATTCTCCGACACGATATGCATAGTGGTATCAACACATATATGCCAAGAGGATTATCATCATTACAAAGAAGATTATCTGAAGAAAAAATTAAAGAGTTAAAAATTGATGCTCCACTAAGGATGTTAGCAGAAGGATTGAAACACACACAAAAAGTTTATGCTGGTGTTAAGGAGTTTACAAACTTAGTTAAGGAAGATGCACAATTAGATATGAAGGAATGTAACTTATCAGAAATACTGAGAAATTACTTATCCTCTACATCTTATGTTTCACAAGTTAAAATAGATAGGTTACCATTCACTCAAGTAAACGAACCACTCTTTTGTACTGCAATAGATAACTTAATCAGAAATGGATTAAAGTATAATGATAGTAGTACAAAGATGGTTAAAATTTATATGGAAAATGATTCTACAATTTGTGTGGAAGATAATGGTAGAGGTATTACTAATGAAGAGTTCATTGAGTTATCTAAACCATATACAAGAAAAGAAGGACAAAAGGAAGGAGGTTCAGGATTGGGATTAAACATTTGTATCGCAATTTTGAAAGAACATGGTTTTAAGATAACTGCAGAGAAGTTAGACTCTGGTACAAAATTAAAAATTAAATTAAAATGAACACAATGATTAACTCAATCTTGTTAGTGGATGATGAGGACTTATTCCACTTGGTATTTGAAGATGCTTGTAGTATCTTAGATATCACTCTATCTTTAGAGGCACTAAATTCATCTGATGAAGCAGATGAAAAATTCAAACAATGGTTTCCAGAAAACCCAGCAGATGAAAGACCCGAATGTGTATTCGTTGATTTGAATATTATCGGTTCTTCATATGATGGTATTGAACTTATTCGTAAAATCAATTTTGAATACGGTAACGGATGTGTAATTGGTATTATCTCATCATCGGATGATAATCAAGAAATTGAAAAAGCAAAAGCTGCAGGTGCACAATTTTGGATTATCAAATCGGATGATATTGAACCTCGATTAGAGGAATTCAGAAAAGATTATGAAGGATATCTAAACCGAACCGCTCCATTCAAAATTTATAAATAAGTTTTATAATGATTGAGGTTACAAAACATACAAGAGATATACTATTAGGTGTTGCTAAGAAAAAGAAAGTTTATGTTGAAGGAAACTTTCTTAAACTCTTAAAAGCACCTGATGGGGATACTGAGTTTGAAGAATACCTTAAACTATGTAAGGATAAGGATTCTACTGCTCGTAGAAAAAGATTACAAGTAACTAAACAAGTTCAACAACAAAACAAAGAGTTGGTTGCTAAACAAGAAGAAAATGATGCTTTGATGGAAGAACTCAAAGTGGCATTGGAAGAAGCAAATCAACTCAAAGAAGAGGCAGAAGAAGGAAAAGATAAAGCATTAGAAGATTTGGAACTAATGCAAAAGAAAACACAATTTGAGTTAATCAGTACAATTGTTAAAGTAGCACTTTATGTGATTATAGGAGTTGGTGTTCTCACAACTGCTATGTATGGGTTAGCATTGATTTCTGGTACTGATACACAAATCATAGGTTCTACTTGGAGTAATATGTTTGGTATTCTCCTAACTAACGCATTCTCAATCGTTGGTACGATTATGGGTGTAAAGTATGCAACTGAAAAAGAATAAAGATGAGTCCTCAAATCATAGATAAAGTTAGTGTGGAAACTTACTATGATGTATTATCCATACCATTTGATAGGGAAGTATCAGAACCACATCATATCAGTTCTATCGTAGATTTTAAGACCCTAAGAGAAGATACACAAAATTTTTTATTAAAACTACCCATCGTTCAGTTCACAGGTAATTTTAAGGCAGGTGGCTTGGATTCTAAACAACGATTGTATCTAATGAGTAGTATGAATGATATCTTCTTCGTAGACACCCTTAAAACGAATTATGCTAAGTGTGTAACCAAACTGATTAATGTTCCCGATTTAAGTGGAAAGGAAGTTATTGAAAGAACCGATGAGCATAGAAGTATTAAACGAATTAGAAAATCCGAAAGTTATGAAGTTACCTATAATGAGGTGGATTATGTAATTGAAATTACCGAAGAGGGTAACGGAACATTTACCAGCATTATGTATGGAGATAACTTCGTAATGGATTATATGTTAGAAAAAGATATCCTTGAGTACTTCTATAAGAACAAATAAATCACTTTTTTGTTTATTGATATTTATATATTGAACAAATATTGATAACCATATGTCAACTGATTTTGAATTATTTCCTGGCAAGGACCTTAGTGGATTGTTTCAGGATATTTACAACAACCAAATAAATAAAAAGAAACACATTTCTGATATCATTCATGAAATGAGAAAATCAATTCGTCATTCAGGTGATATGGCAGTAATTGGTCCTATCGTTAAAGACCTTATTGATACTTCAGTAAGAAATGATGAGCAGTTGATTAAGTTGGCAACTATCGCACAAAGAATTATAGCATCTAATCAAAAATCTGAAGGTGATGATGGATTCTTAACTAAAGAAGAAAGAGAACAACTTTTACAAGAACTTCAAGAGGTAGAAGATGAGGTTGCAAACAATGATAAAGTTGAAGAAGTAAAATCTAAAATAGAGTAATATGCCATTAGGTAATAGTAGAGTATCAAACTCATTAGGTTCATCAAATCGTGGAGGTGTATCTTTATCCGATATCGAAGTTGGATATGTGTATGATGTTATTTTAGATGAAAACAATGAAGGTATTTCTTCACTTGATAGAAAGGAAGAGGCATCAATTTACGTTGGTGCAATTAGATTTAGACTTTCACGAGATTTAAATACTGCTGATGATAAACTTCCAATTGCATATCCATCTTTAAATGTAACAACATTACCCGTTCGAAATGAAGTAGTTAAAATAATAAATAATCCATCAGGTGGATATTTGTATGAAAGAACAGGGTTTACAGTTTCTCCAAGTACAAATGCAGAAGAAGATACAGTATCTAAGAACTTTGGAGGTAAAGAAAAAGAAGGTGCAAGTGCTAGTAACTACTCAAAAACATCACAAACCGGTATTACTCGAAGTTCGGGTGGTAGTAATATTGATACTGATGGATATGGTGAGTATTTTGAAGCAAATAACGGAATTCATAAACTAAAGTTATATGAAGGAGATACTTTAGTACAATCACGTTTTGGTCAAAGTTTAAGATTTTCAGGATATAATAATTCTGATAACGTATTTTCTCCAACTATAATTTTAAGAAATGGAGAAAATCCAACAACTATTGATGAAGAAAATTCTATAAACACAACAGTTGAAGAGGATGTAAATAGAGATGGTAGTACTATATTATTAGGTTCTGACCAATACAAATTAACATTTCAACCTGGTACGGTTGATGATAATGGTACATCTGATTTCGAAACACTTCCTAATTCCTTTAAAGAGTATCCATCAGAATTATTAGGTAATCAAATATTACTTAATTCGGGAAGATTAATATTCTCAGCAAAAAATGCCGAAATGATATTTTATTCTAAAAAGAATTATGGATTTATTTCTGATGGTGGATTATCAATCGATAACGCATTCGGTATTGATGTAGATGTAAATGATGATATTAATATTACTACGAACGATAGAGATGTAAATATCAATACAAATAACGGAAAAGTAAACGTAGGTAATACAAATTTAGAACCTATTGTTAAAGGAGATACGTGGTTAGATTTAATGTCACAATTAATAGATGCGATAAATCAACAAGTATATTTAACCCCCGCTGGTCCAAGTGCAACTGGTCCAACTAACAAAGCAACTTTTAATAAAATAAAAAATCAATTAAAAACTGCATTGAGTGAACTTAATTCCGTTTCCTAATGTCTTGGTCATTATTTAAATCAAATATAAAACGAAGATGGGATAGGCCTGATACGATTAACAATATTGATGAGGTTGCTGAGTTATGGGCAAACGAATATGATGCAGCCATTAAGCGTGGTAGGGATTCACTACATTTTGTAACTATTCAACAAGGAAACAAATCGGGAATGCAAAGTTTATTTAGATTAGGATTGCAGATGGGTAGGTTGAGTAGTTCACCTTCATTTAATTTAGTGAATGAATTTGGTAAGGGTGTTATTACATATTGGACTGGTGCAACACTACAATTAGCACCGATTCCAGCAATTCCAGCACCAGGTTCTATTCAAAATATTGCAGTTACAAGCAATCTTGTAACACTACCAGGTACATGGACACCAGCACCACCCATACCACCCTCTTCAACAACTGATGTATTTATTGATGTATTTATTACTGCCGCAACTATTCATTTAACCACAGTTCAAGGTATCGTAAATACTATATCACTTTATCCTGGTGCACCACCCGTGCCAGGGCCAGGAGTTTTACCTTGGTCAGGATATACCGTATAAAATTAAAAAAACCTAAATCAAATATTTATACAGAAAGGAAAACATTATAATAATATGGATACTGAAAAATTAGTAAAAGCAATTCAAATTATTGTTAAAGAAGAATTAAAAACTATTGTCCCAAAGTTAGTTAAAGAGGGAGTAAAGAGAGAAATGAAACAACTCTTAAAAGAAAACAAAGAGTTGAGAGAATCTTTAAAAAAACCAAGAACTCCAAAACAACCAACTTTTATGGATGAACCCGTTGTTGAAACAGTAACTCAACCACAAAGACAATTAAGTAATAATCCCGTGTTAAATGAAATCTTAAATGAAACTCAGGGATTCAACTCAGGTCAATCAACGAGTGAGGAATATAGAACTATGAACTTTACTACGAATATGGCACAGGGTGGTGTTGATGGTATGAGAGCACAGATGGCAGCTAAAATGGGGTTACCTGATATGAGTATGGGTTCTCAATCATCGGGATTAGGAGTTCAGACAGGTAACGCAGGATTGGATAAAGCACTAAATAGAGATTATAGTGGTTTAATGAAAGCAATTGATAAAAAGAAAGGTCCGTTTAGACCAGGAATGTAATTATGGCAATAGTATTAGGACAGAAGAATGTAAAGGATACCGAATCGTTTAGTGATTACGCAATAGGAATCACTTTACCTATTCAGATTACTAATACTGCATTTGCTCAATCGTTCACAACAAGAGAACAGGTTTCATCAAATATTAAAAATCTATTACTAACTAAAAAAGGAGAGCGTATTTTACAACCTGAGTTTGGTAGTGGTTTACAGGGATTGTTGTTTGATTTTAATAATGATGAATTACCAACAAAGATTGAAGATACAATTACAGAGGCATTAGAACAATGGTTACCTTATGTTACAATTGATAGTATTGATGTTGAGCAAACTGATTACTTAAAGGATAGAAACCGAGCAAATGTTTCCATTAAATTTAAAGTTGGGGATGATGTTCAATTAAATGAGGTAACATTTACAGTATAAAATGGCAATAACAAAAATAAATAAAAATTTTAAGAATAGAGGAAAGGATATTAAATATCTCAATAAAGATTTTCAATCTTTTAGAGGTAATTTAATTGAGTTTGCTAAAACTTATTTCCCAAGAACTTATTCTGATTTCAATGAATCATCTCCAGGTATGATGTTTATTGAAATGGCATCTTATATTGGTGATTCTCTTTCATACTATGTAGATGATACATTAAAAGAATCATTAATGGTTCATGCTGATGATGTTGAAAATGTAATATCATTAGCACAATATCTTGGTTATACTCCAAAAGTAACATCTCCATCAGTAACAACCATTTCGGTTTATCAATTAGTACCTGCGATAGGTAGTGGTGTAAATAATACTTACGATGAAACTTACTTCTTACGTATTAAAGAAGGAATGCAATTAGAATCAGATAACGGAACTAATTTTATCACTCAGGATGTAGTAGATTTTTCTAATGATACTGATAGAGAAATCACAGTTTATCAACGAGATACTGATACGGGAGAAATTACTTTTTACTTAGTTAAAAAACAAGTAAATGCAATCTCAGCAACTATTGAAGAAGCAGAGTTTGAGTTTGGTTCATATGAAGCATTTAGAACTATTGATTTAGGTGCAACTAATATAATTGATATTTACGATGTACGAGATGGTAATGGTAACAAATATTATCAAGTTCCATACCTTGCACAGGAAATGGTATTTACTGATTATCCAAATACGGAGGTAAATGACCCTGATTTATATCAGTTCAAATCAACCGTACCTTACATCCTTGAAACGATTAAAACATCAAGAAGATTTGTACGAAAGGTAAATGGTGATAGTACAACTACAATTCAGTTTGGAGCAGGAGACCCTTCTGCAAATGATGAGGTACTAATCCCCAATTTAAAGAATGTGGGATTAGGGTTACCAAACTCAATTAGTAGATTGGAAGAATCCTTTGACCCAACAAACTTCTTAAAAACAAAATCATACGGAACATCACCTTCAAATACAACGATTACCGTAAAGTATTTAGTTGGTGGGGGTATTGCATCAAATGTTGGTAAAGGTACTATTACACGTATTACAAACGTTGAATATGATGAAGATACAACGTTATTCACTTCTGCACAACTTGGAGTGTATAATTCAATCAAAAACTCAGTAGCCGTAGATAATGAAGTTCCTGCAACAGGTGGTAAGGGTGGTGATACTATTGAAGAAATTAGACAAAATGCTTTGGCAAACTTCGGTTCCCAAAATAGAGCGGTGACTGCCAAAGATTATCAAGTAAGAGTTTTAGCAATGCCATCAAAGTATGGTTCAATCGCAAAAGCATATGCTACTGCTGATGGTACATTAGATAATAATTCACCATCATCAATTCTTGCATCACCAAAAGCATTAAATGAGTTTACTGATTTGGTACAATCATTTGTAGATAAACCTGAAAGTGAAGAACCAAATAGACAAAGCATTCAGGATGAAATTCGAAAGTTTTTAGTTGGTAAAACTTCCAATGAAAATGAAAAGAATAATCCATTTGCTATTAATCTATATCTTCTTGGATATGATAGTGATGGTAAATTGGATGAATTAAATAGAGCAATAAAAGAAAATCTTAAAACGTATCTAAATGAATTTAGAATGTTAACTGATGGAATTAATATTTCTGATGGATTTATTATTAATATCGGTATTGATTTTGAAATTATTGTACAACGAGATTATAACAAAAGTGAAGTTCTTGTAAATTGTATTCAAGAGTTAAAGGATTATTTCCAAATTGATAATTGGACATTTAATCAAACAATTAATATAAGTGAATTAGAACTTTTAGTTGCAAATGTTGAAGGTGTAAGTTCAGTACCTGAGTTTAAGATAATAAACAAGTGTGGTGGGAGATATGCACCTAATTCATATAACATAGAATCAGCAACAAAAGGAAAAATTATCTATCCTTCATTAGACCCTTCGGTATTTGAAGTTAAGTTTCCTGATGCTGATATAAGAGGGAGAACACGATAATGGCATACTATTTTCTTACAGCATCAAAAGATGCATCGGTTTATCTTCAACAACCCGACCAAAATGCAGGTTTGGATGAGGTATTAGAAGTGAGTAAAGTTTATTATGGAAATATTAAAGATGTATCGCGTGCTCTTTTACAATTTGAAACAACCAATTTAGCAACATCTATTACAAGTGGAGATGTATCTCTTGAAGAGGCAACTCTTATAATGAGAGAAACCGAATCTGAAGAATTACCTTTAGATTTTACAATATATGCATATCCTATTTCTCAATCGTGGGAAATGGGTAAAGGTACTCGATTTGATAATATTGAAACCGCAGGTGTAACATGGAATTATCGTGAAGGTGATTCTAATTTAAGATGGGTAAATACAATCGTTGATGGATTACCTGTATTTGCTGGAACCTCAACTGGTTCATTTGCTGGTAGAGGTGGAGTATGGTATTCAGATGTATATTCAACTCAAGAATTTACATATCAATCACGAGATATTAATATGAATGTATTCGATATTGTATCTGATTGGGTGAGTGGTTCTAAAGAAAATAATGGATTAATAATAAAACATTTAAATTCAGTAGAGGAAGATACTAATGATTATGGTATTTTAAAATTCTTTAGTAAAGAAACAAATACAATACATCAACCTAAGATTAGAATTGGGTGGGATGATTCATCTTTTACAACTGGTTCATTAACTGAATTAAGTGATAGTGATATTAATCTAAGTTTAAGTAACTTTAAAAAGGAATACAAAGTAAATACAATACCAAAAATTAAAGTTAAGGGTAGAACATTGTATCCAATAAAAACGTTTAGTTCTACTTTTAACTATGCAACAACTAATTATTTACCATCAACAACATATTATCAAATAAGTGATTATCATACGAATGATATTATTGTACCATTTAGTGATTACACTAAAGTAAGTTGCGATTCGAGTGGTAATTATTTTAATTTAAACTTAACTAATTGGGAAACTAACAGAACTTATAAAATAGAAATGAAGGTTAGTAGAGATGGTACTGATGAGTATTTTGATAATGATTATACATTTAATGTTATTAGTTAATGGCAAAGAGAGGTCTAAAAAACGAAAAATATATAAAGAATCTAACAACGGAAGGTTCTACTGCCCTGAAACCTAAAAATGATTTCGGGGTAAACGTGTTTGATAAAAAAGAAGATACTTCTGGTTTAATTGCTGGAAAACTTATTAGACCAAGATATAATCAGGAAGAGTTATTAAAATCAGTAGATACTGAAATTGATGAGTTAATTCCGAGAACAAAACCAGATTTACCTGCAACAGTATTACGTGAAACATATAATGATGCATTAGCAGATATTAATGATTTAACTTCTCAAGTTGAAAGTTTGGAAAGTTTAAATAATACCTTACTATCTAATATTGAAGCATTAAACTCTACTACTGAAAGTTTGTTAAGACAAATTGATGGATTGACTATAAGTAAGGTAGCAACTGATGAACAACTAAATACAACTCAACAAAGTTTTTCAACTTCTCAATCTGATTTACAAGTTGCAATCCAAAACTCAACACAAGAAGCAATTCAGAGAGTATCTTTAACTGCAAGAAATCAATCACTATCTCAGGAGGTTGATTTATTACGAGAACAATTATTCGGTAGAACTGCACAAATAGCGGCAGGTGCCGATTCTTTAAGTGAAACCGTAACTATTAATAACCTAAATAAGGGTGGAGGTGATTATGAAATTTATGCAACCGCAGTTAGAAAAAGTAAAGGAGGATTCCAACAATTCAAATCAGGTGAAAAATTTGAAATTGTAAATAGTGGTACTGAAGATGAAACTGTTAGATTTGTTAAAAAAGACGGTTCGGGATATCATGGTTGGTTTTCAATTAACGTACCAAATTCTACCCAAATAACTGGAGGAAAACAATTTACCGTAACTGCTGGAAGTACAGTTATCGTTACGTTAAAACCTAACGAAAGTTCTATTAATGGAAAAAGACCAACCGGTTGGGGTAAGACCAGAAACTATGATGCCAAGGTAGTGGTTAAAATAGGTGAAAATGATGAGATTCAGTACAACACACGATTAAGAAAAGCTAGAAAACCAAGTAAATTATAATGGCAATTAAAACATTTAAAGAAATAATAGATAATAAGGGATATAGAATCTCTAAGAAGGATAGAGATATCTTTGAAGATGGTACGTTGCAATCCTTCTTTGGATTTTCTGATGCTGATTTAATTGAATTTATTGCTTATGACGTAAATGATAATCAACTACCACTACAAATTAATCCTGCAGGTGATACTACGTTAGTAAAGTATATCCCACTAACGGATGAAAATATCAGAAATTATTTTTTAATTGCAGAGGGAACAAAATTACAATTGGGTAACTTCCCCAAAGAATATTTTATTGATGTAGAGCAAATATTAAACGAATCAGGATATGCTGAAGGTATTTTTAAAACCCAAGTAACTTTATTAAATAGAAGAGTTGGTGATTATCGAAAAGATATAAATGCTAAACTTTGGATAAAGGAAATATCACCATCGAGAACTGAAATACGAGTTTTACCTCAAAGAAACGAAGTAGCAAATGCAACTGATTTAAACACCAGATTTGGTATTATGCTAAATGAAAAAGAATTTAGAGATGATACTATACCGTATATTTTCGAATTTATAAATCAAGTTACTCCTACAACGGTAGATAATTTTATTAGAGATGTTTATTCTGAGAAGTGGTTAACTAAGTTAGTTCAGGAATTTGGAATTAGAGAGTTCGATAGATTT
>Ga0213865_10002855_pt1 | contig 10789 bp, 5 predicted proteins | sample PICome_6_FD_160100 | JGI IMG/M metagenome (GOLD analysis project Ga0213865, IMG submission 160100) | Coastal seawater microbial communities near Pivers Island, North Carolina, United States - PICO282 | ecosystem: Environmental > Aquatic > Marine > Coastal | place: USA: North Carolina | collected... | reverse complement strand
TTTAGGACCTATACGTTTGCTGACGTTGTTTTCATGGTCATTTTTTTCTTTAGTCAGACTCCAAACCACTGGATCTGTATCCTCCTTCCAGAAAGCATAGACATTAGGGTCATACAGGCTATGTGTTACGCTATCGATATAGTTTTTCACTGCCTGGGTGGTGGGTATTGTGTCGTTTTTATTAGTCGTGCCTATGTCAGTTATTACACCAGCGCTAGCACTGTCCACCGATTCTATTGTAAGGGCTCCATTAACGGTTAGATCACCCTTGGCTTTTACTGACCCTTGGAAGGTAGTAGTATCGGAGGCGTCATTCCCTAGGGTGGTATTTCCCTTAAGCGTGGTAGTGCCCTCAACGGTTAGATTTCCTTTGGCAGTGGTAGAAGCAGGTATTGCTATAACTTCAAGATTGCCCTGAATTGTAGTTGCCCAGCCAATACTTGCCTCAAGAGCCATAAGACTCGCAAAAGCAAAGTTTGCTATCTTGCGTCTAAGTAAATGACAATTTTTCATAATAAAATCCTTTTTGTTGACAGTTAACAGCCGAGTTTAAAGTCCATGTAATTTTTAATCGCCAGGTGCATTAATTCTGAGAGTTTTAGGGCCTATCAAATGTTTCGTGATTAAAGATTTGCGCGAAATCAAGAACTGGTTTGGCACTCGACTTTGGCACTTCGAGACAAAAATATAATTTTCTGTCTTTTCGACGCAGTGGGTCTTGAAAATAGTTCATATAGGAAAGACCCCCTAAAAACGAACCGCTTTTATCTTTATAAGCGTGCGTCATAGTAAAAAGATCATTGGCAGGCTCTGGCTTGCATACTTGCTCCTCAGCAAAGTAGATTTTTTTATTTGAATCAAAAGTATCACTAGGACTATCTAGACCCGTTATACGTAAGACAAACACAACCATCCCACCATTAACCACATTCCTGAACACCGGTTCTGGTATGCTTATATCATCCAACCTGTAGTAATCTTTATACTCATTTTTACCAGTAGTTTTGGTTAAAGTGAACTCATCCTCAAAATGTATACTGAAACGGTTATCACGCTTACTATCAGCATAGTTTTTCACTGCCTGGGTAGTGGGTATTGTGTTGTTGTTATTAGTCGTGCCTATGTCAGTTATTACACCACGGCTAGCAGCACTGTCCACCGATTGTATTGTAAGGGCTCCATCAACGGTTAGATCACCCTTGGCTTCTACTAACCCTTGGAAGGTAGTAGTATCGGAGGCGTCATTCCCTAGGGTGGTATTTCCCTTTAGCGTGGTAGAGCCCTCAACGGTTAGATTTCCTTTGGCAGTGGTAGAAGCAGGTATTGCCATAACTTCAAGATTGCCCTGAATTGTAGTTGCCCAGCCAATACTTGCCTCAAGAGCCATAAGACTCGCAAAAGCAAAGTTTGCTATCTTGTGTCTAAGTAAATGACAATTTTTCATAATAAAATCCCTTTTTGTTGACAGTTAACAGCCGAGTTTAAAGTCCATGTAATTTTTAATCGCCAGGTGCATTTTTCTCATTATCTCCATTGTTACAGAACACAATGAAAACGGTTTACTACTTTCATTATCCTAAGTTAGGTTTCAGTAGATATAAATTTAAGCATAGGTGTATTGTTAGTCTACCAATTATCCATATAGTCTTTCACGGCTTGGGCGGTGGGTATTGTGGAGTCATTAGCACTATCATCTATTATTTTAGTTACTACATCACCGTTCACCGATTCTATTGCAAGGGCTCCCTCAATGGTTAGATTACTATTAGCTGTTATTGGCCCTTCGATGGTAATTTTATCGGCGGAGGCGTTTTCTCCTAGGGTCGTACTACCCTTAAACAGCGTAGTGCCGTTAACAGTTAGATTGCCGTCGGAAGGGTTAGCACCTGAATTCTTCTTAACTGTAAGGTTACCCTCCAATGTGGCTGCCCATCCGCTACCTGCCACAAAAGTAATAAGCGCCACAAGAGTAAGGCTTACCACCTTACAGCTCAGTAAATGACAATGTTTCATATTAAAATCCTTTTCGTGATTAACTATTTATTCCATTACACCGGTAATACGCAAGTAGCCGCGTTGCTCTGTATAATCCATCAAACCTAGATCATCGCTAAATCCGGCATAGTTTATTCCAACTGCCACTTCTATCTTTTGATTAAAGCGTTTTGCCAACTCAATCACTACCCCATCTTTACGGTCCCGTGCGCGGATATCTTTAAGTAACCTATATTCGATATTAAGCTTGGCGTCCTCAAAAAGGCCATAGCCAATTCTGGATGCCACCAGCCATCTGCGACTATCCGCCCATGGAAGGTCCTGCACTTTCTCTTCACCTTGACGAAGGGCTAGTTTAGCTCCTAGGCTCCATTTAGAACTCAGGTCGTAGAGTATGTCTGTAGAGAACACTTTCGCCTTTTGTGCCTCTAGTCCCAAATCACCTATTTGATCCTGTGGTTGCCTGTCTTCAACCCAACTGTATTTGCCGATAATGTTGAGATTATCTTGCAGTTGCGGGCGGTACGCTGCACCTAAATCGAGGCGGTTGTTTTGAGCCTGTACTGAACCACTGTCTAAATCTTCACTGCGTCCCCAATTGAGACTTCCCATCAGGGCGGTATCCTGATTGAGACGACCCCTAATGTTAAGATCGAGCAGTGTTACATCAATATCATCCATACCGCGATCTTGACGGACTTCATAGCGCAAGCGACCCTGCAGCTGCTTTTGCTGATGCTTGGTGGGCCGGACGTAGTTGGCGCCGATGGCCAGGTTTCTCCGTTTATCTAATCTGCCTTCCAAGCGGTGTAAGTCTCCCTGCCCCAGCGTTAAAAACCCTTTCCAACTGGAGGTTATATCACCACCAAGGCTGATTTCATGACCATCATCCAACGTTTCATTATCCTGGTGTTTATAGTGGCTAGCTGAGCCATAGACCTCTCGACCATCGGCCAGCTTGTAGGAGAGTTTCGCATCTTCACTATTGCGGCTGTCATCGCCAGACATAGTCAGGCTGGTACCTGTGCTTAGGCTAGTAGAGTCGCTCACTCGGTGTTCTGTGCCTAGACTTAGCCCACGACTAGATTTACCGTTCTCCAGGGCGCTACTATCAACGGATAGTCTGTAAATAGCATCTTTGTTGGGCATATAACCTGTACCCACTTGAGCCGACACAAGCCCTGCACTGTCCTGCTCTAATCCAGCACCGAGAGATAGCTTTTGGCTGAGTGAGTAGTCGCCATTCACACCATAGAAAACACCGCTTTCATTGTCTCTAATGGTGCCTTCAACCATCAGATTGTCACTGACTCTTTTTTGCACAGCCAGACCAGTCTGAGAGCCTCCAGACGCTTTTATACTAGCCTGCTGCGTAAGGCTGAATGCGGTATCCTCGGAAAATTGATAACGACCTTGGAATGCGATGTTGTCGGCGGGCACGCCGCCTTCATCAAGGTGTTGCAATTCACCGGTCAGTTGAAGTTTATCGCTCAGATCATAGGCTAGTTGCAAGGTGGAACTACTATCCTTATCGTCTGTTTTATCTTGCTCAGCTTGCTGATGATGTTTTAACCGAACTGACAGTCGCTCATTAAAACGGTGATCAACATCAAAACCAATGGACTTTTGACCCACAAGGTGATTTGAATAGCCAGAGTGGAAAGCCTCGGTTATGCTCCGCCCATAGTAGCTGATAGTGGTGTGCCCCTCAGACAGGGTAGCTTGACCTCGCAGTGAGAACGCATCACCAGAGACAACCGCTGAATCTGTGGATGAGAAGGTTTTTACACCCCAACTGAGACCACCATCATCAGAGTAGAATTGCGGTTCGCTGAGCGACTCACTGCGCGCGTATTCCAACGTTAAACTGTGGTCGGCACCAAAATTAATTGTGCTATTTACCCCTTCAAGACTGTAATCGGAATTTAACTTCTGCTCATCAATCCGAGTAACACCGACGACAATATTATCAGCCACTGCTTGTTGTAATTCGACACCACTAATGCCTTGACTCCAATCATCAGCAATACTGTAGCTGTATTCAGCAACCAAATACACTTTATCCAGCGCATAGTTTTGTCTAGTCATCAAGAGTTCTGATTCGACCTCTCTTTCTGGTGGCTGCCAGAATATAATACGCCCACTCTGCGCATTGAACTGGTAGTCATTACCCATTTCCAACGTCTGCGAGGATCGAACATTGCCACTGACACTATCACGTACTTCGACTTTCAGCTTAAGACTATCTCTCATTACCCCCTGATGTTTCAGGTAGTAAACACTACTACCAGTGGAGCGAAATTCAACTCGCGAAGTCTTTTGGCGAGCAGTTGCTTTGAAAGCATCTACCTCTGTTACGGGTTCTCCATAGGCGGTACTTTGTGTCGATTCATAGTGCACCTGTGCTCCCTGCAATGAACGCTGGAAGCTCGCCAGTTCACTGTTGTCTAAAGCCGCCTGCAAACGACCCCACTTGGCCCAGGATAGATCTTTTTCAATCAATAGATACAGCGCACCATCCGCTTCCGTCACCAAATTATCCACCGAAGCGCTGTCGCCATACAGCGCATAACTCGCATCCGGATCTAGATTGCTAAATAAGTCATCCCTGTCTCTTTCACTGTCAATGCTGGCTGTCACTAGATAATCACCCGCCACGGTGCCTTTAAAGTACAGCTGAACCTTGCCGTCTTTCCAGATTTTATCGCCATAGCGACTATCTCCAGACTGGGCTAAATCAATATTGTCTGTGATATCTCGGTAGGCTATTTCTGCATCAACAATCCCAACCAAAAAGTAGCCCTTGGATGCAGATAGCTGTTGTGTGTCTAGGGTCCGTTCATTGAGGACTTCTAATTGTCCTAGCGCAAGCTCATTAGGTTCCTCAATCGCGCCATTAATTTCAGACGAACTATCGTGCTTGTCCGTTTTATGGCCGTCTAGCGCAACAGGTCTGTCATCATTGGTGAGTTGCTTTTCAGTTTCCAATGGTTCTTCACTATTGAATGCTCGCTCTTCTAAATTCTGTTCAGACTGGTCGTCAACAGTTGCATTGGCAGCTATCACAGTGTTATCGCCAAAGATCCGCAGATTCTGAATATTGAGCTTGCCCTTTGGCACAATAAGCTCGATATAATTCTCTTGGAATAGGTCTTCACTTAACGACCCTGCCCGCAACAGGTTTATCGCAGCAGGCTGGAACTTATCATAGCTAGGTATTTCGGCGAGCAATTGATTGTCCTGACTTATACGTATGGCGCTAAACTGCTCTCCCGAGACGCGTATTGACCTACCTATCGCACGGATATGACTACGCGCTGTTTTGTCTTCTTTAGTCAAACTTCGCAGCCATTTTCTGTAGCTTGATGCACGCGCTCTGTCGCCCTCTCTATCACTGGTTCCACCTAACTCAAACTGCTCTGTTGACTCAACGAGTGTCAGCCTCTGAGGATAAGTGTAGGCTTCGCGATCATCACTGTCTGATACTAATAACTCCACATAGTAATCGCGTTGCGGATCGATAAACTCATCCTCATCGGTCATGCCATCCCAGTAAATTGGCGCAAACAAATCACTGCCGATACCGCTAAAGGTTTTGACAACGCGACGACTAAAGCCTTCACTAATTAATACTTGCCATTTTTTTATGAGGGCAGCGTAGTTGCTGTAGGCGCGTATCTCCAGAGGCGTGACAAAACGCTGCTGTTGACTGTCGATCTGACCTGAACCAAATATGCCAATGCTGAGACTCGGCTCAAGCCTCTTCGATAACTGCTCTATGCGTATTAATGGCGTGTTATCCACTGTGCTGGGCAACTGAACAGCAAAATTAACTTTGCTTGGAATACCCGGACGAATATCTACAATCTGCGAACGATGACCCAGGACGCTTGTTTGATCGGGCAGACTGCGCTCGTCGATACGTACTACCATGCGACCGGGACGCATATTGCCGAGATGGTACTGACCATTGCTATCCGCTGTCACACGCTGACCGGCTGAGGTCACTAGCCGTGCATAGGGCACTGGTAAATCACCCGGATCTTGTAACCCATTGCCGTTGACGTCATTGAACACTTTACCAATCACTGTCGACAGCTCAAACAGGGCGTCTTCAATAACACGGATATCAGTTGATGCTTGACTACCTGATAGAGAGACATCATCAGCTAGGATGTTAGGTGTGCCTGCATGGTCGACAGCGATAACGCTATTGGTATAGCTGCCTTTATTGACTCCGCTACCTATGCGTAATTGATAGCGTAGTTTGTGACTAATGGGCGCTTCCATCACATTGCCCACGTCAAACTGCAAGACCTTTCCAATGTCATGAGAAGAGGTGGCAACAGCTACCATGGGGGTTTGTGCATCACCATCATGATCCCAATGCGCGGAGTTCTTTACGTAGCTAAAACCAAGGGGTATGTCATTCCTTATCGCAATGTTATTTAACGGATAGGGCGAACTATTGTCCAATTCAACGGTGTAGGTGACCACCGAGCCCACCGATGCTTGTTTGCGATTGGCGGATATGCTGAGATTAACCTCAGGAGCTATGACCGTAAGAGCCAGAGGCAAGGACAGTGATATTGAACTCTTTGCTACAACTAGGTTAGCACCAATATCTAGCGGTTTTATATAGTCTTCCGCTGTCACTTGCCAGGGGTATCTGCCATCGCTATTCGGCACAGAAGCAGAAGTAACGGGGCGAGTAACTGGCACCATCTGGCCTTTTGAGTAGCCCCACAGGGTAACTGACTGATCAGATTTTTCAGTGGATCCTGCAATGTGCATCTTGATAGATGCATCAGGCAAGGACTTCTCACCCAATGGGTAGCCAATGAAATCATTGACTTGATGCGAACTGTGTTTTGCATGATCAAGGCTGACAGTCACCGCATCAAATGTATTGGCCGTCGGGTTCCACATGAAGACCCGTTCTCTAATACTAGCTTTACTGAATCTTGCCGATTTTTTTGGCGCGTCGCCTGCTTTTATAAGGATATAAATTTCAGGGTTACTATCAGAGTCAGTATTGATAAGTTCGCTGCCAGGGCGACCCGTACCAATACTCACTGCTGAATTGGGCATATGATTTAAAACACTTTCGTACTTCCCATTTTTTTTGCTGACAACGATTGAAGCTAACTCAATGGCATATTCCTCAAGCAATTGTGAAACAGCCGGGTCGTTAGTTTTAAGGTCACTGGGATTAAATCTTATTTGATCTGGATTTTGTAATCTATCTACCAGCGCCTGAACTTTGGTGACTGTATCAACCTCACCTGCTTCCGCCGCCAGAACCGTCGCATTCACTACAGCCAGATTATCTGCTGCAACTCCACTGATACCCGCCGCCTGATAAATAGACAACGAAGGCGGCGGCGGTGTAGCACCATCACCATTGCTAAACGCCTTTATTATCCCCAGAGCTGTGTCAGTATTTTTGGCGATTACGCTGACCCTTTGATCTGGATTATCATGGAAGGAACTATCACTATTAGCCTCGTCAACTGTGAGGGTAATAACCGAAGAGTTATCCTCTAGATCATAATTATTGACTGTGGTTACCGTTACTGTCTGCTCGGTTTTCCAGTTGTCCGCGGTAAAGGTTAAGACAGATAATGAAAGTGCCGCCTTAGTCTCATCGCTGGATGTGGCGTTTAAAACAACCTTAGAGACCGGTGCATATTTGAGTTTAACGGTAAAGTCGCCCGTATCGCCCTCTGTCAATAAAAGCTCTTTTGTGGATACTAAAATGCCACCAACAGTTGCCGATGAATCAAACCATCCGCTATTGCCCCCAACATCGATGTTATCATTGTCATCGCCTGGGTAGGGATAGGATTCGTATCCAGACAAAGTAGAGTCTTTGATACGTAGGTGCTTGGCGTCGATTTCAGTTGAACTACTCACCTCTAGTGTTGCAGCACTACCATCAACTGTAGAAGTCATCGCCATTAGGTTATCTGGACTTCCTTTCAAGGTAAGCCTGTTTATTACTTTCTGAGTGTTGCTATTATCAAATTTCAGAGCCTTCCCTGGACCTGTATCATCCTCATTGTGATCTGAGATTAAATTATAAAATGTGTTGAGGCCACTGATAACGCTCTCACCATCACCCGTAAAATAGACTGAGCTATTGTTGGGCTTGTAGGTGCCAGAATTTGACCAGTTTCCACTGACCCTTATGGAGGCATTGCTATTGAGGGTACCATATGGAATGATCGTTATATTTTCAACAGCAATCACCTCGTTTGATTCAAGGATTAATCCCCCTTCAATTATAATGTCTGCATAGGCAATGATAGAGCCAGATAGCAATGGCAACATGCTGATCAGCCCAATTATTAATTTTTTGCGACTACCCATGACCTTCTCCTCCCTGAGATAAATCATTAACCTTATGCGCCGTACAAATTGTCCCGGCAAACTGTATTAGTTTTATTGACGGAAATATGAATCTCTTGACCAATCCCTATTCATTAAAGACATATATCCTTAGGTTCTGTTGATATTTATGGACTTGTCCATTACTGCTTGATGTCTTCTGGAAAAAAGGGACTGACAGTGGGTATTTTCAAAGCCCAATCATAGGAAATACGACCGCAACTCAGTTTGCAGTCTGTTGATTTTTTGGGTGCGGTAGCTAAACTAATATTAGCGCAGCTTGTAATGAGACTAAGCCGAATGTTAAGTGCCCATGTCTGTGGCATATGGCAAGTCATTCCTTTGAAATCTTGCGTTCAATCCATTTTTCTAGAGCCTGATTGGCACAAAGAACTCCAATCAAACATTGTCTAATTTAGACTAAAATGTGCTTTGTGTCTTGTGAAATGCCTTTATTTTTTTCAGAATAGTTACAAAATCTGCAAATTAAACACTTTCGAATAGCTGTGCCTTTAAATGATGTTAGTACTTCTGTGTTATCAAAAGTCCACAGCACAAATTTAAGGTGGCCAGAGTGTATCCACTTTCTTTCAATCGCCACCATCATTGGATCGCAAACCAAGCTCGCCACCGATAAAGTGGGCAACTTCACCATTGCCCAGTTGCATTTTCAAAGCACCACTATTATCCACCCCTAAAATAGTTCCGGTGGTTGACTGTGTAGCTGAGGAGACAGTACCTTGCCTGCCCTTGAAAGCATCGCTTGCCTGCCATTCTTCTCTATAAGCGGCAAAACCTTTCTGTTCATAGTCAGCAAGCACATTAAAACAATTTTCAACAACAAATGCCGCCAATCGGTTTCTTGAAACGGGTTTACGCACCGAAGATCTAACATCGGTCCATTGCTGATCGATCGCTTGACCGCTTTCGCTGGGCATAGCTACATTGATACCTATGCCGATAATGACCGAGCATTGGCCAGCGGGATCACCAACCATCTCTAGTAAAATGCCCCCCAATTTTTTTTCGTCAACGTAGATATCATTGGGCCATTTCAGGCTGACAGCTTCTACACCCAATTCAGTCAGTGCACGCTTGACTGCCACACCAATACTCAAGCTTAGCCCCTGAAGGGCGTTGGCACCATTATCAAAACCCCAGATAAGCGACAGATAAATATTTGAGGCGAAGGGACTGACCCAATGCTTGCCGCGTCGACCACGACCATTGGACTGATATTCCGACATGATAATGGTGCCCGTCGCACCAGCACTATCAGATTGACTCTGCTGAATTTCTTCAGTGGCAACCCGATTGGTGGAATCAAGACTTTGGTGGATTTGCAATGTCTTCAATTGATTTTGAACGGTGGGCGTCAAGTAACCTATGATTTTTTTCTCATTCAGCAACTCAAAGTCTCTAGGCAGCCGATAACCCTTACCCTTCACAGACTCTAATTGTAGCCCCATGGATTCCAGTTTCTGCAGCTGCTTCCAAACTGCGGTCCGGCTGATGCCTAATGCACGGCCTAAACTTTCACCCGAGTGAAACTTTCCATCACTCAGAATTTCTAAGACTTTAGCGTTAATTTGCCCACCCTCCAGCAATCATTTTAATCGATCGATTAGAACTACTTATGAGCATAGAGTGTAAACTTTCAGAGGTTAATTGTCTTTTCTACAGTCAAAGTGGAGATAAGCTGACTACCTATATTTTTTATTTATAACTACAAATTAATCCAGATAAATCTAGTGCCTAGTACCATCATCATACAACCAAAAGCAATCCGCAGAACTTTCTCGTTGGAACGATGTGCTATCTTTGCACCCAGGCGAGCAAAGGGAATGCTGGCCACAATAATGCCTAGCCATGCGGGAACAAAAACATAGCCAACGCTGGCATTGGGCATCATCAAATCCCCCACATCCGCGGCCACATAGGCATAGGTCGCGGCTACGGCTATCGGAAATCCAATCGCTGCCGCAGTGCCCACTGCGCGATGAATTTTCACCCCATAAAAACTCAGAAAGGGGGTGCTCAGGGTGCCGCCGCCAATCCCAAACAGTGCAGATAAGCCACCTATAGCACCGCCAGCAACACTGGTTCCAATGGCTCCGGGCAAAGACCGTATACCTACTGCAGGGGTGTAGAAGAGCAACTGCAATGCCACCGCCACCATAAAGCTACCAAATAGTATTTGTAATAACCCGGCCTGGAGTGAAATAGCAATGATGCCGCCCAACCAAGAGCCGAACATAATGGCTGGTGTCATGGTTTTAACCAGATCCCAGCGGATGGCCTTTTTTTGGTGGTGAGTATAGATAGAACTGAGGGAAGTAAAGCAGATAGTTGCCAGGGAGGTTCCTATTGCCAGATGAGTGGCCACCTCAGTATTAATACCCTG
>Ga0213865_10002854_pt1 | contig 10790 bp, 9 predicted proteins | sample PICome_6_FD_160100 | JGI IMG/M metagenome (GOLD analysis project Ga0213865, IMG submission 160100) | Coastal seawater microbial communities near Pivers Island, North Carolina, United States - PICO282 | ecosystem: Environmental > Aquatic > Marine > Coastal | place: USA: North Carolina | collected... | reverse complement strand
GGTATAGCCCGATGCCACCCAATCGTCGGACCGAGGCAATGCCATCAAGTGAGGAGCATGTGTCGTGGACCACGTGGCCACCTTGGGGTGGACCACAACAGCATCGGACCCGGACCGCGTGTCGCTCACCCCACCGCGTGTCATGGCCTGCCAACTGCCATTGTCCCCCTTCAACCACAGTGTATCACGGTCCGCAGAAAAACCAAAAAACACCGCAAAGTCCACGCCATATACTGTGGGGTCGAGGCCTTCCGATGCAGCCTCGCTTTTGGAATCAGCGGCACACCCCACCGCACCCAACAAAAGGAGACACAGGCCGCAAGGCGCCCAAAGCCCCATCCGGAAATGGGGGGGAGCGTTGCGCTGTGGGCGGGTTTTGTTTGTCTTCCTCTTTGGAAAGTCCATGTCTCCAAAAGTACGGGGGCCTGCGGGGCCGTAAATTTGAGCGTAACCGCAACGAACGGACATGCCCATTCCAAAAGAGGAAATTGAACGCCAGCAGCGCGTGGACGCCATGAAGCTCAAGCTGTCCGAAATGGACCACCAACTTCAAACCGTCAAGTTGGGTGGCGGCCAAGCCCGCATCGACAAAGAGCACAACAAAGGCAAGCTTACCGCCCGAGAACGTTTGGCTTTGCTGATGGATGAGGGAGCGCCCCTCCTCGAGGTGGGGGCCTTTTCAGGGCACGGGATGTACAAAGAGCACGGCGGATGTCCAGGCGGCGGATGTGTCGTGGTCATCGGAAAGGTGAGCGGAGTGCGGTGCATCGCCGTCGCCAATGACGCCACGGTCAAGGCAGGAGCTTGGTTCCCCATCACAGGCAAAAAACACCTGCGCGCCCAGGAACTTGCGTTTGAATTTCACCTTCCCATCATCTATTTGGTGGACAGCGCGGGCGTCTTCCTCCCCATGCAGGATGAGATCTTTCCCGACAAAGAACACTTCGGGCGCATTTTCCGCAACAATGCCAAGTTGAGTGCTGCCGGAATCCCCCAATTGGCTGCCGTGATGGGAAGCTGTGTGGCCGGCGGAGCCTACTTGCCCATCATGAGCGACGAGAGCATCATCGTGAAGGGCACGGGAAGCATCTTCTTGGCCGGCCCCTACCTCGTGCGGGCTGCAATAGGTGAAGACGTGGATGCCGAAACCCTGGGAGGTGCCGATATGCACGGCAGCATATCAGGGGTGGTGGACCACGTCGTCGAAGATGACCGTTCCGCTTTGGCCCTGCTCCGCAACCTCATGGCGCACCGAGCTGGACGCCCGAGTCTGCGGCATTTTGCCCGCGAAACGCCCAAGCCGCCCCTCGGGGATGAGGACGAATTGCTGTCCGTGCTGCCGGCGTCGAGGCGAGAAGCCTACGATGTGCGCACCCTGCTTTCCGCCTTGGTGGATGGTGGCGAATTCACCGAGTTCAAACGCGACTACGGCAAGACCATCTTGTGCGCCACAGCGCGCATCGACGGATGGAGCGTGGGCATCGTGGCCAACCAACGCATGCTGGTCAAGAGCGCCAAACAAGGCACCCAGTTTGGTGGTGTCATCTACTCAGACAGTGCCGACAAGGCAGCGCGGTTTGTCATGAACTGCAATCAAAAAGGCGTACCACTGGTCTTTCTGCAAGACGTCACCGGCTTCATGGTCGGGTCCAAGAGCGAGCAAGGCGGCATCATCAAGGATGGCGCGAAACTGGTCAACGCCATGGCCAATTCTGTGGTGCCCAAGTTCACGGTCGTCGTCGGCAACAGCTATGGCGCCGGTAATTATGCCATGTGCGGCAAGGCCTATGACCCCAAATTCATGGTGGCCTGGCCCACGGCTGAACTCGCAGTCATGGGCGGCGCCCAAGCGGCAGGCGTGCTGCTCCAGATTGAAGTCGCATCCCGCAAAAAGCAGGGTGAAGAGATCACCCCAGAGCGCGAAGAAGAATTGCGCGCTGAAATCGAAAGCCGGTACGCGGAGCAAGTCTCTCCCTACTATGCGGCCGCCCGACTTTGGGTGGACGCCATCATCGACCCCCGGGAGACCCGCTCTTGGATTTCAGAGGGCATTGCGCTGGCAGACGGAGCGCCACCTGAAGGACCTTACCGAACGGGTGTCCTCCAAACGTGAAGATTTAGGCGCGCTCCCGTTGCATCAACTCGGCGAGCATCAGCTTGAGCATTTCTTCTTCGGCGGCAGCGTTGCCCCCTTTGCGGGCAGTCAAGCCCTGTTGCAGGATCAACATGGCATCGAGCAAGTCCGCTTCATCTTCTACCCATTCGGGCAGGGCCTCAAACAGGGTCAAAGTTTCGACCATCACCGCCATGCCCTCAGCGACCGAGCGCGTGGAAAGGATGCGTAAATGACCATCGGCGCTGCCGCCGCACTCCCACAAAAACCCGAGTAAATCTGCCAACTGTTCCGTGTTTTCGGGCAAGAGCGCCGCATCCAACAGGGCATTTCCCGCACCCTCGAGCTTCAAGCCGCGCAGCAGTTTTCCGATCTCTTCCTTGACAGGGGGCTCGTCGGTCTCTCCCCTCAGCTTCACCAACTCTGCGATGGTTTCCAACTCACCCTCTTCGGCCACCCGCTTGAGCGCGGCGTCACGCCGCTCAGCCACCACCGAGTGCAAACCTTCATGCAATTCTGCCAATGAATGGGCCTTTTTTGCGTTCATGGGCCGAAGTTACTGCGCTGAAGAGGTCGAAGACCACCGCTCATACCACGCCGCCAACTCAGCCAGCATCAGCGCCGTCGCACCCCAAATGAAGGGCACTCCGGGCATGGCGAATCCAGGCGCCTTCCAACGGATCACCTCTTGACCGGGGATTTGCACGCGCACGGTCTGCTGCTGCCGGTATTTCTGCATGCCGAGATCTGACAAGCGCACCCAATGAACGGCAGCCACTTCAACGGGATCGGGCTTCAACAACTCGGGCAATACGACGGGAGCGACAAAAGGACGCACCACGAACCGGCTGGGCACCACATGAATTTCCGTTAGGGCCACAGGCTCTTGCAACGGCGCACAGGCTTCCGACAATCCCAGTTCTTCCCGCCACTCCCGGACAGCACACGACAACAGCGATTCACCGGACTCGCGCGCGCCGCCCGGCACCGCCATTTGACCTCCGTGCGGGCCCTTCTCTGGCGTCCGCTCGATCAACGCTACAGTTCCATTGGCCTCCACCCCAATCAGGACTGCAGCTTCGCGGTAGTCCTCACCCGCCCGCCCGGCTTTCCTCGCCTCTGCCGCGGAAGAACGCGCGTACGGCATCATGGGCGCATGGGCAGGCTCTCCGGGCAGGGGATGTCCTGCCTCAGCCCATGCTGTCCAATTCACGCCGTTGACGTCAAGGTCTGTGCCATCCATGTTCGGTCTTCTTCTGTTTGTCGGCCCTAATTTCGCCAAGCCATGTACCAATTGGGTTCAGAATGTTGGTTTCCCCCTGCAGAAAGCTTTCGGGAGGATGGCTTGGTCGCCATCGGAGGAGACCTGTCACCCGACAGGTTGCTCCTTGCCTATGAGCGCGGCATATTTCCTTGGTCCGCCCCGGAGGACCCCCTCCTTTGGTGGTGCCCTGACCCTCGGGCCGTTGTGCGCCCTGCCGAGGTCAAGGTGAGCAAAAGCATGCGTGCACTCCTGAGAAAAGAGGCCTTCAAAGTCACACTGGACCAGGCGTTTGATGAAGTGGTCGAGGGGTGCGCCCACCGGCCCGAGGAAGGCACATGGATCAGCGATGACTTCAAACGGGCCTACAGTGAACTGCACACCCTGGGATTTGCCCATAGCGTGGAGGCCTGGGACAGTAAAGGGCACCTTGCCGGAGGACTCTATGGGGTGTCCTTGGGCAATATGTTTTTTGGGGAGTCCATGTTTGCGCGGTCATCCAATGCCAGCAAGTTGGCTTTCATCACATTTGCCCGGTATTTGAATGCCGAGGGCTTTGATTGGATAGACTGTCAAATCATGAACCCCCATCTGGCCACGTTGGGCGCGCACCACATGTCTCGTCCAGATTTCCTCGACGCCCTCGCTTCCGCCATGAAAGCCCCTACGAGAAGAGGGGCCTGGTCTTTTCCAACCGACGCATGAGTCGTTCTCGGCGCCTGCGAATCAAAGCCCAAAGGCTGAGTCAACATTGGGGTTGGGCTTCACCAGGACGGTGGGTCCGATGCACTGTATTGCGCGGAATGGGATGGCGGTGCGAAGGGCCTTTCCCGCGCATAAACACGAGGGTGCTCCTCATCCTGGCCCCAGGGCTTGATCGTCACAGTACGGCTTCCGTTTTGATGGAACAACGCCTGGGCTTTACCGGACATTGGCTGCCCCATGATCAAGCTGCAGAAAACCTGGACGCGCACCTGCTTGACGGGGGTCGCCCCCGTGCACATTACGTTTCTGGGACTTCACCCCTATTGGACAACTGGCTCAAGGCAGCGGCGAAGACCAATACACCTGTGCAGCTCATCAGCGTCGCAGACCCACTCAAGCGGGTTCGGTGCAACACCCCTTTCTTGCCCGGAAAATTCACCGAGCGTGAGCGAGCATATGTGTGTCGGGTCTTTAGTTATTACGATTGAACATGGATTACACACAAGGTCGTGTAGGGTGGACAATTTGTCCATATCTGCTCGGTGAAAATCGTGGGTTTTACAACTGTCCATAGCTACTTTGCCTTTGTGAAGGGGACGCTCCCCATTCCGACTCACAGCTAAGACCGATTCCCCTCATGGACAAGCACGACTTGATGATCCTAGATATAGTCCAGCAGCACAAGAAAGAGATGCAAGAGCACATCCGACTGGCCTCTCTGGAACGCAATTTTTGGAAACGCATTGAAGGCGACGTGACCCTAAGTGTGGGTCAAGCACGCATCGGAGAGCGGATTACCAGGCTGTACCTCGATGGCATGATTCAGAACAAGAACGGATACATGCTGACCAAGAAGGGACGCGAAGCATTGAGCATGTCAACCGAGCGATTGACTCAGGTCGCTTAACTCGGAAATCTCCATTCATGAAAAAGGCCATCCTTCATAGGGTGGCCTTTTTCATTGGAAGCCATTCCGCCTCCTCTGTGGCGCACCCGATGGAGCGCCGCGAAACATTAATTTTCTTCGAGTATCTCCAGTTTCGGATACTTCTCCCTCCAGAAATCCAGCTTGCTCGGATCACGCACAGTAATGACGGTGCGTCCATCCAGCCTCACCTTGATGTTGGGCTGGAGCTCTTTTGTCTTTTTCTTCTTCTTCTTGGCCATATCCGTTCAGATCCTTGGGTACGTAACACCGCTATGGGCTTTGAGTTCCCAATGAAAGGCACAAGGCCCCGACTACCAAGGCTCAGAAAATCAATTGTGAAACTTTCAAAGAGCGTTGTTCACAGGAATTTCTGGAATCAGTGGGGCCCGTTTAATGCGCCATGCGCGCAGTCCTGAAGCCGAAACCGGCGATATAAGCGTAGCACAACGCGGGCAACAACAGGGCCAAGCCAAATCCAGAAGCGTCGACAAGCGCCCCAAAAGCCGGGGGAATGACCGCGCCTCCAACAATGGCGGTGCACAGAATTCCGCTGCCTTGGGGCTTGGCGTCCCCCAATTCGGAAATACCCAAGGTGAAAATGGTGGGAAACATGATGGAGTTAAACAGCCCTACGCCCAGGAGCATGAGCAAGGCAGATAGGCCCGTCGCTGTGCTGCTCGCCACCACCAAACTGAGGGCAATGGTCGCAAAAACACCCAACAACAGCGCCGGCTTGATTCGCTGCATCAATCCAGCACCGATAAAACGGCCGATCATGGCCCCCCCCCAATAAAAGGTCAGCAATACCCCCAACTTGCCTTTGGGGTCCAAGTCCAATACGGATTGTCCTTTGATGGACGCCGCCAAACCGGCCATGCGCTCCAAGAAGGGGTGCGACTGCATCAGCTCGTGCACATTGAGGTTCAAACCATAGTTCACCATGTAACTCCCCAACGCCACTTCGGCGCCGACATACACGAAAATGCCCAAGGCTCCTGCCATCAATCGCCGGTTGGAAAACAGTGCTGAGAGTTTCCCCTCTTCGCCACCCCCCTCCAGAATGCGCGGTAAGGTCACCTGCCGAATCACAAAAGCCAGCAGCAGAAAGGCTGCGGCCAGAATCACGAATGGAAACTGGACGGCCTCCGCTTCGGCGGTGCGGTAGACTTCCAAGGCGGCTGTGGACATCGCCGCTTGCTCTCCCCCAGTTTTGACAGTATCGCCGAGGAGGTAACCGGCGCTAATGATCGGAGCGATGGTCGTACCCAATGAATTGAACGCTTGAGCGAGATTCAAACGGCTGGACGCGGTTTCTTCGGGCCCGAGAACAGAGATGTAGGGATTGGCCGCCACCTGCAACACAGTGATGCCCGCAGCCACCACAAACAAAGCCAACAAAAACAGGGGGAATAGGCGGGTCGATGCCGCCGGATAAAAGATGAGACACCCCATGGCCGCCAGGGACAACCCTGCCATGATGCCGTTTTTGTAACCCATGCGCTTGATCATGCGCCCTCCGGGTATGGAAATCACACCATAAGCCGTAAACCAAGCAAACTGAACCAATCCAGCCTGGAGGTAGGTGAGTTCAAAAACGTCCTTGAGTCTCGGAATCAGGGCATCCACCAAAACGGTGATGAATCCCCACATGAAAAACAGGGAGGTCACCGTGATGAACGCTCCCCGAAATTGCTTCGCATTGGTCATGCCCAAAAGTAGGCAGGCATGGGCGGACCTGTAAGGTTAGCGCATCAATTCAATCGTGCCGGAAAGCTCCTCGGCATCGGTCCTTGAGCCCTTCCAGCGCAGGCGGTAATTGTACAAGCCAGGTTGGGCGTAGTAATCGCCGCCCTTGACGTTGCCAATCCAAGCCTCATCGGGATCATTGCTGTAGAAGACCTCTTCGCCCCAACGGTTGAAGATATTGATCTCGTAGTACACCACGTCTGAAATCACCACCTGGAACGCATCGTTGATGCCGTCATTGTTGGGGGTGAACGCATTGGGAATGTATACAATCACTGGACCTTCCACCAAGGTGTACGCACTGTCACGGCACCCCAACGGGTTGGTTACCGTCAATTGGGCATAGTAGTCACCCAAGCCGTCGTATTCATGGATGGGATTGACTTCGTCACTGCCCGTGCCATCGCCAAAGTCCCACAGGTAATCACAGGAAGGACAGACCGGATCGGGGGTAGCGATAAATTCGATGCGGGTGTCGGACAGGTAGCTCGTATAGAAGTCGCTGTAGATGTACTGTACCTCGACTGCAACAGAGGCCGTCAAGGTTTCTCCACAGATGTCGGTCACCTCAATCGGATAGCTCACCGTGTTGCTCGGGGCGACATATTGGTTTTCGCCAAAGGCCGGGATGCTTGGCCAACTGTAGACAAACCCCTCTTCTCCTCCTGAGGCAATCGCTGAGAGCGAAAGGGCTTCACCGCGACAAATCACAGTGTCATTGCTCACGGACAAGGTCATCGGAACGTCGGGGATCAACAAGAGTGATGCCGTTTCGTCTTCTCCCCCGCAACCATCATTGACTTCCACTTCAACGGGGGTCGTCACAAAGCTCTGTACGGTGATTTGGGGGTCGTCCCCTCCGTATGGGATGCCACCCACTGTCCATGCATAGGTGTACTCGCCCGCTCCTGAGAGGATGTCCACTGCAATCGCCGTATTGTCCACGCATGAAGCATTGATGGAATCGGGCAAGCCAATTTCCAAGGGTGGATTCACAATGTCAATGATGGTCGACGCGCTTCCTGTGGATTGACAATTGTCGGTGACATCCACTGTAAATGAAGTAGACAGACCTTCAGTGTAGGTGTACGATTCCGTATCGGCGACAGGATTGAAGTTTTGGCTCCATTGATAGGTATACACCCCACTTCCACCATCGATATCGGGAGTCAACACGAAGGACTCTGTGCACGGTCCAACCACGGTATCAGGCAGCGTCACTTCGAGCGCAGGACTCACCACCACGATTTCTGTTTCGACCTCGACGAACTGTCCACATCCATCGCTCACCTCCAAGGTGACAGACATGTCACTGTCCGTGGTCCAATTGAGCGTCTGATTGAACCCAAGGAAGGAAAAGCCTTCCAACCACGCCCAGTTGAAATAGGGCTCACCACCAGACCAATCAGGCGTAATGGTGAAGGGAACATTGCAGCTCACCTCGTATACGGGATCCAGGTCCACAATCAACTCAGGCACATCGATGCTGACATTGACCATGCCTTCGGCCGTCAAACCGCAGGCGTCTTCTACGATGACATGGACCTCTGTAGCATTGAGCCACGTAGAAAGGAAGAAGCTGTTGCCGTATCCAAAGGCCGGCTGACCATCTTGTAGCTCCCACGAATACGTGTAGGGCGGGTTTCCTCCTTCGGCCACCGCAAAGATTTCTTGGAAACCATTACAGGAGAGCACCACATCTCCACCGAGAATTTCGGCGGTCAATTCCGGGTACTCCTCCACGGTAATCTCGAAGAGCCCATCATCCGATGGCATGCCGCAAGTGTCACTCACGGTCACCATGCATTCGTACACCCCTGCTGCTGACGGGATGTAATTGATTGTATTGGTGTCCAACCCGGGATCACAGTCCCAATTGAACGAATAGTTTCCGTAGCCTCCAGAAACTTCGGGCTGGAGCTCGACGGAGTCCCCTACACACAGCTCCGTATCAAATCCATCGACCACCAGTGGATCGGGTTCGTCGATGATGTCGAATTCGAAATAACTCGTCAAGCCTCCCCCATTGCATGCAGCGAGGTTGAGGATTTCCATGATGACCGTCTCCGAGCCTTCCGCGATGCCATCTTCAAAAGCGTCCAATGGAAACTCTTGAACCGTCACAAAAGGCGGGAAGAATACGGTGTCCGGCAGCAAGGTGAAGTCCACCCCATTTGTCGCAGTGCTGGCACTGTAGTCAATGATGACCATCTCCTCGATGTCGATGATGGTCTCGATGGGGCGGGTAAAAGTCAAAACGGCTTCACCGCAATCCTCAAAAATCACGGGGTTGTCGGTTTCCAGATCTCCGCCTACGTTGATATTGAGGTCCACTTCCACCACAGAATTGGACTCAAAGGAGCCCGACTCCAAGATGACGAATGACTCGAGTGCGGTGTCCGAACCGTCCGCAATGGCCAATCGAATGTGGTAAGTCTCTCCGCATTCCACTTCACTCTCTGCCGTGAGTTTGACGGTATATCCGTTCTGACACAAGACTTCGTTGGCGGGGTTGTCGATGTAGTAGGCCGCGTTGGTCACGTTGTTGACCGAACTGATGGTAATGGCCAGCTGAGGGTCTGAACCAGGAACCTCTGCGAGGTTGACGGCATTGTCGGCATAGGGGCCGTTGATGCCGGGGCCGCTCAAGAAGAACCCAAAAATGTCATTGTATTGACTGTTGATCCAGGCGAGGTATTCGTCTGAACCGAAAACGTAGTTGAACTTGATGGTATCCCCGGTCGCCACGAAATCAAATTCAATGGCGCAAACGTCGTTGACGCTGTTCACACTGAAGTTCTGCCCAATCAGTGGCGGAACGCTGTTGGCGATGTTCAACAAATCGGGATCTCCCGACACTTCCAATCCATCTTCGATAAAGTCGTCCATGCAGCCATCGTCAATGTTGGCTGGATTGTTGGCGACCTCCGTGGACAGGATGAGACCGGCCTCGATGGGGAATTCTGTAGGGTCAAAACCCGTAATCTGGCCAATCTGAACCGGACTTCCCGTGAATTGGACGTTGGTCGCCTCTACACCCGTGCCCAACAGGACATCATTGACGTATTCATCCGGCGTCAAGGTGCTGTTGACTTCCAGCTGGGCTGAAGCACTGGATAACAACAGTATAGCACCCAAAAAAGCCAACGCTCGGGCGGTGCATGAAATAGAGGATTGCTCTGAATCAATCATGGGAATCGAAAGGTACCGATGTTAGGACCCAAAAAAAGGCGAAAGGTTGCGTCCCTTTCGCCTTCAATGGCAACATTCTCCGCATGGAGTTCTGAGTAAAATGACGGTCAGTTCACGGCAAACTCAGAAAGCTCCTCACGCAGGCGCTTGCGGGCATGGAAAATTCGGCTCTTCACCGTGCCCATGGGAATGTCCAATTCCTCCGCGATTTCGTCGTAGTGAAAACCGTCGAGGAACATGGAAAAAGGCCGGCGGAAGTCATACTTCAAACGTGAAATGGCCGATTGGATGTCGTCGATGTTGATCAATGAAGTCACCGAATCGTGGTGATAGTCCTGCCCTGAGTTCAGAAAATACTGATTCTCGGTCTGGTCAACAATGGTATTCTGGAACCTCTTCTTCTTGTAGTTGTTGATGAAGATGTTGCGCATGATCGTATACAGCCAACCTTTGATGTTGGTCCCCTCCTTGAAGTTGTTCTTGTAACGCAAGGCCTTCACGAAGGTCTCCTGCACAAGGTCGTTGGCGTCGTCCCGGTCGCGGGTGAAACCCATGGCAAAACCTGAAAGGAACTCCTGGTGTGAGGTCAGGAGGTTGTTGAATTCAATGGAGGACATGGCGTTCAATGTTGAGCCCCAAAGATTAAACAAAACTTGAGTCGTCCCAAGTTTATGTTCAACTATTTTGCTTTTTTCATAAACAAACAGCGTTAATCGCGCCAAAATCAGGCCTTTTGTTGAACAAAAAAACCGACAACGTCGACAATAAGAGGGTGTCCTCGCGCCCTGAATCAGGTGCTCAGCAGGGTCCCAATGAGGGACTGGCCGTTGGCGTGCAGGTGCAGC
>Ga0213865_10002853_pt1 | contig 10792 bp, 10 predicted proteins | sample PICome_6_FD_160100 | JGI IMG/M metagenome (GOLD analysis project Ga0213865, IMG submission 160100) | Coastal seawater microbial communities near Pivers Island, North Carolina, United States - PICO282 | ecosystem: Environmental > Aquatic > Marine > Coastal | place: USA: North Carolina... | reverse complement strand
AATTATCTTATTTATTTTCAATACATTCTCATTAGCAATGGTGGCGGAATTATCTGTTGAACAGTCGTCTACAAGAATAATTTGATCAAAAATATCACTATCAATTAATCTATTTATTGATTTTTGTAAGTAATTTTCCTCATTGTAAAAAGGAACTATTACCGCTAAATTATTCATAAGTTAATACTAAAAGAAACTAAGATAAAAAGCACAATTAATTTTGGGCGCTTAGCTCAGTCTGGCAGAGCGCTTCCCTTACAAGGAAGAAGTCACAGGTTCAAATCCTGTAGCGCCCACACGGGTTTTAGTAAATACAAATATCACTACTTACAAAAAAATAAAAATTTTCTTCAAAAGCTTCTAATATTATATTCTCAGTTTTTCTATTAAAGTATTAGTAATGAAATGGAGAATCTTTACTTAAACTTTAACATGAAGTTTTATCTCAATAATCTGTAAACTGAAAACATGAAAATTCTTATTCAAAAAAATTTACTCCTTTTTTTAATTTTGCCATTATTTTTCAATTTTTCTCTGAATGTTATCAACGGTAAAGATAACCTGATATTGTTTTATTTACAAAATGGTCACTTTCTAATCTCTCTATGTTTAAGTTTTTATTTTTATTATATTTTTTCAGATTATTTAAAAATTTCTTTGAATCTCGAATCAAGAATTTTAGCGATTACTTATTTCCTGACTAGTTTTTTTTTATTAGAGTTTATTTTCTTTCCATTAATTGATAGCTTTCCGATAAAAACCATTAACTATGCAATTCTGTTTTTCTGGATATCTTTAATAATTATTAAAACTAGATCTTATGCTTCACTGATTCATCTCTTTGGAACTTACGGGGTGTTGGTATCTTTTAACAACTATTATTTTGAGAAATTAAAGTATCTAGAAAAGTATGTTGAATGGAATTCTGATGTGCCTCTACAGTGGGCAAAAATATCAAGTTTGATATCAGCAGAGGGTCTTTTGTACACTTACGGACATAATCCTGTTAGAGGCCAAGGCTTGCTATTAAGTACTATTCAGACAGTTATTTTCAAAATAAATTTTCCTATGCAAGACTTTCAATTTATTAGAGTGAATACTAGCTTGCTTATATTTCTAACTTGTTTACTATTTTTTGATTTAAAGATTTCCAGGAAGAATAAATATCTTATTTCACTTGTTTTCATACTCTTTGTCATAAACAGTGATTGGTTGTCATATTTAATAACCGACTCATTAATGCTTGATGGGCTCGCTAGTTTATTTTTTGCATGTTTTATTTATAAGTCTGAAGATTTTATGTCAAAGACATTTTCGATAAGATCTTCTATATTTTTCATATTCTTCAGTACTCTTTTTTTTAGTAAGCAATTTCTTTCAACTTTGTCGTTAATCTATATAATTTATTTACTTCTATGTAAAAGAAATTTAAATACAACTTTTGGCTTAGCTGTATTTGGAATTAGTGGATTATATTCAAAATTATATACTCCAATGGGAAATTCTTCTAGTTTACGAGATGGGAGAAGTGTGTTGGATTTATTCTTTGATTTGATTTATTTAAGAGATATTGAATTGACTGTTATCAATGAAATTTTTTACGAATTCGCAAAAGATAGGATTGCTTTGTTAATACTTTTCTTCTTTTTGACGAGTAATCTGATGTCACAGGTGTTCAAAAGAAATTCAATTGAAAATAAAATTTTGTTGATTGTTTTTATGAATACATTATTTATTCTTATTTTATATGTTTCTTGGTGGCAAAATGTTGAAGTGCAATCTTCATATAGATACTTTTTTACATGCTTACACCTAATAATGATTTCACTTGCATATAAAGAAGGTGCTAAGAGTTAAACAATTTACTATACTTTATAATTTTATAAAAAATTGAAATTGCATCCTTTAATTTTATTTTTTTTCCATTTTCGTATGAACGCGCTTCATACTTTATAGGAACCTCCTTAATTGTGGATCCAGTAAGTAGAAACTTTGATAGTACTTCTACTTCAATAGCGAAACCTTTTTCATTTAAATTTAAGCCTCTAAAAGTTGTAAGATTTATTAACCAGTAGCAGCTTGCAATGTCTGAGAGCTTTGTCTGGTTTACTATGGAAAATATATAAGCAAAAATTTTATTTCCTATATAAGTAGAGTAATAAATATTTGTTCTTTCTTTATCTCCTTTTACTCTTGAACCAATAATGAGGCTTTCTGGTAATTTAATAGCCTCATTATACATCTCAACTATGTCCTCAGGGAAATATTCTAAGTCAGCATCATGAACTATTAAATAATCTGTACTTAAAAAAGTGGCACCTAATTGAACAGCGTGACCTTTACCTGAGTTTTTATCCAATTGGAAAGATGAAATTTTTTGATATTTACTTTCAAAATTTAACGCTAATTCAAAACTGGAGTCAGTTGAGCAGTCGTCAACAAGTATAATCTGCTTTATTTCTTCTATTTTTAACAACCTCTCAAGTGATTGTTCTAGATACTCTTCTTCGTTAAATATTGGTACAACTACACCAATTGTTGGATTAACAGGCATAAAAGAAGTATAGATTCCTATGTGTGTAATAATCGCAGAAAATAGTCTTTACAAGTTTGTTATTAATTTAACGGTTGGAAATTTTATTCTCATTTTATAATAATCGTAGTAATTTTTAAGATTAGGTTTTGAGTTGTTAAGCATACCAAAACAATCGTAACCAAATTGGTTTAGAGTTAGTGATTTAAGTTTTTTCTGTATAAATACAGGATGGTCGCTTACATCAACCTTAATGATATGTTTAGGGAGTCTTTCAGCAACCATTTTAAACCACGCATCATAAGCTTCTCTTTCTGTTTCTCCTCCACGATCTGACCATTCATTAAAGTGTCTGAACCAAGCCCTTGCGAAACGTGCTCTATCTTGGGCTATGACTTCTTTTGTTCTAAAGGTGGTGTCATAGTTCCATATTGGAATATTTACTATTGGAACGTTTTTGTGGTCTAATAAAATTCCATCTAGTGTTGCGAGGCATAAGTCTCCTCCACCATTTAACTTAATATTAGGAAATTCTTTCTTATTTAAAAATATAACTTGAAAATTCTTGAATTCACACCTGGATGGATTAAAAAATTTAAACTTTGGTACAGCTATTGCAGGTGCATATTTGTGCTCTTTAAATGCATTTATTAATTTATCTTTCGAATTCTCATGTAAAAAGTTATCGAGTTCCATGTTACCCACCCAGTCACCTGATGACTTACTGAGACCTTCTTGAAAGTTTTCACCAATTTCTTTCCAGTTAAATTCATATGGCCAATTTTCACCCACGACATCGACTTCATCAGCAAAAAAATTATAACATTCTAATGCTTCTTTCCAAGGGTCCATCCTTTCCTCTGGATTTGTCATATGGGTAAAAAAAGAAACCTTCATGTGTTGTTTGAATCTTTTATTAAGTTTGTTGTCACTTCTTCTTTTTTCCAGTGTGTTGATTCTTTATACAGGTAACTTGTATTTTTGTATTTAAAAGATAAATGTTTATTGAAATCTACTCCAAAAATCCGATAATTATAGGTCTTACCTTTTTTTTCAATTACATATTTTTTATCAAAGTGAGAATCTACACTCTGCCAGTTAATATAATCGGAGTATTTCTGATAGTACAATTCCTGGAGTGATCTCGTAAACTCTCCCGGGCCAGTGGTGTTGACTATGTCATTAGGATACTTTTTTTGTATAATATTTTTTGTTACATTTTCAATAGTTTTTTCAAGTATTGGGTGATCTTTTACAAAAAATAAAGCCCATTGAACAAATAACTCTGGATTAGTCTCTGCAGTTATTAACGAATCATCGTCGTCGTTCAGAAAATCTGAAATTTTAGTATTTATTTGTGAATCTATATCAAGATAAACTCCACCCTCTTTAAATAAAATTAAATATCTCCAATAATCTACTTTCGCTGTCATGATATTTAAACTATCAAAAGCTCTGAAGATTTCTGCATCATAGTTTGACTTTACATAATCATGTACTTGATCATCTGTATAAATAATTTGACTATATTCGCTGTTAATCTTCAACATTTTATTCATTTGCTTTTCAATTTTTGGATGAAAATTTTGAGTTTTCCATGATCTATAAATAGTTTTAGGAATCATATTTTCTTATTATACATAATTAAATTTTTGTAGAGCATATCTTACGAAACAACTGAGCTTATAATCTTTAATATGGTTAAACAGGTAGTCCTCTTAGCTGGTGGAAAAGGTACTCGCATGAGAGAAATGACAGAATCTTTACCTAAGCCCATGGTAGAAATTGGTGGAATTCCTGTTCTTCAACATTTAATGAATATATTTAATTCCTTTGGAGATTTTGAATATGTAGTTTCTTCAGGCTATAAAAGTGAAATTATTGAAAAGTATTTTAAAGATTATTCAAATGTTAAAGTTGTTAATACTGGTGAAGAAACTATGACTGGTGGTAGAGTATTTCGTTTATCAGATTACTTGGATGATGAATTTATTGTTACCTATGGTGATGGTTTAGCAAATGTCAATATTAATAACCTAATCAAATTTCATAATAATCACGACGCCCTAGGAACTATCACTGTAGCAAATCCTGTATCTAGATTTGGTCTTGTTGAATTTGATAAGAATAATCAGGTAAATAAGTTCATTGAAAAACCAAAATTAGAAAATGTAAATATTAATATAGGTTTCTTTGTGTTCAATAATGATATTTTAAATTATCTAGATCCAGATTGTACGCTTGAAACACAACCCTTAATTAAATTAGCATATGACAATGAACTGAGTGCATTTCAACATAATGGTTATTTTGAGCCAATGGATACATATAGAGAATATTTACAATTAACAAAATACTGGGATAGTGGGAAACCTCCTTGGATGGAATTTAATTAATAAATGCCAAAAATAAAACTAAATAAATCAACCAAAGAGAGATTTGCATTTTTATTTACAATGTTTTTTCTTACTTATTTTATTTGGGAGGTTGATGCTAAGTTCGGATTCATGCCAAGAGATGAGGCTAGAGTCTTGGGAATGGTTCAAAGAATAAGTAACGGCCAAATTCCACATAGAGACTTTATGTATCAGACCTTGATAGGTTCCCCTTATTTACATATCTTCCATTTACTAGTTCCATCCATGGTTATGCAATTTCAAAGAATTATTTCAATCTTAATGTTTCAGGTTTACTCACTAGCTTTACTCAATCTTTCAGATAAATTTAAGGAGTCTTCAATAATCCTAAAAATACTCTTTTTTATTATTTCAAGTATCTTAAATATGCATTATTTTGAATTTACAATTTGGCCCACGGTTGATGGAATATTTTTATTATCAATTGGAGCTTTTTTAATTTTTAAATCTAACAAATATCAGATAGCTGGTTTTTTTATCATTGGGTTGGCACCGTTAATGAAAACACCTTTTTACTTTTCAGTTTTTTTTATGATAATATTTTCGACTTTGATAATTCGTAAATTTGACACTAAACATTTTATTAGGGCATCGCTAACTGCAGGGTTGCCTACATTGACTTATATCCTTTTTATTTCAATTAACGGGGGTCTTGCAAATTTAATCGAAGAAACTTTAGGGCAACCCTCAAACTCATTTGAACTTATTAATAGCTGGATACATCATTTGGGTTTCTATGAAAAGATTCTTATACCAACTTCTTTATTATTAGTTTTAATTTTTACATACAAGCCAAAAAATAGTAAATCTTTAAAAATAACCTTGCTTACATTATTAATATTTGGAGTAATTGTCAATTCTTTAGATTTTGGTTCAATGACTTACAAGCCAATCATTAATCTGCTCAATTTATTTTTTATAATTGTTTATTTCTTTAAACATTTAGACAGGGAGTTTCCAGATACATTCACACCTTTTTTTGTTTGCTATGCAATAGAATTTTCTGCAATTATGTCTATTGGTTGGAGGTGGGGATTGTTTGTTTCAGGTACAGTCTTAATTCTGATTCTTATCTCTATATTAGATGTTGATTTGCTCGAAGCAAAAATTAATACCTATTTTGATCAACCTTTTCCTTCAAAAATATTGAAAATATATCTCATTCCATTATTAGTTACTTTAATTTTCATAAGTCCAGTTGTTAATCTAATTTCTCATAATTCATTTACCACTTTGGTAGACAAGCCAAAAAAGGAGTTAACTTTTAACTTGAATAAACTTAATTCTCAATATGGAAATATCTATACGTCTGAAAATGTTTATAAATATTTAGAAAGTATTGAATTCTGCCTTGAAAGATATGGCACAAAGAAAGTTTCGATATTTCCTGACAATCCAGCTTTGTACTTTGTTTACGATTTAGAGAACCCTATACCGGTAGATTGGTATGACCTTGGTGTTGGTGGCAAGGTTTCTTACGATGATGAAAGAATTCAAAAACAAATGCTCTCATCGGAATATAAAGGAAGTATCATTATGCTCCAATCATACAAAGTCTCAAGGCTCCCGAGTATTGAAACTAGACTTATCAATGTAGTAATCGAAAATCCTTTTCCAAAATACCTACAACCTATTTATAAAGATATTTACAGCTATCTAAAAGATCGAGAAAATACATCTGTGGAATACTGCAATTCATTTACAGTATTGATAAATAATTAATCTATTTTAAAGATAATATTTCTATAAGTAATTACAATAAAAATATGAATAAAGCAGGATTAAATTCCGTTCCTGAATTTCCCGATGCTGAAAGTGTTGGACCACGTGATTGGGGTGAGGAAATTCTAGTTTCCCTCGTTCCAGAAAAATTCATGATGAAAAAACTTTATATAAATAAAGGCAGTAAAGGTGGGCTTCAATATCATCGTTTAAAAGATGAGGTTCATGTAATTATTAAAGGCAAGATGCTCATAACTTATGATGATGGAACTGGAAATTTAGTTGATAAGGTGCTTGAGGTTGGAGATGTTGCACACTATCCACCTGGGACAATTCATCAAGAAGAAGCGCTTGAGGATTGCTATATTATTGAAGCATCCACTAACCATTTTAATGATAGGGTTCGATGCGAAGAATTATATGGCGTTGAAGTTTTAGAAGGATTGCCAACCACTCAAACACATGAAATTGAAGAAAAGTAAGTTAATTTAAATTGAGATCAATTCAACTTGGAAGGTACCTTATTGATGATGACTCTCTGCCATTTTTTATATCTGAAATTGGCTCAAATCATCAAGGTAATACGGAATATTGTAAGGAGTTAATTTCTGCATCTAAAAATGCAGGTGCATCAGCAGTAAAATTACAAAAGAGAGACAATAAAACATTTTATTCCGAAAAATTGTTTAATGAACCGTACAATAATCCAAACAGCTTTGCTCCAACCTATGGTCAACACAGAGAGTTTCTAGATTTAAAACTTGACCAGTGGAAAGAGGTTATTGAATTTTCTAAAATTAACGAAATTTTACTATTCTCAACAGCTTTTGATATCGCTAGTGCAGATTTTCTTGAGGAATTAGATATGCCTATGTATAAAATTCCATCTGGAGGCCTAAAAAATATTCCTTTAATAAAACATGTTGCGTCTTTCAATAAACCGGTGATTATATCTACCGGGGGTGGGACGCTTGAAGATGTCCAAAGGGTAATAGATGAGACGAAACAATACAACCAAAATATCGTCCTTCTTCAGTGTACAGCCGGATACCCTGTTGCTTGGGAAGATTTGAACCTTAAGGTAATAGAAACCTATAGAAAAGAGTTTGATAATAACGTTATAGGCTTATCCTCTCATGATAATGGTATTGCTATGACTTTAGTAGCTTATTTACTGGGAGCAAGAGTTATTGAGAAACATTTTACCTTAAATCGTGGAAATAAAGGGACGGATAATGCGTTTTCTCTAGAGCCTCAAGGTTTTAAAAAAATGATTAGAGACATAACTCGCGCGCAAATCAGCTTAGGTGATGGAAATAAAAAAACTTATGAAAGTGAAGTTGAACCCATGAGAAAAATGGCCACAAGTATTCGTCTTGCAAGTGATTTGATTGAGGGTCACATACTATCAGAAAAGGACCTTGTATTTAAAGCACCGAATGATGGTTTAGATCCATTTGAAATTAATAAATTGATTGGTAAAAAGATTAATAAATCCCTTAACTCAGATGAGCTTATTACTTTTGATGATATAATTTGAGATTTTAAATATCTAACTTTTTGTCTAATATCAATTCAGCAATTTTAAAATCTACATCATAATCTATAGTAAATGAATCAAGCCCACTCGAGTAAATGGGCAATATTTTTTTTCCAGAAAGTTTTTTGTTTTTAATTAAAGATTCAGTTCTCAGTATCTCTAAACTACTTGTCTGTATATATATTTCTTCTAAACTTTTATATTGCTGAGAATGTAAATGATCCCTGAGGTTATCATTAAATCCATTGTATGGAATGATATCTTTACCATAACTTTTCCACATTTTATCTGGATGTTCTTTAACTTTTTTTATAGATCTGGAAGAATCATACTCAGGATTATTTAAGAAAACATTAATAGCATCTTTGACAAATTTAGTACTCCTAAAAGGGCTAGTGGGTCTTAGTAAAATAATTATTTCCGGAAGATTATTTTCTAGCTGATCTAATAAATGTAATACCCAATCTATGTCAAGAGAGTGGCTTTTAGCAATAGAAGCTGGTCTATCAATAATTTCTACTGAATTCGTTAAAGAAAGTTTCTCTTGCAGATTTTTATAGTCTGTAGAGATGAAAGTTTTTTCTATTTCAGGAATAGTCTCAATAAGGTCAAGTGTGTACTGTATTAGATATTTTTTCTTTAATAGTTTTAAATTTTTATTTTTTACTCTTTCAGAACCTGATCTGGCCGGCACAAATGCATAAATTCTACTCATATTTAAAATACTACTCTTATTAATAGATAAAAAAGATAAAATTAATATAGATGAAATTTAATAAAAAAAACTTTAAACATTATTTCATTTTTATTTCATACATTATTATTTTTACAGTTGCATTTATTTTATCTTTATTTGTTAAAAAAAATCATAACAAGATATTCCTAATGGGTCATAGATTTGAGGGAAATCTTGAGAGTTTTGTAAAGTTGAATCACTTAGAGTATGACTTTATATATCTTACTTTTAGTAATGATGTTGCTAATGCAAACAAATACGCAACTAAATATTTAAATATTTCAAATATAGTAAAGCTTCTAAATGCAAAAGTTATTATATCTACTCATGGAATATTGTTTCATAGGCTAATAAAACTTAAAAAGATTACAACAATTAATATTGGCCATGGGGTTCAGACTTCAAATGTAGATATTTCAAATTCAGAATTAAATTTATTTAATGAAGTTTGGTTGTGCACACAGCTAGAAAAAGATATACTTTTAAATGACTGTGGGTATTTGTCTAAAAATCTAAAAGTAACAGGTTTTGTTAAGCATCAGGAAATTTACTATAATAATTTAACATTTAACCAAGAAAACAATAAATCAGAAAATCGCAATAGTTATTGGCTGTACGCACCAACAGCAGTTTCAAATAATAAAAATAACAAACAAAATCTTTTCAATATTAGAAATCCTCAGTTTCTTGAGAAATTAAATGAATTAAGCATAAATAATGGATGCATAACAATTATAAAACCTCACTATAACGATGTAGTAAAAAATAAAAAAATTTTAGAAATAAAAAATCTGATCTCTGGTTTCCCAAATCTTGTATACATTGATGAAGTAGATTTAGATAAAAATAAGTTTTTATCAAATTTAACTAATGTACTTATAACTGACTGGTCTTCAATATATTTAGATTATTTAATAATTGATAAGCCAATAATTTTCTTAAATTCATCCAAAAGAAGAAGTAAATCAACTTTATCAAAATATTTAGACAATGATTTTATCGATAGGATAAATTCTTATGATGATCTAAAAGAACTACAAAATGAATCACTTAATGTGTCCAATAAAGAACTTAAAAAATTTATTTTTGGAAATCTTGAAATAGAAAAAATTAATGAGACTTGTATTAAGAGACTTAGGAGCATGTTTGAATAAGAAGAAAATTTTAAGTTACTCTATACTTTTCTTAGTTTTATATTTTTTTAGTAAATTTATCAGTGAAAACAGGAGTATTTTAGAAAACTTTAAAAGCATCGAACTTTCAAATTTCATTCTATTTTTGCTATTTAATTTATTAAATATGTTGATAAGAACTTATATTAATATCTACCTTTTTAGAAGCTTAGATCTATCTCTTCAATTTAAGGAGGCTTTTGAATTAGTTTATAAAAATACTATTGGAAACTTACTTGGACCTCTGAAGGCTGGATCTGGTTATAAACTACACTACATAAATAAGCACTATAAAGTACCTGCGTCACAATATATATCACTAAATACCGCATATTCATTGCTTTCCCTTGTGTTAAATCTCTTTATTCTTTTTATTTCTTTGATTATTGTTCGTGATTTTAATTATTTTAATAAATATTATTTTTTATTTATTTTTATTGGCTTATTGATGTCACTATTTATTTTTTATAAAATATTAATAATTGTTGGAAGAAACACAAAAATAAAAATTTTAAAAAGCTTTTCTTCTGGTTTTGTGAGTATGTTTAGATACACATGGAATTTTACTTTTTTAGCGACCGTAACCTTTCTTTTTATTTTATTAAACATATTTACTTTATTTATTGCATTTAGAATATTTGACTTTAATGTGACTTTATTAAATTCAACAAT
>Ga0213865_10002852_pt1 | contig 10797 bp, 10 predicted proteins | sample PICome_6_FD_160100 | JGI IMG/M metagenome (GOLD analysis project Ga0213865, IMG submission 160100) | Coastal seawater microbial communities near Pivers Island, North Carolina, United States - PICO282 | ecosystem: Environmental > Aquatic > Marine > Coastal | place: USA: North Carolina... | reverse complement strand
TTAAAGGGATATGTGCCGCTAAATAGCTGGATACATTAAGGCGAGTTGGAGCGGCGAGTAGTTATCAGGATTATTTTGGGGAGTTGAAAAAATTATGTATAAGAAACTAAAAATTGTGGCAGTAGGATTGTTGAGCAGTGTACTTTGTTTGTCAGCGGCTAACGCGGGCATGATTGTTGACGTTGAATCGGGTAGCGACGATATTAACAACACCAACGCAGCAGAAGCGGTTTTTAATTTGTTTAGCTCTGGCCCCGGTTATCTCGAACAACTTTTCTTGGAAACCCAACAGGGAAACGGTTTGATTTTTCGCACGCATGACCTGACAGATAATGGTGCCGGCAATAGCTTTACGGTGGGTGGATCCGAAACAATCATCGGCGGTACGTTGACGATGAATTACATGGATAATGCATGCCTCGGCGATTTAGCCGACGAGACGCTTCTTGGATCTTTTAATAGTTCGCTAGGCTGCCTCAACGTGTTAGCGTGGGCTTTCGAAGGAAGCGAATTGTTTAGCGATGCTGGCGTTGCTATATTTAGCGCTGGAGGCAGTACAGATGCGGTACTCGTGCCTGAAGTGGTTGCCATTTTGAATGAGGACGGTCTAATCAATATGGGTTTCCTTGGCTTCGGCAACTTCACTTTGGGTGATAGCGTTTTAACGCTTGAAACGGCCTCAGTGCCTGAGCCGGGCGTTTTGATGTTGCTAGGTCTTGGCTTGATCGGATTGCGAGTAGCGCGCCCACGCTCTGCTTGATTTAGCTTTTGAAGAAAGCCGCGCTTTTAAGCGCGGCTTTTTTTTGTCTGTGATTTGTGGCTTGTAGTTCTCAAGGCAAAATAAGTGCTGATTGTTTGGTAACATGCGAACCTCTTTTGATAGGTTATTTTGGATGAATCAACAACAAACGCTGATTAAAATTCTGGCGGATAGGCAGTGGCATTCGGGTGAGCAGCTCGCCGCGCACTTTGAACTCAGCCGCACAGCTATTTGGAAGCGTGTTGCTCAGCTGCGCGCTGAAGGGCTTACCATAGAATCCGATCGGGGTAAGGGTTATCGATTGCTAGACCGTGTCGACTGGTTTGATGCTAATACTCTTGCCTCTTATTTATCGGGGACAGCGGTGCAGAGTATTACGCAAATAGATGCTCAGTTATCGCTAGGTTCAACCAATAAAGCGTGCTTGGGCTTGTTGGCGAGGCGCGAGGGCACGGCCGCCATTGATCTTTCCGGTTATGTCATGTTGGCTGAGCAACAAACCGCAGGTCAAGGAAGGCGCGGTCGTACGTGGGTGAGTCCGCTGGGTTGTAACGTTTACATGTCGCTGATTTGGCGCTTCGAGGCGGGGGCGGGGTCGTTGGCGGGCTTGAGTTTAGTGGTGGGTTTAGCGCTGGTGAAAGCATTAGAGCATCAAGGTTATCGTCACTTGACCCTGAAGTGGCCTAACGATGTGCTGTGGCAAAATCGAAAGCTTGCCGGCGTACTGCTCGAGGTTTCGGGTGATGTTTCGGGCGCTTGTGATGTGGTGATTGGCATTGGCGTGAATGTAGCCATGCCCTCAGAGCCCGGTGCAGATATCGATCAACCTTGGGTTGATTTGACGCAAATTGATAAAAGCAGGGTGCCCGACAAAAACCGCATTGTGGCTGATTTACTCAATCAATTGGTACCCGATATCCAACAATTTCAGCAAGCGGGTTTCACCGCATTTAAAGAGCAATGGTCTAGCCGGGATCATTGCGCGGGACAGTCGGTACAGATGTTGCTGGGGCCGGGGCAGGATGTGGCAGGCGCCTATTGCGGTGTGAATGATGACGGTTCAATTGGGCTTGAGACTAACGAGGGTAGGCAGAACTTTAGTGGCGGCGAAATTAGCTTGAGGCGCGTATGACGCTCAATATCGATATTGACATTGGCAACACCCGCAGCAAGTGGTCAATAGCGTCTGGGTCTAAAAATGTCGCGGTTGGGTGCACAGCAAAGCCTATTGCTGAGGTTGCCTCTGAAATCACAGCCACCTTCGCCGAGCATGATATGAATGGCGCGGCAGTTAGTCGCATACGTGTGGCCTGCGTGCGTAGCCAGCAAGAAAAAGATGCCTTAGCTTGTGCATTACACGCAGCCTTTGCTGTGGCAGCTGAATTTGCCCAGACAACCGCTGAGGCCGGGGGCGTTATAAATAGCTACCTAAAGCCACATACGATGGGTGTAGACCGCTGGAGCGCCATAGCCGCAGCTGCTGCGTTAATGCAAGCCCAAGCAAAGCCCCAGCCCTTTTGCATAGTAGATGCAGGCAGTGCCGTTACACTCGATTTTGTCAGTGCTGCTGGCGTGCATTGCGGCGGTTACATTACTCCCGGCTACTATTTGCAATTAAAAGCGTTGCTGGCAGGCACCCAAAAAGTGATTGCCGGTGAGCAGCCGTCGGTAGAGCTCATTGCACCGGGTAGTAACACCAGTGACGCCGTGCATGCGGGTATTGCCGCATCAATCGTCGCGCATATAGAGCGAGGCGTTGCACAATTTAAAATGGCTCAGGGTGCATCGCCACAGGTTTTTATAACCGGTGGCGATGCCGAATTATTGCAGGGTTTAAGCGGGCTACCTATGCTCCATCGGCCGCACCTCGTATTGTCTGGGCTGGCCCAATTACTACCTTGAGCAATAATTTTAAAAGAAATAGGGCCATAGCATTGCACCGCTGGCCTAACTCGAATAAACTGCGCCGCCTCGCAAGTGTAGCTAGTCTTGGCATATGACCTGCGGGCTTGAGTGCCTTTGCCATTAGGGCGCTGAAAAAAGTTTCAAAAGTGGGCTGGCGTAGCTCAGTTGGTAGAGCAGCTGACTTGTAATCAGCCGGTCGGGGGTTCGACTCCTCTCGCCAGCTCCATTTTTTCTATATTAAAGGGTTACCATTGGTAGCCCTTTTTTATTGCCTGGCTTCTTTGCGCTGGTCGAAGGTGGGGTGGCCATTTGGAGTGGTCAGAATGGCACGTGTTGATTGAGCCTCGCATAGTATGTTTGTACACTGTTCACCCTTTATCATGCCGCCGCTGTTAAAAAAATCAGGCCCAGCATCTCAGCATCAAACTGCTTTTTTAACGAGTACAAGCATCCTAAACAGGGGATTAAGCCAATGACTTTCTTTATGCGGCTGCAAGGGGTTTTGCTGCCAACGCTGCTTCTTTCAAATAACATCGTTGCCGATTCAGAGGTTTCGATTGTTTATTCCGTAGCTAATCCTGATTACAAACCTTTCGAAAGTACAGGTGGTTACGCTATTAGTGGACAGTTTTATTTTGATAATGGCTTGTTTTTGAGTGGCTACTTTAATGAAACTGACTTTAAAGCCAGTGGACCTTATGTCGGCAACGTTGATGTTGAAAGTTGGGCTGAGCTAGGGGTTGGGTTTTCGTTTGATCATGAGATCGGAAAATTTTATTCATTAATAACCGTTGAGAGTATCGACACAGCACAGAAAGTCTACGATGGTTATGGCGTGCATATAGGCTACGTCAAAAATCTCACCCATAATTGGAAGGCTGTGGCTCAAGCGGGCTATTTAGACACCGATTTCGATGATTGGCAATTAATGGGTAAAATTGATTATGCGCTATCCGATGTATTCAGCCTTACGATAGGCATCAGAGATTACGATAGTTGGGATTATACTAACTACGAAGCCGGCGTAGTCTTTCGATTTTAGTAAGTGCAAAGCTAGAGCCTGAGCAAAAAAACCGCCAAGAGTAAAAATTCAAAGGGGTTATAAAAAATGATTAAAAGACTTCTACGCTCATCATTGATTATTTCTCTTTTTTGGGTGGTTTCCTTCTCGAGCATTGCAGCCTCTACAGATGTCATTTCGCAAAGTAAAGTAAAGACACCCAACTTTATTATTATGTATATTGATGATCTGGGCTATGCCGATTTAGGCCCTTATCAAAACGGCAAGCTCGCTACGCCCTCTATTGATAAATTAGTTAACGCTGGGCAGAGCTGGACAAATTTTTATACCTCCGCTTCAGTTTGCAGCCCGAGTCGTGGCGCATTGCTCACAGGTAACCTGCCTGTGCGAACGGGGCTCTATGGCAATCATCTAGCGGTACTTTGGCCGGGTAGCGAAACGGGTATGCCAGCCGAGCAGGAGACTCTTGCTGAAGCCTTGAAACAGCATGGCTACACCACGGGCATGTTTGGTAAATGGCATTTAGGTGATGCACCCGCCTTCCTTCCTACCCGTCATGGTTTTGATGAGTGGCTCGGTATTCCTTACTCCAACGATATGGACTGGACCGTTGGCGAAATCACTAGCACCAATGTCAATGCTGATTTGTCCGTCTCGCATAAAAAATGGGAAAAGGCTGGGCCTATTTATCGCAAACAACTTCTTGCTCCAAGGGTGGAAGATTGGAACGTGCCGCTGATGCGCAGTGTTGTCAATGCTGATCAATCTTATACCGATAGCATTATTGAACGCCCTGCCAATCAAGCCCTATACACGCAGCGCTTTACCCATGAGTCGGTTCGCTTTATCAATCAATCGGTCAATGATGATAAACCGTTTTTCTTATTTCTCTCACATAGCATGGTTCATGTGCCATTATTTCGCTCCCCTCAGTTTGTTGGTAAGAGTGCACTAGGCCTTTATGGCGATGTGCTTGAAGAAATTGATTGGAGTGTCGGTCAAATTATGCAGGCACTAGAAGATAAGCAAATAGAAAACAATACTTATTTGGTTTTTACCAGTGACAATGGTCCTTGGCTAACCTTCGCGCCTGATCACGCGGGTTCGGCTGGCCCTTTGCGCGGTGGCAAGGGCCAAACCTATGACGGTGGCATGCGCGTCATGACCTTTTTTAAAGGTCCAGGCATAAAGCCGGGGCTTGTTAGTGAAATGGGAATGGATACTGATCTGTTTAATACCGTCCTGAAACTGGCAAATATCCCGCCAAAATCGGGTGCGGTAGATAGTTATGATCTCTCGGCCACATTGACCGCTGATGCGCCAAGCCCGCGAAAGTTTGTGCCCTTTTATCGTAACTCGACGTTGCGCGCTTTTCGCCTGGGCAATCAAAAGCTACATTTTGTGACTAACGATGAGTTTGGGGGGCCAACTACCGTTCATGAGCCACCCATACTGATTGATCTGGTCAGTGATATTGGCGAGACTACCGATCTAGCCGCAGCGCAACCGCAGGATGTTGAGCGGCTGAAACAACGTGCGGCAGAATTCAAAGCGTCAATACCCATTGCCCCTGCAATATTCGACTTGCAAAAAGGCGTGCAGTTTCAGTGATTCTGATGCCTTAGTCTTAAGCAGTAGCGCTTGCAGGTAAGTGCCAGTAAAAATAGTGTTTTAGTGCGTGTGGCGAAGGTTGGTTCGCCATTGATTTCCATCCGCTCGTTCTATTTTAATGGGTTAGTTACCAAGAAATTGCTCGGCCGTCAGGTCGTAACAGGTGCTATCTAGGCTGGCCACAAGTTCTAAGCTGGCTTTTGATTTAGGTAGCTCATAGCGAAAGAAGAAGGCTGTAGCAGCCAGTTTTCCGGTGTAGAAATCGCTATCGCTGCTGTTTCCATCGGCCAATCCAGCCGTTGCCGCTACCGCTTGTTTTAGCCACATCCATGCAATAACCGCATGACCCATCGCGTCAAGAAAAATAGTCGCGTTGGCCAGCGCCAATGATTTATCTTCACAGCAATTGACTGCCTCAATGGTGCGCTCAATCTGACTTAGCGTTTTCGTTAGTTGATTGCAGTAATCAACTAACGGCGGGTATGCCATGGCCGTGTCGATAGTCAATTGCACTTCTTCGCGTAAAATAACAACTGCCGCACCGTTGTGCATGTTCACTTTGCGGCCCAAAATATCCAGCCCCTGAATTCCCCAAGTGCCCTCATGAATATGATTTAAGCGGTTATCGCGGTAAAGACGTTCGACGGGATATTCTCTGGTATAGCCGTAACCTCCCAGAACTTGTATGGCCAACTTATTCGCCTCAAGGCAGTACTCAGACGGCCAAGACTTGCAGATGGGTGTGAGCAGTTCCAGCAATAAGCCCATGCGCTGATTTTGTGTCGAGTCATCGGATACTTTTTGTTGGTCGATGATTTGCGAACTGTAGTACATAAGCATTTGTGCGCCTTCAATAAAAGCCTTTTGGGTCATTAGCATGCGCTTTATATCAGCGTGCTCCGAAATCATAACTTGCGGTAGCTCGGGGTTTTTGTTTTCGAGTGCGCGACCCTGAGGCCGATTGCGCGCATAATCTAATGAGTAAAGGTAGCCGCCCAAGGCGGTCATTACCGCAGACATGCCCACCGATATTCGGGCCTCATTCATCATATGAAACATATTGGCAAGGCCCTGATTTTCTTGGCCAACCAAATAGCCCAAACAGTCACCACTCTCACCAAAATTCAGCAGGGTGTTGGTAGCGCCGCGACAACCCATTTTATGGTTGAGGCCGGCAAGAGCCACGTTATTGCTCTCACCCAAGCTACCGTCATCATTGACGCGTACTTTGGGCACAAGAAACAAGGATATGCCCTTCACTCCCGCTGGACTGCCCGGTACCTTGGCAAGCACCATGTGAACAATGTTATCGGTTAAATCCTGCTCGCCGCCTGAGATCCACATTTTTGTGCCAGAAATTTTATAGCTGCCATCGGCCAATGGCTCGGCTTTGGTGCGGATGTCGGCCAGTGACGAGCCTGCCTGCGGCTCAGAAAGACACATGGTGCCAAACCAATCACCTGCAACCAGTTTGCCTAGGTAGATATCTTTGAGCTCATCAGAGCCGCAGGCATTGAGCATGTTGGCAACGCCCTGGGTTAGAAAAAGATAGATGTGGACAGGATTGTTGGCGCAGACAAAAAGCCCATTGAGTGCTTGGTCGACCATCCACGGTAGTTGCATGCCGCCAATGTCGGCGTCGTAGCCTGAGGCGCTTAAGCCGGCTTCTTTAAATGCAGCAATGGCTTGCTTTAATTCTGGAATAGTTTCGACTTTGCCATCAATAAATTGGGGTTCATTGGCATCTAATTTCGCTGCGCAAGGTAGGAATTCGTCTTCGGCAATCGATTGGCACAAGCTCAGCATGGCATCCAAAGATTCCCGGTCATAGTCGGCATAGCGCTCTGACTCTAGCAGTGTATCTAGATCCAGGGCTTCATAGAGCATAAAGTCGAGGTCTCTGCGGTTGACGATCATTGACATAGGTATTCCTCTTTCTCATTGGAAGTTTTTGGCATGCTAACTCTAAAAGTTTGCAAAGTCAGTGGCTGAAGTGGCAAGTCGATCAGCACTTGGAGTTAGGTGGTTTACTTGTGTAATGCGACCGATGCCATTTTTACTCGGGAGGTATTTCACGTTCACTTGCGCCGGCTCTAAACAGTTTAATATTGGTACTCTTAATAATTCAACAAGGGAGCCATGTATTAATAGCTCGAATGATAAGTGATTTTTATCTCTGAGGTACGCTCATAAATGTTAATTAATTATTAACAGTGGTAGCAATACAATGAGTGCATAGATCCGCGCTTGCTGGTCTATGAAGCCACCGCATCGTTAGGTGTAAAGTGGTTGCTTTTGATGCCGGGTATCTTTTGTTGGCAGGGGCGAAGTTAGCCTTGTGCGCGAACACTGACTGTTTTTTTATACCCGATGCTGCCTGCGGTAAGGCTAAGCGCGATCGCTAGTACCCAAAAAAATGGCTGAGATAGCGCGGGTATTTCAAAACTAGTGCTTTGCTCCGCATTGCTGACTATCACCAGATTATCTTGCGGAATAAAGGGGTCCGCAGGTGTCCAGTTGCGCAATGGCACGGCCGAACCTAGTGGCTCGAGGCCTATAATACCGGTAACGGGTAGGGAGGCAATGGCATCAACCACATCCATGCCTTCAACGACGGTTGCAAACACTGTGAAGCCGCCATTCTGTTGGTCAAGGTTTGCTGAATTATCGGCTAGGTTGATAAACCATTGGCTTGTGGCGCTATCCGGATCGGTACCAAGCTTCGCCATAGCCACCGTGCCGCGAACATTAGACAGCCCAAACTCGTTTTCAATGGGAGGGTCGGTGGGTACATAGTTAAACAGTGATTCATTAAAGCTGAAGCCGCCTCCCTGAATGATGAAGCCAGTTACGCTGCGGTGAATAAAGCTGTTGTTGTAGTCACCATCGTTTACATAGTTTAAAAAATTTTGCACATGACCTGGCGCAACATCGGGGTGCAGGTCGATTTCAATATCACCCAAGCTTGTCTCAAGGAGTACTCGAGGCTCTGCTGTTACGACGCTCGCAAGCAGGCCGGCCAGCATGAGAGCAACAAATTTTTCCTTCCATGAGTTGCTCTCGTGGGTCGCGGCAACGTAGGTGACGGATTGCATGGACGTTTTTCTTTTTTTAAGTTGATTCATAGCTTGGCTATATCTTCTTCATGCTGGCTATTCTCCACAGCAATAAAAATAAAATGCCTAAAGCGGCTAGTGGCAAAATGGGTATCGTTGTTGACATAGGGGCGCCAACATTACCATCGGCCACTACCCAAACAGCAAAGTCAGCTGACTTTGGAAAGATTGATTGTGTGCCAGAGCTGGTGTCAAAATAAGTGGCGCCTGCTAATCCCTCGTAGCCGGTCCAGTAAAGTGTATTTTGAATTTTGCTGAACAGGGCTAGGTTGGCTGAGTTTGCACCATCGGTAACGGCGTTGCCCGACAGGGCGCCAAAATTTTGAAAGTAATGATAGCCAAGCTCATTCGGCGTGTCGGCGGGAGCATCGCCGCAGGAGGCTCCTATGCAGTTTGATGCGGTAGGTTGTCGCCAGTTGGTTGTACCGAGGTAGCTATCTGCGCCTAGCTTGGTGACGAAAGCTTGGGCGGTATCCCAGTCCATCGTTCCGTCGCCATTGATTCCTGCTACATAGGATCCTAGGCTGTCTGCCAAGTTGGCGTCGGCAAGCCAGGTGATATTGAGAATGTCGTCGTAAACCCCTTCGTGGCCGTTGCTAAGGTCACCATCGAGGTCCACAGGAGCTAGCGCAGCATAGCTAGCCGCGGATGCGGTTAGTATATTGATCATGAGTGCAATCCTAAGCATGCGAAGCGTCATGGCTGGTTCCGGAGGGTGTGAGAAAAGCGAATGGAATGCATTGTATTACAGTCTCATACTTACAAACTTGGTATTGAATAACTTTTGAGCGTTTTTTTTGCTGGCTGAGCGGGTTGCGTATTGCCGATAGCCGTTTGTTGATAGCAGTCAATACAAATTATAGTCTATCGGGTCAAAATATAGCGCGGGGCTGACCTTGGGTGGGTCTCAGGGCGAGGTCGTTGTGTTGGCTATGCGCACGGGTATACACTGAATGTGCTGGCAGCTCTTGCCGGCCTGATTGCACTTAAACAAAAACGAGGGAAGGAAGATGATTCAACGTAACATTCTATTGTTGGTTGTGGTGTTCGCGCTGGCTGCATGTGGCGCAGACGATTCTGGTTCAAGTGCTATGGACAAAATAGGAGGGGCTGCGAAGAGTGCTGGTGAAGCAGCCAGTGATATGAGTAAAGATGCGCTAGATACCGTTGTGGACGCTGCTGACGAGGCAGCTGATGTTGTTATGGATGTGGCAGATAGTGCTGCAGATGCAGCTGCAGGACTTGCGGATGATGCCGTTGAGGCCGCGAGCACCGCAGCGGATGCGGCGAGCGACATGGCCAGTGATGCAATGCAATCATCGGATGATATGGCTGATGATGCCGCTGAGAAGGTGGAAGCGGCGGCTAGCGAAAAAGCTGCTGCCTTGATGCCGTAGCTCTCCTCAGAGGGCCTCGACCGAGTTTAGGTCGACGCTTTTTTGGGTGCTATAGGTGAGCTAAGCGTCGCTTTTTGCGGCGCTTAGCTAGCCGCCTTGCTGAGCCGACCCAAGGCTTTTATTTTTTGGCGCGCGCGGCCACTGCTGTTGCTGCTCGTCAGTCATGCCAACTAGGCCGTTTTGCAGCTAATTTTCGTTGCAGCCTATCTCGCTAAATTCCCCCAAATATCTGTTGACATCAAGGGCTTACACCAGCACTATGTCGCGCTCATTTTGGAGGGGTTCCCGAGTGGTCAAAGGGATCAGACTGTAAATCTGACGCGTAAGCTTCGGTGGTTCAAATCCACCTCCCTCCACCAGTTTTTGTAAATGTTTGATAAGTAAAGTGTTTTGTGCATAGGGTTGGCAGGCCGGCTCGCAGTTTCAGGTTTAAGGTGCGGGTATAGTTCAATGGTAGAACATCAGCCTTCCAAGCTGAATATGCGGGTTCGATTCCCGCTACCCGCTCCAAGTTTGATGTGCGCGCTTGTGAATGTAGGCAGTGTGCTCATATAGCTCAGTCGGTAGAGCACTTCCTTGGTAAGGAAGAGGTCACCGGTTCAAATCCGGTTATGAGCTCCATTTCTCTTACCCGGCGCTGCGTAGGGGTGTGTAAGAGGTGAGTCAAGCTTGGTGTGAAGGGTTGCTGTAGATTGGGGCCCGAGCATATGACAGGCTTGTTGAATAAGTGGTAGTTTCGAAAGGTCAGGCAAGAGTCAGGCAAGAGTAGATTAAAGAAAAACAGTTTTTAAAATCGGAACATGTCGATCTGCGACAATGTGTTAACCGTTAAACCAACCGTCACTAGAGGTTAGTCACAATGGCAAAAGCAAAGTTTGAACGCACGAAGCCCCACGTCAATGTGGGCACAATAGGTCACGTTGATCACGGTAAAACGACGCTCACAGCAGCGTTAACGCGTGTTGCAGCAGAGCAGTTTGGTGGTGA
>Ga0213865_10002839_pt1 | contig 10825 bp, 15 predicted proteins | sample PICome_6_FD_160100 | JGI IMG/M metagenome (GOLD analysis project Ga0213865, IMG submission 160100) | Coastal seawater microbial communities near Pivers Island, North Carolina, United States - PICO282 | ecosystem: Environmental > Aquatic > Marine > Coastal | place: USA: North Carolina... | reverse complement strand
GAAACAGATAACGTAGAGTTTAAGTCTAATATTACCCTGTTAATCGCCCTAGGTTGCCCTGTGAGTGGCCCTCCGACTACTTGGGCATCTACAGGTAGCGTCTCTGCCTCTACGTTGAATGAGTAGCCAATCTCGGCAGATGTTATTTCTTGAACTGCTGACACATCTACATTTCCGCCAGCTACTGTAAACGAGCCAAGGTAGTCTGTGCCGTTTATTACGTCTACTACAGCCCCATTTGCAAAGTGACTGGATACCCCAAACACGCCAGCAGTACCTGTAAACTTATCTGAAAAATCTAAATTGTATTCACTGTCCATTTCAGAAAGAATAAACTTTTTAGTATCGCCACCTTTATCGTGTTGCATCGCAAAAAACACACGATCATCAATTACACACACAGAATGAAACTTACCTTGCGCTGTAAACTCTGACCAACCAGCACGTTCTTCTGATCTGTTAGATGTGAAAACCGCCATCTTGCCATTTTTGTTTACAATAAAAGCATAAGACTCAGGCCTGTTTATTGCCCCAGAAAGAATACCCATTTGAATTGGATCAGTAATTAAATGAGGTGAAAGTGTACTTATACCTGTGGATACATAAGCCCCTTCAGCATCTGAATATATATACTCTCTAATAACTGACCCTGTTTTTTGCACAAACAAAGTTGCGCCATCAAATGATTGGGGCCTTACAAAGCTGGAACCATAAGGGGTCTGCCTTTTAATTTGTGCATTAGTAGGTGTAATTGGTTTTTCAGTAAATGCGGGTATGTAAAACTCGCTAGTGCTACTAAATATTTGCAAGTCACGATTAGATACAATGTGACGTATAGTATTTATCTCACCAATACTTGCAGTCAAATCAAGAGCATCATCATCACCACCATCGCCTACATCAAAGTTAAAGTAAGATGCGGATCGACTTGCCCATATTCCATCCGGCTGCGCTATTGTACCAGCAAACCAAAGTCTGTTTTCGTGAAATGCTACAGCAGCAGGAAATCCTCTGTAAGAACTATAAGACTGTTCTTCCCATTGAGTTGTTGGCGCATGAGTGGTTATTTTAATACTACCACCACCTACAGAAGATGCGTTTGCGTTTGCGCCGCAGGTAACTACAAAAACATTTTCATTAATTACTTCTTGTATTGTTCTTGTGCCGTTAATTTGATTAGCAGCAATACCGCCAACCCCACCAGCATTACTTATTGTAATAGAGTCGTTAACTTTTAAACCATGAAGAGCAAATGTAACCTCTACATCAGCAACCCCATCAGTAGTTTCTATTGCATCTGCTGCAAGTCTAGCTGTTAGAGAATCAATTATGTTGCCAGTAGCAGATGTAGATGATGCTACAGCAGTAATTAATATCTCACTTTTATGATAGCGAAGTCTTGTACCTACATGAGCAGCGTTAAAATACGCTGCGCTTGTTGTAAGTGTTCTGCCGTTGCCAGATGTGGCGTTAACGTCAAGCGTCATATCAGTTGGGTGAAAAGAATAATAAGGCTGATTAATTCCAAACTGATCTATTCTTGTGTCAAAATTAAAAGTGTTAATTTCAAAAGTAGTTAACCCTGTCCTTACCAACTGCCTGACCATAAAAGTTTGATGTGCAATAAACATAACATCGCCAGATTGAGCAAATGTTAACTCAGGAAGAATATCGGCAGTAAAAGGTAATGCGTTATAATTAGAATCTACTGATGCGCCAAAACAAAAAGCTACATTTCCAGTTGTGGGATGAATTTGAAATACCCTGATTTTTGCGTCCTCAAGCGAAACAATATAACGCTCGTCATCAGAAAATATAAATGGAACAAGTCTTATTTGCTGTGTCTTAGCTTCATCAACAACAGTTTCGTACTCGTACAAACGCTCAGTGCCAAAGCGTCTAAGCAAGCCACCCTCATTACGCAAGAAAAAGTTTTCTACTTTTTTTGCTGCGGCATTATATATCTTAGTATCAGTTCTTGATGTTAAAGAAGGGCTGACTTCACCAAACTGAAAGTTTGCTAACGGCACACGGATTCTAGGCATTAACTAAGCCTTTCAGTACGGAACCTCGATGTCACAAGCTTCCTTGCGGTTTGTTGCTGTGAGTCTAAGCTGCGAGCTTTTGCCATTGCTTGCGCTGCTTGCCCCTGCATTAAACTAGCAAGTGCTGCATCTCTAGCAATAGATGTTGCAAAAACTACAGCTAATGAATACTCAACAGCTAAAGTAAAGTAAGAAGGCCAAGTTTCTTCGTTTGCTCTAAAAGAGTAATCTGCAATAATTACATCGGCATCTGATGTATCTGCAAATATCTTTGAGCCATATATTTGATATTCAATTTGCAATGTGCCTGATGTAACGGCATGAACCATTAAGCAATCATTAGGAAGCTGATAGGCATTGGTATATCTACCAGTTGGCTTGTCAGTTAAAAGATTTAATACAGATTGATTGGTAGCAAATCGCCAACGAGAATTGACTAAAGAAGCTCTTGCTACGTCTTCATACATGTTAACAGCTACCAGAGCTTCAGTGCTTGACTCTTCAAATGAAGTAATCGGATTCGCGCCAATAAGGATTAAAGCGCGACTTGATATGTCAATTGCTGAATCAGCGGTGGTACTAACTAATGCCATGTGTGGTTAGGGGAGGTAAGTGGGTAAACTTAACCTCCCCTACTCCTTTAATCGCCGTCTGTTTCAGCTATAGCTGTACCATCAGATACGTCTACAACTGAACCAGTATTGGAAAGCACACTAACAAAACTTGTTGTTGGTGTGTTTGTATCAGCTACCATAATAACATCACGAACATTAAGCATGTTTGCTGCGCTATTAAAATAACCCTCTGTGTTTACAGTAGCGATAGCATCTGCGGTAGTGTAAAACCACAAGTTGCCATTAGATGCTCCTGCAAGACGAGTAAGACCAGATGCTGCGTATGCCATTTCTAATCCCCTTCCTAGTTATTATCTAGCAGTTCGTAAACGCCGTTGTCATCAATGACAGCAGAACCCATAGACATCATTGATGTCGCTAAGTGTGCTACCTTCTCAGGAACGTAGTTTAGCTCAGTTGAAACATCAGCAGTAATGCCAAGTCCTACAGCAGATGTGTGGTAGCACATGTTCTTGCCACCAGTTACAGCAGATGTAGAGAAAATCTTAAAGCCAAGAAATTCTTTCATGGTCATTCCACCAGCGAATGGTAGATTTTGCTCACCAACAAAGTCTGAAGATGCAAACTCATTGATTGCAAACAAGTCAGCATAACCTGCTGGATGCATTGCAATGTAGCGTCCACCATCTTCTGGGATGTTAGCAGAACCAAAAGTCTCAAAGACAGTCAGAAGATTTGCCTTAGTAACGGCTGCACCAGTTGCGCTAATCTGTGTTGAGTTAGCACCAGCGTCCATTGCTGTAATAAGGATTTCATCAGTCTTACGACCTAGAGCAGCAGCAGCAGACTTAGCTACAGCTTGACGCTCATCAATGTTTGTCTTCAGTTCGTCTAGCTTGTCGATGTACTCGGCAGCATAGAAGTCAGACATTGTTGCTTCTACAGTTGTATGCGCCAACTCCATAGGAGTTACCATACCGTTGCGTGATTTAGTTGAAGCAGAGCCAGCACCGATTTTTTGGAATCGTACTACTGATCCAGCCACATTACTTACTGTGCGTACAGTGTTCCGCAATTTAGAACCCATGCGCTGATAAGCCATGTGAACCTCTGATTCAAACTGTTTGATAAAGGCGGTGTCAATTGTATTCGCCATTTTACAGTCCTTCTCTTTAAGGTTGTTGAGTTACATATTCTGCGGTTATCTGCTTAACAGCATCATAGCAATTGTCCTTGCGGGTCGCTCAGTGTATTACAGGCCGTTTATCAAGATAATAGACATTATTTTTTTCATTAACGCAACGCACAAAACGCATCATCTGATGACCACACACTTCATGGGTGTCATCATCAAAAGTAAATCCGCACCAAGCAAGCCACATTATTGTCTCATGATGGTCTACAGGAACATAGTTTTCTAATGAATGATAGCCTTCTTGCAACAGATTAATTACACCTCGGCATCCCCTTAGAAATGGGCGAAAGTTATTATTAATAGCACCAGTGCCAAGCATCCATATACGACCACAGCCATCTTCAATCGGCACATTGCCTGTCATAGCGATAGGCTCATTGTCTAATTTTAGTGTAAATGTTTTTGCCCCACTAATAACTAAAGGCTCAGTAAGAGCCTCTAGTGGTGTTGCGCCATATATCATGCACTCTCTGCGGTCATTAAACCTTAGATAGTCACAGATTCTTTCAGCATGTTCTGGTACACTATTAACTAATGAAAGCCTACCAATACGCATAAGCTCCTTATCCATAAAGAGTCTTAAACCCATCTTCTACTTTTTTAACAAAAGCTGGGTCACGCTTAGATGGATCGTGCCATCTAGGATCAAGCATCATAGACTTTAATTCTGCTTCGTTTACTTGTGCAACAGGTTGAGATGTGCTTGCTGGCCCTGATTGTTTCATGCTTTCCATAATACGCTCAATAGCCATAACGCCATCTGCTGTTTCACACATTCGTTCTATAGCTGGCAATTCAGATGCAGAAAAGAAACGCTCTGCAAACAATCCTACAGCCTCTGTTCTTGCGGAAGAGTTATCTCCGAGTCTTGCCACTTCTGCATCATAGTCAGGCTCATCAGACCCTACAGCATCCGCATACATCTTAATGCCTTCGGCAAACTCGTCTTGGCTAAATCCATTTTCAAATGCGTGGTTAGCCCACCAATTAAGCAAAGGATTTTCTGCTGCTTGAGACTCGTCTATAACTTCTGGCAACACATAATCACCTACTTCATTAGGACGATTGGCATAAGCCTCTTTTTCAAGCTCTTCTATAAGGTTTGCTTTTACGCTTTCTTCATTGTTACCTAGCTTTGACTCAAGGTTTGAGTAGGATTCAACCATAGCTTCTGGCGTTGCAAACTTTTCTGGCAACCAATCAGGACGCTCACTAGGAGTAGCGTCTGCAAGTAAAGGATCGCCACCTTCGGTAACTACTTCGGATTCTGCTGGTGCTTCAGCTTGCTGTTCTTCACTCATTGTTTTTTACCTTATGTGCATGTTTAATACGAGTTTCTATTAAGCCAATTAAATATCTTTGGCCTTCTACATGTCTTAGCTCACTATCGCTTACTGCGGGGCCATTGACTAACTCTATTGTTATAGAACGCAAATATTTAAGAACCTCTTGACCAAGTTCAGTTCCAAATAATGCCGCTGTGTTTATGCTTATTTTTGCGTCTTCACTCTGATTGCGATGAAATCCGTCAACACCTATTGATAAAGGTATATGTTTTTTCGCCAATCATTACTCCTGTGGTGGGGCTTGTCCCATCATTTGCTGTTGTTGTTGCTGCTGTGCCATCTGCTGTGCCATAGCTACAAGCTGCTTTCTCTCTTCTAAATCTCGTATCAAGTTGTCAGGAACACCAAACTTGTTAGCAAGATATGCCGCAGTTTCTTCAGAGTTGATAAGTATGTTAGTTAACTCAGGCCCGAATCTTCCCTGCACAAGCTCTAGGAAACGTGCAACGGAGGAAATGTCTTGGTTTGCTTGAGCCTGTGCAAGTGGTGATACAGAACGAACTTTAACTTCCCTGCCGTTAATAGTAGGCAGTTCAATGCGTCCTTGTTTTTTAAGTATGTAAACTACACGCTGTAGTACAGGTTGTACCAACTCAGCCTGTAATCTTCCAAAAGCAGAACCAATACGGCGTGACAAATCTGCCATACGCTCTGTAACTTCTGTTGCACTAGCGGGGGTTCTGTCAGGATTACCAAGCATGTCATTGTACAAAGCTCGTTTAATGTTTAAACGCATATCAGATAAAACAAGATTAGCAACATCAAAAGAGCCAGCAGCTTTAATGGGCTGCAAACCCATAGAGTTCGGGGCTTTTGGTATGACCGTTCCGGGAACAAGATTAATAGTATCTGGGTTAATAACACCGTCATCATCCATTTGATAAATGCCTGAGATTGCCATTTGTGCATTCTCAAGGATTAACTCAATCGTCAGGTTGGTAGTTTTAATCGCACTAAGTGCGTTGATTAAAGGGCCACGCCCATAAACTTCTCCACTACATTTAGACCAACGAAAACATATAAATGGATTTGAACCTACGCCTCTGTAAGTATCTGATTTAATTACTTCTTTTGTAGACATCTCGATTGCGTGAAACAAATAAGCGTCTTCATTTTTTACAGTATAATCTTTGCATACTATTTCAAGTATCTTTGTTTTCTCGTCAGGCGTGTTGTTAATTTTTTTAACAATCTTTTCACCTAATGTAGCTTTAGGGTACATGTTGGGTATGTCAGAAAACCTAGCCTGACGCTCACGATACACATGATCTATGGCATCATCTGGCCCTGTGTCGAGTACAACATGAGGCAATGGTATTGCAGAAAACATTACAGGGTGTATAGAGTCACCCTCAGATACAGCAAGAACGCCTGTACCTACCGCCAAGTCCATAAACGATTCGTGGACTTCTTGACCAAAGTTAGAGTTTTGGATAACTTCAAATACATACTCTGTGACTTCATCAAGCTCATTATTGATTGCATCTTTTTGTTCTTTCGGAACTTCAGACCCAGCAGTAAAATCCGCCCATCTAGCAAAATTAGGAACCAAGCCCTGCTGCAAACGCGAGGCAAATTCTTGCACTCCCACCACAGCCGTTTCATCAAAGATTTTATCATCTCTACGTTGACCAATGCTTTCCGCATAGAAAGATTCCCTCTGTGGCAGTGAGTATTCGTAACACTCTTCAAACAAAGGTACAAAATTTTCACGCAGATTTTTTGCCGCCTCGTACTTTTTTAAGTACAAGGTAGCAATTTTATCATCAGCATAAGGGCCAGATAGGTTTTCGCTAGGTAAGATCATGAAAGATACTTATTATAAAAACCCATTCCACCGCCAGAACCTTTAATAAGGGAGCGTCTGCCTGCGCCGCCCTTGCGTCTGGTTACTGTTTTTTCTAAAGCCTCTTGCTTAATTTCTTTTTTCTCAGCAACAGCTTCTTCTCTTTTTTCTTCCTGTTCAGCTTCAACAACTGGATCAGGTTTTGGTGGTGGTGCTGATCTTGATCCGCCGCCTAAACACATAACAAGTCTCCTTATAATGACTTAATATAAATACTCACAAAACAAACAAAAACGCAACGCACAATTTACATCCTTGCCCACAAACCCTGTCGCTGTCTACCCTTTGGTTTCTTTCTAAAGACATCAAAATCAACTTTTGCATTAAAAGCAACTGCTTGTTTCTGTCCTGATATAAGCTGTCGTCCTTCACCAGCGCCTAACATTAGGTACTGAAGAGCGTCATGTATATGCGAATACATGTTCTTATCCGGTTTGTCATCATATCTTTCGCCGGAAACCTGTATGCGTTTGTAAGAATAGCCTCCTTCAAACCCTTTGATAAGTGTAGGGCAGCGTCTATCAATCATAAAGGCTGGCTTTCCATCTGCCATTTTATTTAAATAAGACGATACAGCTTCTAATCTAAGGTCAACAGAGTTGCTTGGAGCAGGTGTTGCCCTCAAGCCAGCACCTCTAAGTATGCGGAATGGTGTGTCTTCGTCAGTCTGTGCGCGAAAGTCTCCAGCCGGATCGCCATAAATGTGTACGTCCAAGTGTGCAAATCGTGTGGCTATCTCTTGGCGCAGCAGTTCTGCAAACCTAACTATGCCCATGTCAATCGCTACAATCTCTGACTGTATAAGCCAGCGTCCACGCACCTTCTGACCAAACACAGCAGCAGGGGTAAGACCAAAGTCGATACCAATATACAAAGGCACACCATCTGCGATAGGTACAGGCTCTTTAGCTATGTGCATATCAGCAGCAAACATTCCGTATACAGGCTTTCCTTCTTGGATTGCACCCAATCTATTCATTACATAGACATCAATCCAGCTTTTTGTTTTACCTCTTACTAAGTTTGTATAGTAGGTCTTTAGCATGTTGCTGTGGTTTTCAGCTTTTTTATTTGCCTCATAGTCAAGCACGTTGCCCTGATCGTCTTTAATCTCATTCATCCCAGAGGGCTGGGTATAGAAGTTCCAGTTGTCAGGTTTGACCAGCATTCTTGCTTGCTCAATAGGAATATGGTCAGGCACAGGAACCTCACCAGACATAATAGGCCACCAGTGATCTTCTTCTGGCGCATTAGTATCTGCTATAACACCAGACCAGCTAGGCCCACCCTCACGCATAGAAGGGAATCGACCAACACGCATAGTACACGCATCAATAATTGACTTGGGTATTTCCCTAGCCTCGTTAATCCATATGCCAGTAAGCTCAAGAGACAGAAGTTTCTTTACATCTTCCGGCCTATCAAGGGCTAGGAAGATAACCTCAAGCTCTAAGTCTGCTTTCTTTATGTGATGAGTGTAAGGAACTGACCAGTGAAACCTCCCCCAATCATCTTCGGGAAACCAATCCAGCCAAGTTTTTATTGTAGTGGTTCTAAGCTGCGGGTTGGTATCACGAATGATTGCCCATCTGCTACGCCTGATGCCATCTTTGTTTGGCTCTTGCTGCAATGCTCTGCGAAACACCTCAACGCAACAAGCAACAGATTTGCCAGAACCAACAGGGCCGCGAATGCCACGAAAGAAGTTACTATCTTTCATAAATGATTTTAAGACTTCGCCATCAGGCTTGTATTTAAAGTTGGTCAACCTTGTGATCCTTGCCAAACTTAATCATTCGCTCAACAATTTCTGGGCCTATAGCAGCAATAACCTTGTCAGCTTCTCGGTCAGTGCAAAATTCTTTTGGATGATGAGCTAGGTGAACCTTCTTTACGACAATGCGTAATGCGTCACGCTCTTCTTTTTTAAGGGTGTGCATAAAACTCATGTGCGGTATGTCTTCACTTTATCTCGTACCTTTTTAGGCTGGCTGACGAACTGCTTACCAGCCGCACGTCCTTTTCTTTTAGCAGCCGTGGTCTTTGCATATTCCTGCGCCGATAACGCTTTGATGGCTCTGGCAGGAAGATACCTTTCGCCTGTGGCTTTTGGCCCTTGAGTAGATGGCTTTCCACTCTTGGTTCTCCATTTTTGATTAGTCCAGTTGACTAAAGACTTCTGCGGCTTCTTCAAGACGTATATCCCCCGCCTCTAGCTTTGTAAGCCTTGGCAAGCATTTGCGCCTTACGCGCTGACCATTGACCAGCACCACCGCCTTTTGACCCAGCCTTAATGCGATTGAATAAAGACTTACGCATAGTTGGCTTGGTGTAATTACCCGCTGCGTTAACCGCCACTTTTCTTTTTCCTTACTGCTTTTTTCTTAGGAGCCTTGCCACCAACCCAAGCCTCATTAACTTCGGGCGTGGCCTTGTCATCAGCAACAAGTCTGCCGTTATCAGACCTTGCTCTTACAGGCTCGGGAACAACCTCAACCTCATAAAGCCGCCTAGACTCAGGCGTAAAGGTTGCACCAGAAACAACACGTCCATCTGGCAAAGTAATTGTGGGGCCATCATAAACCTCACCATCATTGAATTGATAAGGCATAACTAACCCTTTTTGATTTCAATTAAGCTTTTCTTTTTCTTCTTGTCTTTGTTTTTCTCTGCCATCTTCTTGGCAGCAGCCATACCAGCCTTAGTGTATGGGAACTTCTTACCAGCTACATTAGGCATCACGCCCTCGCTTTCTTTGCTTTGTTTCGCTTACTAATAGCTCTCGCTTTCGCCCTTGCATCAGACTTTGATGACGCACCCCACGCCCTGAGGGAGAGCAGTAAGCGTGTAGGTTTGCCCTTCGAGTCGCGTTCCGGCCCGCTATTACCCGCCATCCGCGATAGGAAGCTTGATCTTCTTGGATTGTCTCCCGACTTTACTGGGGCTTTCAATGTGCCGCCTTTGTAAGAGGCGCGTCCGGCAGCGTTGAGTCCACCTGCTGGGTTCTTTCCCTCTTTTCTTGTCCATGCTGGTGTCCTAGGTGCCATTACACTCTTGCCATCCCGCCGCTTGCATCGCCAATGCTTCCAAGACCTTCAGTGCCACCAACAGAAGTGCCAGCACCTAAACCATTGTTGCCATCACCGCCGCCATTATCATCGTTGTCAAACTTAACAAGAGACTTAGCACGCTTCAAGTTCTTGGCCTTGTTCTCTTCACTAAGCTCGTACTTGCTAACAATAAGCTCGTTGCTGGTATCCCTCGGCCCAAGATCAGGATAGTTAGTGCCACCACCACCTAAACACATTAGACGAACCTCTCACTAAAAAAATATTATCAAACTCGGGTGCGAACCTTTTTGACCTCTAATGTCTGTGATAGACCACAGTGACAGTGGCCACATCCGATTTTCAACCCCCCACCACATTACGCAAGGTCTATGGACACGCTAATATCGCCAGCATGCAAGTGCATATGCTTGTCGGGAGCTTTGAAGCCAGCCCTGTCCAAGATATCTTTGCTAGCTTCAAGCTGTACATACTCACTCTTAGCTCCCGATGCTAACCTCACCATCTTAGCCGCAGCCACCGTAGCATTGAGACCCATACTCTCACCTATCCGTTGCATCATGTACTGCTGGACATGACCTGTCCGCAAAGCCTTGCTAGCACTTACTCTACCGGATTCACCTTCAGCATATCCGGCAAGCTTTGCTGCTTCTGTTATGCTACAGCCTGTTGCTACAAGTGTATCCACCAATGCAGTCTGTTTATCGGTAAGCTTCACAATCTCGGTCATCTGCCCCCCCTTGTGTTCCC
>Ga0213865_10002837_pt1 | contig 10831 bp, 17 predicted proteins | sample PICome_6_FD_160100 | JGI IMG/M metagenome (GOLD analysis project Ga0213865, IMG submission 160100) | Coastal seawater microbial communities near Pivers Island, North Carolina, United States - PICO282 | ecosystem: Environmental > Aquatic > Marine > Coastal | place: USA: North Carolina... | reverse complement strand
TTAGATTCTGATTGGATTTGGAATTCGCCAGTTGTCTATCCGGATGACGGAAATAATTATACTTGGAACGAAAACGAACAACGATGGGATAGTGTATAATTTTAGTTTACTTTTACTGTATTTTATAATATAATATATAATTATGTCTGGAGTATATTATGATTGACTTGAAATCCGTCCATGAAATGTGGGCAAAAGACTGCGTTATCGATTCAAATGAACTCGATAAATCCTCACGAGAACAACCCCTCTTACATGCTAAATATCTTGAGCTTCTTTCAACGTGTAAGCTACAAGCAAAACGTGCTGAGTTTCAACAAAAAACTTTATTGAAACAGAAATGGTTATACTATAATGGTAAGATGGATCATGAAACCTTACAGGAACTTGGTTGGGAAGCTGATCCTTTTAACGGTCTCAAAATACTTAAAGGTGAGCTTGATTATTATTATGATAGCGATCCTGAAATTCAAAAATCTGAAGAAAAAATACAGTACTATAAGACACTTATAGATACATTAACAGACATAATCAACAATCTTAATTGGCGTCATCAGACGATATCTAATATAATTAAATGGAAACAATTCGAGTCAGGTTACTAAATTATGCATTTATGCATGTAGATTGTGACTTAGGCACAGCTCAAGAACTAAATGAATTTTTTAGTTTTTTTGTGCCTGGTTATAAATTCATGCCAGCATTTCGAAATAAGCTTTGGGATGGTAGAATACGTCTTTTTACAATGTCTACTCAAGAGTTGCCGGCTGGATTATTTAACCACTTAGTTAAATTCTGCGAAGCTCGCGAGTATGAACTAGTTGTGGAAGATTCAAAATTCTACGGAAAACCTGATGATTGCAATGCTCTTAATATAAACGTTTTATACGATTATATTACTTCACTAAATCTTCCATTTGAAATAAGAGATTATCAATTTGATGCTGTAGCTACTGGACTGCACCGCAAGCGAGGGATATTATTATCTCCAACAGGATCCGGCAAATCTTTAATTATATATGCTCTTATACAATATTATTTAGATTTTCTATCAAAAAATAAGAAAATATTAATCATTGTGCCAACTACTTCGCTTGTTGAACAAATGCACAATGACTTTGCACAGTATGGAATGAATACTGAAAATGAATGCCATAGAATTTATTCTGGCAAAGATAAAAATACTTCGAAAAATGTTATAATTAGTACCTGGCAATCGATTTATAAATTGCCTAGACAATGGTTTCAGCAATTTGGCATGGTAATTGGCGATGAGTGTCATGGCTTTAAGTCTAAATCACTTATGTCTATTATGAATAAAGCATGCGATGCTGAATACAGATTTGGAACCACTGGTACATTAGATGGAGCTCAAACACATGAACTCGTACTCCAAGGATTATTCGGTAAAATATATCGCGTTACCACAACAAGAACCTTACAAGATAACAATACTCTCGCAAAACTTGACATCAGAAGAGTCGAGCTTTTATACGACGAAAAATTTAGAAAAGCATTTGGCAAACAAACGTATCAACAAGAAATAGATTTTATTGTTACGCATCAAAAGCGAAATCAGTTTATAGCTAATCTTGCAGTAGATCTAAAAGGTAACACACTAGTGTTATTTCAATTTGTAGAAAAGCACGGGAAAGTATTATTTGACATTATAGATAATAAAGTCGATAAAGGTAGAAAGGTATTTTTTGTTTCTGGATCAACCGACACAGAAGATAGAGAAGCCATTAGAGCTATTGTAGAAAAACAAGAAGATGCTATTATAGTTGCATCTTTAGGAACATTTAGTACAGGTATTAATATTAAAAACCTTCACAATATTATATTTGCTTCACCAAGTAAATCGCAAATAAGAGTATTACAAAGTATTGGTAGAGGATTACGAAAAAGTGATGATGGTAGAACTACTAACTTGTATGATATTATAGATAATTTATCATGGCGATCTCGTAAAAACTTCGCGTTTTTGCATTCTATTGAAAGATTAAAAATGTATAAAAAAGAAAATTTTACGTTCAAAACAGTAAAGATAAATTTAAAAAATGACACCTGATATTAAACAACTAAAACTAACTAATAATGATGAAATCATATGTGAAGTTGTACAATACTCTGATGATGAAAGTTCTGAAATTTTAGTTCGTAGATGCATGAGAATTATTGCTGTAGATGATTTTGAAAACAGTGTTAGATATTATACCTTTAAACCTTGGGTAACGTTTCAAGATGATTTAAGTGAGTTATCGGTGCTAAATGGAGTGCATGTTATATCTGAAACCACTCCTTCTCCTACAGTAATGCATCATTACGCTGCCTCTTTAATCGAAACTGACAAAATTAATGTACTCAAGAAAGGTGGAGTAGATATATCAGAACTAGCAGATGATATATCTGAGCTTTCAGAAGAAGAAATGGATGCCTATATTGATGCAAAATTAGAATCTTTGGACGAAAATAATTATGATTCGAATGAAGCAAATGTGATTCAATTTAAACCTAGGACAACAGTACACTAATGGCCTTTTTAATACATCCTCTTCCACCTACACCAGTATATGTTAGAAAAGAATACTTATACGATTTAGAGTCAGGTCATGGCGAGCTTACACCTGGCATATGGGTATCAGCTAAATCAATAACAGGAAAAGCACTTTACTTTGAAACTCTTCTTACAGAATACGGAGCTTTATATGACAAACTTCCTATATCTGCTTTTTTATGGAAAGATGACTACAATCCTAATGATCTACTTCCTCTTGATGTTTTGCAACTTTGGGATTGCTTTGATTATTACTTAACTGTCACGCAAAAACCTCTTTTATCTAATTGTGAATTTTTTGGTAAAGATAGAAAAATGCATACAGGAGAATACGAATTTACTATCGATAATTGCCATCAAGATCATTCTCTTTTAGACACTAATTTTTCTGAACACGATCCGGAGCATAAATCTTTTAACATCATTCGCTTAGATAATGGCCAGTTTGCTGCACAACCAAATAACCGCGTAATTTGGCGAGATAGTAGTTTAATTCCTTCGAAATTAAAAACACCGGACTTTAAAGTTTGTACTCAGAACTATCGTGTAGAAACAGAACCAAAATGGTCTGTTGGACATACAGATGAATGGCAATATAAGACGCTCGAAGAGTAGTATCTCCCTTCCGGAAAAACCTTAATATTATTATACCATATTCTCCGGAAAAGTACACCGTTATTTTTCGCATTAAGAAAAAAAAAATAAGGTGTACAATTACAACAAATTAGTATATAATTATTACATAATGAAAGGAAGCGACATGGCACGAACAAAACGCGCAAGCATACATTACGTAAATAATGCCGAGTTCTCGCAAGCCGTTGTTGACTACGTAACAACTGTACGAGAAGCTAAGGAAAAACAAACAAAACTTCCCATCGTACCAGACTATATTGCTAGCTGTTTCTTACGAATCGCTGAGGGTTTGTCTCACAAATCCAATTTTATTCGCTACACATATCGCGAAGAAATGGTCATGGATGCAGTCGAAAATTGTTTGAAGGCTATTGAGAATTATAATCTTGAAGCAGCAACAAGAACTGGTAAACCAAATGCATTTGCTTATTTTACTCAAATTACTTGGTACGCATTTCTTCGACGTATTGCAAAAGAAAAGAAACAGCAGGATATTAAACTCAAGTATTTAACAAAATCTGGCATTGAAAATTTTGTTGATAATGTGCATGGCGATGACATGTCTCAGCAAGTAGTCGGAGCGTTTGTTGATACACTTCGTGATCGCATTGAAAAAGTAAGATATGTTGATACTGAAGTTAAAGAGTTATATGAAGAAGATAAAAAGAAAAGAAAGCGCAGAGCAAAAGCAGACTCAGATTTATCGGATTTTTTAAAATGAAAGTAGCAGTATTAAATGACACACATTGCGGTATACGTAACTCTTCCGAAATCTTTCTCAACAATGCAGCAAAGTTTTATTCAGAGGTCTTTTTTCCTTACTGTCAAGAAAACGAAATCGAGCAAATCTTACACCTCGGGGATTATTACGACCACAGGAAATTTGTAAACTTTAAAGCGCTCAACCATAATCGTAAATATTTTCTAGATCCTCTTCGTAAGCTTGGCATGAAGATGGATATTATTCCAGGAAATCATGACACATACTACAAAAATACAAACGACCTTAATTCTTTGAAAGAATGTCTAGGTCATTATATGAATGAAATTCATATTATAATGGAACCTAGAGTGATGGAATATGGCTCATTAAAGATTGCGCTTCTCCCTTGGATCAATCCTGAAAATTATGAGTCATCGATGACGTTCATTCGAGATTGTAAAGCTGACTGGCTCGGCGGCCATCTCGAATTGAACGGATTCGAAATGATGCGTGGTATTAAGAATACGCATGGTATGGATCATAAGTCATTCTCTCGATTTGAGATGGTGTTGTCTGGTCATTATCATGCAGCATCACGACAAGACAATGTGTGGTACCTTGGTAGCCAAATGGAATTCTTTTGGTCAGATGCTCATGATCCTAAGTATTTTCATGTCATTGATACTGAAACTCGTGAAATAGAAAAAGTAAGAAATCCTTACACTTTATTTGAAAAAATAGTGTACAATGACGATAAAATGGATTATAATAACTATAATAATATAGAAAATCTTGATCATAAGTTTGTTAAAGTAGTTGTTGTAAATAAATCTGACACATTTACATTTGATAGATTTATTGATAGAATACAGAATCAAAATATACATGAACTAAAAATTGCTGAAAACTTTCAAGAGTTTCTCGGTGAAAATATTGAAGATGAGAAAATTAATTTTGATGATACTCAAGAAATTGTTGACTCTTACATTGATGCAGTTGACACAGACTTAGATAAAGGCAAAATTAAGATTCAAGTACGTGAACTAATGACTGAAGCACAAGCTCTGGAATTTGCATGATTATATTTAAAGCTCTTAGATACAAGAATTTCTTGTCATCTGGAAACACTTTTACTGAAATTCAACTTAATAACGACCACACAACTTTAGTTGTAGGTCATAACGGTGCTGGTAAATCAACTATGCTTGACGCTATTTCGTTTGGTTTGTTTGGTAAAGCACATAGAAATATTAACAAAGCTCAACTTGTAAATTCTATCAATTCAAAATCCTGCTTAGTAGAAGTAGAATTTTCTGTAGGTGGAAATCAATTTAAAGTATGTCGAGGTATTAAACCAAACGTATTTGAGATTTGGAAGAATGGCACGATGATTAACCAATCATCTCATTCGAAAGAATATCAAAAAATTCTCGAACAGAATATCTTAAAGTTGACTCATAAATCTTTTCATCAAGTAGTTGTATTGGGTAGCTCTTCATTTATTCCTTTTATGCAACTTCCTGGCGGTCACCGGCGCGAAGTCATTGAAGATCTTCTTGACATTAACGTATTTTCAAAGATGAACATAATCCTAAAGGAACGAAATGCACAGATAAAAGATAATCTCAAACAAATAGATTATAACATAGATATCGTAAAAACTAAAATTGAATCTCAAAAGAAGTACATTCGCGATATCGCAGCACTAACTGAAGAGAATCGAAAGGATTATGAATCTAGGATACATGCATCGCAGAGTGTCATCGATGAATTACAGGCTGAGAATAGTGAGCTTAGCCTCGGACTCGATGAATCTGTATCAGAAGCCGAACAAAGGTTGGGACTGCTACAGGATAAGAAGCAGAGTCTACTCCTCAGAGGTCAAGATAGGCAATCGACTATCCGCGACCTCCAGAAGCGGATCACCTTTTTCGAAGAGAATGAATCGTGTCCCGTGTGCGACCAAACCATTTCAGACGGCCATAAACATGAGATTTTACTATCAACACAGACAGATAGGGATCGGTGGAAGGCAGAGATTAAAGAAATCGGAACGGAAGGCCAAGGAGTGGAATCGAAGATTAGTGAACAGACTAGCCTACTTTCAACGCTTCGAGATCGGGTACATAAACTCACTGCCAACTCGAAAGAGATTTCAAAATTGCAAGCAACCATATCTGATTATCGGTCGCATATAGAAAAAGAGATCGGCGCGGATCTGACTGAGGCTCGAGCCGATCTCGCTAAATATGAAGATGACAGAAGCGATCAACTCGAAAGTAAGATGAAAATCTCTGAAGAGTTTAATTACAATGCTGTCATCGTAGAAATGCTGAAAGACACCGGAATCAAGACAAAGATTATTAAACAGTATCTTCCTGTTATGAATAAACTTGTCAATCAGTATTTACAAGTACTGGATTTCTTTGTACACTTTCATCTTGACGAATCATTTCAAGAAGTCATTCGTTCAAGACATAGAGATGAGTTTACTTATGATTCATTTAGTGAAGGTGAAAAACAGAGAATTGATTTGGCTCTTCTCTTTACTTGGAGACAGGTAGCAAAAATGAAGAACTCTGTATCAACTAATCTTCTTTTGCTTGATGAAACGTTTGACTCAAGTCTTGATCACGAAGGAGTAGAAAATCTACTGAAGATTCTTTATACCCTTGGTGATGATACAAACGTTTTTGTCATATCTCACAAAGGTGAAATTCTTGATGGCAAATTCAATAATAAACTTGAGTTTGTGAAAGAAAAGAACTTTAGTAAGATGAAAAGTAGTGTACAAGCTAATGAACTTATGGTATAATAATACTAATCTTTTGGAGGTATATAATGGAACTAAATGAAAACACTCTTTCAGTATTGAAGAATTTCTCTTCAATCAACCAAAATCTTCTGGTTCGTCAAGGTAACACTGTACGAACTATGTCAGAAGCTCGTAACGTTATGGCTACTGCGTCACTAGAAACTGAGTTTCCTCAAGACTTTGGAGTCTATGACTTAAATGAATTTATCGGAGTACTTTCTCTAGTAGATGGCCCCCGGCTTTCTTTCGAAGAAGAATGGGTTACTATTGGAGATTCTACTGGTAGATCTAAAGTAAAATACTTTTTTTCTCCAGAAGAAACTTTAACTACTCCAACAAAAAATATTAACATGCCAGATGCTGATGTAAAATTTACGCTTACTGCAGATACTCTTAATAAATTACGCAGAGCAGCATCAACTCTTGGCCACACAGAGGTTTCCATTACTGGAAATAACGGTGTACTTAGTTTGTCAGTCATCGATGGACAAAACTCTACATCAAATGCATTCTCAATTGATATTGATGGAGAATACAATCAAGATGCAAAGTTTAACTTTGTGTTAAATATTAGTAATCTCAAATTGCTTGCCGGCGATTATGAGGTAGAAATTTCTTCAAAGCTTATTTCTAAATTTGCGCATAAAGAGATTAACGTCTCTTATTGGATTGCTTTGGAAAAGACATCAACGTACGGAGTATAATATGTCAGATAAAAAAGACCTTAAAGAAGAACCAGATAAGTTTGATCACTTGATGACACTTGCAAATCAAGTATCACGTTCTACAGTAGCAGTAGTTGATGCTATGACGCAACGTGGTGCATTTAAAGGTGAAGAGCTTTCCACTATTGGAAAACTTCGCGATGACGCAGTTCAGGTTATTCAAGTTGTAGAGAATATTCAACAAGAAAAAGCAATGGAATCTGATTAAAATTTGCACTTCTCCCTTTGATTTTTTTTTATTATGTAAGGTGTAAATATGTCTAATGATTTTCTATGGGTCGAAAAGTATCGTCCTAAAACTATTGCTGAGACTATTCTAACAGATACTCTTAAGCAAACTTTCCAAAAGATAGTAGATACCGGTGAGATGCCAAATATGCTTTTCACCGGTACTGCCGGCACTGGCAAAACTACAGTTGCTAAAGCACTTTGCAATCAAATGAATCTTGATTACATTATGATCAACGGTTCTGAAGATGGCAACATTGATACTCTTCGTGGTAAGATTAAACAATTTGCTTCTACTATATCTTTGCAAGGTGGAGTTAAAGTTGTTATTCTTGATGAGGCTGATTATCTTAATCCTCAGTCAACGCAACCGGCTCTGCGCGGTTTTATAGAAGAATTTTCGAATAACTGCCGATTCATTTTAACTTGTAACTTCAAGAATCGAATCATTGAACCTCTACATTCTCGATGTGGTGTGTATGAGTTTAACACTACAAAGAAAGATATGGCTGTTCTTATGCAGCAAATGTTCGAACGCTCATGTAATCTTCTAGACAGTGAAGGAGTTAAATATGATAAAAAAGATTTATTGCCGATTGTCTCAAAGTTTGCACCAGATTGGCGTAGAGTCCTCAATGAACTTCAAAGACGTGCTGTTGCTGGGGACATGGCTGGGGCTGGGTCTAGCTCTATTGGAGCAATTGATGATCTATTTGTTTATTTGAAATCAAAAGATTTTAAGAAAATGCGATCATGGGTAGTGAACAATATTGATATAGACGCAGCCGCAATTTTTCGTGGTGTATACGATAAGATGTCAGAAAAAGTTGATCCGCAATCAATTCCACAGCTCGTGCTAATTCTTGCTGATTATCAATATAAGCATGCATTTGTGGCTGATCATGAACTTAATGTAGTTGCATGTCTTACGGAGGTTATGGCAAATGTCAAATTCAATTAAACTAAAACTATATACACAACCAAACTGTGACTATTGTGATATTATGAAAATGAAATTGAAAGAATGGAATTACGACTTTGACGTTGTAAACATTAAAGAAAATCCTCAAGCACTTGCTTTTCTTCGTTTAAATAATCACAGAACTGTACCACAATTATATTGGAACAAAACACACTTAAATAAAGTTGAAACCTTAGAGTTTACAAAAGAAATTCTAGAAGAACAATTGGAGTTAGATGATTATGTTGGAGGAGTGGAGAACTTCCGATAGAACTGATAAGACTAGTTTAATACTGACACTTTTAGTTGCTATTATTTCTAGTTTCTTTTTAAGCTTTGATGGTATGGTAATATTATGCCTTACTTTATACATTTCACTTCGTTGGTTGCAAAGACCGTGGACACAATATGATGACAAATCCATTCCAATATTTGAACGCCATAAATACGTCAAAACAAAACATAATGATCGATGATATTACCGAGAAAGACTATAATTCATTTATGGTCAATCGAGGATTATCATATTTCCAAGACACTATCTTATTTGCTAATGAGATGAATAGTAATCCTCATCTTGATAACCGCCTACAATTTGACTTTCTTATAAATATAATACGAAAGCGGAAAAGATTCTCTAAGTGGATGAAACCTGAAACCGCTAGTGACGTGGAAGTAGTTAAGGAATATTATGGCTATAGCAATGAAAAAGCCCGCCAAGCCTTGACCCTTCTTACATCTGAACAGATTAATGATTTAAAGAAGAAGGTTTACAAAGGTGGAAGAAAATAAACTTGTAGAGTGGACTCCAGGATCGATGTTGGAGATTACACTAAATGAACCAGATGATTTCTTAAAGGTTCGCGAAACTCTGACACGTATTGGTGTCGCCTCAAGAAAAGATAATAAGCTATATCAGTCATGCCATATTTTGCACAAGCAAGGCAGATATTTTATTGTGCATTTTAAAGAATTATTTTTGCTTGATGGAAAGAAGTCTAATCTCGAAGAGAATGATATTGCTCGCAGAAATACTATAGCTCAACTCATGAGTGATTGGGGTTTGATTAGTATTGATAGCGGTAAGAAGGTAGAACCTCTCGCTCCGATGAGGCAGATTAAGATCATTCCTTTCAAAGAAAAAAATACTTGGGAACTTTGTCCAAAATATAATATTGGAAATAAGTGAACTTATATAAATAGATTCGGATGCCGCATAGTGCGGGTCCATTACAACCTTGCTTAATTGGAGGCAAATATGACTGGAACATTCGCATACCCGCGAAACGCATTTCTTGGTTTCGACCACATCTTCGATCAACTGGAGAATATTCACCAGCATTCGAAGGATACCTATCCACCACATAATGTCGTAAAAGACGAAGAGATGAAATACACTCTTGAACTAGCAGTGGCTGGATTTAAACGAGAACATATTGATATTGAAGTTAAGGATCATATCCTGACTATCAATGGTAATCGACCACAACGTCGTGAACAAAGTTCGTATGTTCATAAAGGTATTAGTGCTCGTAACTGGAAAAAGTCATTTAGACTGTCCGAATATACGGAAGTAAGTGGCGCCGATCTTGTAGACGGAATCCTGACAGTAAAACTGGAAGTCGTTCTACCCGAAGAGAAGCGGCCTCGTAAAATCACAATCGGTTCATACGAGGAAACAAATGACAACATTAGCTCTGAACTACTCACGGAATCTGCTTGACGCAATTGCAAATTTCTTTTCTTCAATTACTTCAGCAATACAAGTGTCAAGACAAATGGAAGCTAATCTCAAGTTAGCACATATGTTAAAGCATGAATATCCAAACGAAACCTATCAGGGAATCGTGGCTATTCTAAATCAAAAAACTGTAAAGGAGTACTATAAATGATCGCAGTACTCAAAAAAATGTTTAGTATCGATATTGCAAAGGAAAGACCAATGCTTAAATATCGTGAATCAAACTATACACTTGCAGAACTTGAAAGACGCTTGACTGCAGAAGTAAATGGATTCGCAGGTAGATACTAATATGTGGCCATACACTGAAGAAGAAAATGGATTCTTAAACTAATAAATAAAAAGGAGCAACAAAACTTGCTCCTTTTTTTCTATAGTTTTTTGTAAAGGAAATAACATGAATATAGAACAACTTAGAGAACAATTAAAAATAGATGAAGGAGTTAAATATGAAATTTACCTTGA
>Ga0213865_10002835_pt1 | contig 10835 bp, 4 predicted proteins | sample PICome_6_FD_160100 | JGI IMG/M metagenome (GOLD analysis project Ga0213865, IMG submission 160100) | Coastal seawater microbial communities near Pivers Island, North Carolina, United States - PICO282 | ecosystem: Environmental > Aquatic > Marine > Coastal | place: USA: North Carolina | collected... | reverse complement strand
CGCTCCACGTGGTTTTCTCCAAGAAAGCACCCGGTGAAGCCCGTCCTTCGCTTCGGTTCCCGACACTTTCAAAGCAAATCGTTCGAGTCCAAAAGAAGCAACAAGTCGGCGTGATTTTGGTGACAGTCCTCATCTCTGGTTTGGCCGTCTACGGTGCGGCTTCCTTGGAAACGGACTTTGACCTCGCCGACTTTGTCAACGAAGACATGGCGATCATGGGCGTCCGTGATGATTTGACGACCAGTTACGAAAGCGCTGGCTGGAAGGTGATTCACCTGCTCATGGAGCCCGCTGAAGGGGAAGAGGCCATTCCCGGAGACCTGGACCTGCTGAGCGAGCTCAGGAACTTCCATTTCGACCTCAAATCCAACAACGACGTGGTGGGCACCAACTTCAGGATTCCTTCGCCGACCTACGAAGGTCCGTACCCGTTGATTCGGGACGCCATTCTTCGCAACCAAAGTTTGGGCAATGCGCACAACTTGGAGGTCTTCGCTGGCGAAGTCTACCCCATTGAACGTTCAGAACCCATCGACTTGGGAGGATTCTTCCTCGCTCTGTCGGCCAACGAAAGTGTGGCTGATCCCTTGACGGGAGAGACATGGAGCGAACGCATCGCTCAGACCGTCCACCTCGAGGGTGCTTCCATCGTTCACCTTCGTCATGAAATTCGTGTGGAAGCATCGACGTCCGTTGAGTCCAGTCGCGTGGTTGACAATTTCATCGCCATCTTGGGTTCCACCGAGGATTCGGGGACGCTGAAATACCAACTCAAAGACCACGCTGTGCTCCATGTCACCGGTGATTTGGTCATGCTCGAGACGGTGTTGAACGGGTTGACCACCACCCAAATTGAGAGCACAGCCATTTCGCTCATCGTCTCCTTCCTCGTGCTGTTCTTGCTAACTCGGCGCATCATGCCAGCCATCATCGTGTTGTTCCCCGTGGGCATCGCTTCCCTGTGGGTGGTGGGGTCCATGGCGCTCATCGGTCTGAAGTGGAACGTTCTCACCGTGATGGTCACCGCCCTCACGTTGGGCATTGGCATTGACTACTCCATCCACATGTGGCGGCAATTTGAGGTCGAACTCAAGAAGCGAGGCGATCATTGGGGGGCCCTCGAAGAAGCCCTCGACACCACCGGTGTGGCCTTGATGTTGAGTGCAACCACCACCATGGCGGGCTTCGCCGTCCTCCTGTTCTCACCCATGCCCATCATCCAGGACTTTGGGCTCATCACCGCCATCACCGTGCTGTTCTCACTGGTGCTTGCCCTGATGGTGCTGCCGGTGCTGGTTGAATTGTCAGCCCGTGGACAGGAGTCGTTGACCGAGGATGCTTCGGATTAAACAACGTCCAGCGCCTTGACGATATCGTCCATCACGAGGCCTTGTTCTCGTGCGACCAAGGCATAGGCCATCCAGGGTGTGATGAGTTGAAACGCCTTGGTCTTCCGGTCGGCTCGGCGATGCAATTCATCAAGTTCCAAGCCGCTTTGACGAGCGATGAACCTCGCCACGCGTGGCGTCAACCGTGCTCGGGGGTCATCGGTGGAAACTGGAGCCGAGGGCCTTTGAGAGGCCAATGACGTGGCTGATGGTGAAGACGAGGCGGGGGCGTCAACCGCAGGCCTTCCCGTCTTGGGCATCACTCCGCCATCCGTCGATGAGGAAACCGCCACCGGGCGTAGAAGCCGTGAGGGACGGGGAAACCAACCAAAGGGCACCTCAACCGTTCCGATGGGTGCAGCGAGGTGAAGTTCAGCGCCTCGTTCTTCGAGCCATCCTGCGGTCAACAGGGCGTTCACGACCTCTTCGGCTTCGTGTGGTGCGACCCACTCCATGTCGAAGGAAAACGCTCGCTCAACGTCGGGTCGAGGTAAACCGTCAGCACCACGGAAGACGATGGTGAGCGCTCGGCGAACATCGTCCACGTCTTCGCTCATGGAAGGATGGAGGCGAGGAGCCTTCATGAAGGTAGGCATCAAGACTCATCGGGGAGTTTGGTGAAGGATTTGTCCTCGTTGAGGCGCCATCGGCCACATGTCTCACCAACGTAGTACGTCGCTTCAGCGGTGTATTCGTAATCTCCACCGCCGGGGAGTTGGGAATAGTCCGTAACACGCTCCTCAGCCACGGCAGTACCGGCTGGTACGCCCAGAGCCGCCATGTGTTGTGCTGCCATCTCTTGTGGCGTTGGAGTTGGCGTCGCTGCTGAATTTTTCGCAGCCTTTGGTGGTCCACGCGGGGGGCCACGGGTGGGTGTATTGACCGGACTGGAAGCGATCTTTCCACCTGGAGGACCTCGCTTTTTAGCGGGAGGTTGAGCGGTTGCGGTGGCGGTTGGCGCCGGCGGTTGACCGCTGCGTTCACTCGGGGCTGGGTCGGAGGCCACCTGGCCCGTCGCTTCCAGCGCAGCCACCACTTTTTCTTCCATCCCTGCCGGTGCTCTTCGACGCAGCAGCACGCCCACGCCCAACAGGGCGAGCAGGCCCACACCGCTCAAGGTCATGGCGACGGCACCAAAGCCACCAGATGAACCTGCGACATCGGTGGACCACACGTTGTTGGTCTCATCAATTTCCCAAACCAGCCCTTCTTTGTCAACGGTAATCTCGAGGGTCCAGTCCCCCTCGGGCGCTGTGAATGAGCGCTTGACGGACTTCGCCGTGTTGGCGTCCATCGAATAGAACACCGACCGTCCAACCAAGGTGCGTTCCTCGCCCTGAACCAGTTCAATGGTGGCGTTGAACGGCGTGGGCAGTTGTTCTCCACCGTTCACCACGAAGAAGGACAGGCGAATTTTCTCTCCAGCCTCAAACTCACCGGTGAGTTCTACGCTCTCCAAAGCGAGGTCAGGCCCGATGTTGTTGAGCGGTGCTTCAAGCCACGGGTCAAGTTCCGAATTACCGGTGGAGGACACCAAGTTCCAACCCGAATCATCAGCCCCTTCGGCCCAGCAGTTCAGGTCGGCCTGTTCAGAAAGTTTGGAGGGGTCGCCCAGTTCGCTAAAGTCAAACATGAAACTGAACATGGTCTTTCCGTCAAAGACGGTGGTCGAGTTTCGAACCAGGCTGACGGGTTCCCATGATTGTGCGAGGGAACGAATTTGGCAGGTGAGCATGAGCTCGCTCGACCATGCTTGGCCTTCGGCGATGTTGACGCCGATTTCAACCTGCTCGAGTTTGTACCTTGAGATGGTGTCGGTGATGGCCGAGGGGAGGAGTTCAGGTGCATCAAAATCCAGTTGGAACACGGGCATCTCGTACACGCTGAGCAATTCGGTTTCGAGCGGATCCCACAGCATCAGCGTCATGTCTTGGACCAAGCCCGATTGTTCGGGTGTAGGAATGGACGTGGAGAGGACCCCGTCCACGAGGGTCACGGTTTCACCGCCTCGCCATGGTTCGCCCTGAAGCAAGCCGTCCCAGCGGAGGCGAAGATCTCCAGAGTACGGCGTAGCACTGGTTCGATGAGAAACACTGGCGGTCAAGTCAATACCATCGCCGCCCATCAGGACAGCACCGGCCACGATGTTTTGCTGAACTCCACCAGAGGTGTCTCGCAGTGCATTGACATCGATGTTCATTTCTCGCTCGAGCACCCACGCTTCGGTGAGCGATTCGCGTTGGGTTCCATCGTAATCTCGGATGATCACATCGATTTCCCCAGCGGCCAACCCGCTCATCGTGAGGCTCCATTGGACGGTAGCCGTGAACGCCACGGTGAGGATGCCTGCTTCCTGCGTGACTTCGCAACCGCTCGGCAGGAGCAGAAGTCGTTCGTCAAGGGAAGCACACGTTCCGTCAACGGTGGTGTACTTGACGCCCAGTCGGTCGTCGTTCCCCACTTCAAGACGAAGCTCGGTCAAATCACTCAAGCCGTTGGCGTCGGTGATGCTGACGCGCCAACCGATGGTTTGAGACGGCTCAAAACGCATCATGGTGTCAGAGAGCAGGTTGATGGTCGGTTCAATGGAGAGGAGTTCACCCTTGGTCGGTGTTCGTGATTCCCAACGAGCATGGCCTTCTTCAGCGGTCGTGCTCGGAACACTGAACCCTGCCAGGTCGGTGCCTTCCAACAACACACGTCCCCACTGGTGGTCGCTGTTGACGGTGTCGTTGACCGTGATGTTCACGGTCCAAAGGTTTCCGCTTTGATGGGTGTAAAACAGCGAGGGCTGGTATTCAACACGCTGGGGTATACCATCGGCCAAACCGCCGTTGGTGCCGTCATCTCGAGCCTCCAGCCACGAATAAGCCGACAGTGTTTCGTTGGTGAATCCACCCACATCTTGGAACAGGAACGAGACCGTGCGGTACACCTCTTTGTTCGTGTATTCATCGAGGTCAGGACTCACATCGAGCAGGGTTGGTCCCTCCCCGTTCAGCACGAATTCAAGCGGTGTGCTGTCGACCACAAGGTCCCAATCCTCGCTGGTTCGTGCTTCAATCCACAGGTAAAGTTCACCGGACAAGGACTCGGGGGCGTTGAGAAGGGCGTGTTCCACCTGGCCGGCGGGAAGATTGAACCATTCCGAACTTTGGTTGGACCAGATACGCTCGCCGAAGACATCGTTGTCAAACCTATGGAGGTCCATGTGGATTCGGCACTGAATCGTGCCGCCCAGCAACCGCAAGCCACTGTTGGTGAACCGGTGGTCAATGGTCAGGTTCAAGGCCGCGTTTCCGGGCAACACCTCGCCGGTTTCCACCGTTTCATCGCCCTGACTGGAAACATCAGCCGTAACATTCTGGAGCACCACGCTCACCGAACGGTCAATGCTCGTGATCCCATCGTGAACATAAGATGCATTTCGTTCAGCATGGGTGCTGGTCATGAATTTCAGGTGGTCGGTGGGCAGGGTTCCACCCAAGGAAAAGGTCCAATTCACGGTTTGTCCTTCATCCGTTGTGGGCTCCACGGTTGCACTGGCTTGCTGGTTGAACAGCAGGGAGGACGGGTCGTCGATGGTCATCGAGGCGGTGGCCGTATCCCAAGTGAGTGTCAACCAGTCCGAACCTGCATCAAAGCTACCGGATGCATCGGTCGGGTGAAGCGCCAGCACGTAGGTGCCATCTTGCGTGGTGGCGTGATGGTGCGTGCGAACGCTGACGGGAGCGGACGTTGGCTGCATGGTGGTTGGTGGTGAGGTCTCAAACGCCACCGAATCAGCGCCGATGGAGACATTGACCAGTTTCGGCGTCACCCATTCCATCACCCGCGTGGTCGAGTACTTCACACGGTACTGGAGAAACGGCGTGTTTTCGAGCACATCCGTCAGCGACTGATTGCCTGGCTCAAGGTAGGTGTTGACGGGGACGGTGGTCGGAAGCCACGCGGCCGAGGCAATGTTCTGCATGGAGTCGGCTGTGCGGTACTGCAGGCCAAGGTCGGTGCCGCTGGGTTCAACGGCAGAAAACCTGAGCCACAGAAGACTCGCAGCCCCCTCGTTTGATGGACGCAGGTCGTAGATAGAAGAGGTGAGAAGACCTTCGTGGGACCCGGGGTTCACATGGTATTCGTTTTCAGCGAGGTATTGGATGCTCCAGGTGCTGAACCGCGTGTTGCTCATGTCACCTGAAGCGTAGACCAGCGTATTGTTCGCAAGGGCCAGCGTGGAGTCGTACAGCCCGATAGGCAACGTAGCGTAGGTGTTCCAAGTGTTCGTGAAAGGGTCGTAACCGTAGGTTTTGTCGTTGGCGGAACCGCTCCATCCAGATGATTCGTAGCCGCCGTGGATGATGATCTCGTCGTTGAAGACAGCGGAGGCGTAGGCAGAGAATTTGTGCGTCGCATTGGGAAGCTGCGTCCATGAATCGGTGATCGGGTCGTAGGCTTCGGTCAGGTTGGTCTCCTCTTCAACCGTCGTGTTGGCGATGGGATCGAAGAAGACAGCCACGCCGCCGTAAGCGATGAGTTTGCCTCGGAAGGCGACGAGTTCAAAGGAATGGCGCCGGTTGTTCATGCTCGTCATTTCGGTCCACGAATCGTTCACAGGGTCGTAGCGAAGCATCCTGTCGGTGGAGCCCGACCGGTCTGCGGCCGAGACGCCGCCGGCAACGTAGACCAGGCCGTTGAGACTGGCCACACCAGCAAGTCCTACGGATTGATTGCCGGGCATGCTGGTGCCGTAACTCCAGTTGCCATCGTTGGCGTCGTACACCTGGACCACGCCAGTCGCTTGCACAGCCGGCGAGGAAAAGGGATGGTGGTCACCAATGGCGTAGATGGTGTCCCCCACCACGGTGCATTTGTGGTATTGCTGGGTTTCCTGCAGTTGTTCAGCGGCTGGCATCCAGGTCTTGTTGACGACATCAAAGATCTCTACGGTTTTGGTGTTGGCCTCATCACCTGTTTGGGAGGGGTCAACATCGATGCGCCCCCCGATCAGAAACACTTCGTTGGTGGCCGGCAAATAGGCCGAGCACGCCCCGGTGCGCATCTGCGTCAGGCCAGTGCCGGAGGTGGCAGTCCACGAGACGGGCGGCCGCTCGAGTTCGGTCAGACCCGAGACGCTCGAGTGCGTTAGGTTGGTGTGAGTGAACCCGTTGGATGTGGCAAAATTGTCCACGAGTTTCTCGGTATGATGTGCCTTGAGGTCGTCCGCTTCCATGACGCTCATCTTTGCAGGCGAGGCCAGCATCGGTGACCATGCGACCGCCACCATCACCAGGGTGAGCAGCACCGTCGTCCAACGTTGGCGATTCACCATGTCCTACGGACATGCTCGGAGTTTGAATACTCTTCTTGTGATTGCTGACGCTTTCAAAGGCCAAGGTGGTATCAACCGTGTGAGGAAAAGATGAAACCCGCTCGTCGCTAATTGCCCATCATGCATCACCCTGCGCATGACATCCAACCAAGTCAAGAGCCAAACCTTCTGTTCGGGTTTCCGGTGCTGTTCTTCGGCACCTTGGCCATCGCTGGGCTCGTCGCCTATGTGCTCCACCGTCGTTGGGGGGAATTACCGAAAGTTGGTCAACATCGGTATGACCCCATCGTCTTGATTCTTGGTCTGTGGTGTCTGGGTGGCCTCTTGACCGATGCTTTTGCCCATATTTCTGGCGTGGTAGATGACACATTTTTCACGCCGTGGCACGCGATTTGGTATTCGGGAGCCACCGCTTACGGGCTCTACATCACCTATGCCATCCTGCCAGAAGGTGGCGTACGGGAACTCATGCGGCATCCGTTCAAAATCTTGGGTGATGTTGCCCCCCAGCACAAGCCAGGGGTGTACGGCATCATCATTTTCGGCATCTCAGGGGTTGGCGACATGATTTGGCATGAAACCCTAGGCGTTGAAAGCAACACAGACATTCTCCTTTCACCGACTCACATTGGCTTGTTTATCGGCCTGATCATGTCGGTAACAGCCCCGATTTGGTCGGCCTGGCCCGATGCAAAAAGCGGGACCTCCGGGTGGACCTCCCAACTGCTTCTTGTTTTTGGAGCAGGAGCGGCTTGGAGCGTGGTCCAACTCATCTTCCGTTACACCAACCTCTGGTTCAGGGGCCTGTCTGAGTTCTGCTACAGCGGTTCCACCGATTTTTGTGATTACGATGGCTACACCGAAGGCCTCGAATTTGGTTTGCAAAGTTTCTGGCTGCAAGCCTTGCTTCTCTCGGGCGTTCTCATCCTGTTCTTGCGGCGCTGGAACCCTGCCCGAGGTTCGATGTTCATCCTCTTCCTCATCCAAGCGGTCAGCATGTGGGTCTACTCTGAATTCAGTTCGACCGTGTTCCAGATGAGCCTGCTCCTGGCCATCGCGGCAGAACTCTTCCTTCCAGTGTTCCATCGGTGGGGGATGAAGGCGTATGTTCCGCTGATGGCTGCTTCACAAGTGGTCATCTTCATGGGCACTTGGTGGTTTGAGGCGCAGAAAATTTCCAACGTATCGTATTGGTTTGAAGGCAGTGAACTCCATGTCTTGCCCTTCGGGTGGACCATCCACGCAACGTTCGGTACCGTCGTGCTCTCGGCCGCCATCGCTTGGTTTGCTGTGGTCGTCGCCGAAGGGCCAACAGCTCCTGTTCTCTCTGCTGGGGACGATGCAGGCAACGACTGACGTTTGGCCGACAAGCCACACCTGCCGATTGCAAGGCGTTGAGCAAGTTCTTTAGTACTCGGTGAAGTAATTTTTACGTCATGGCAGTTAACAGCGATCTCACAACCCACCACGACGGGTCACTCACGTCGCCGCAACTGCTGGCCGTTGGCCTCTTTGCCGTCTTCATGGTTGGACTCGGTGCAGGTGCCGCCCTGTTTGACGCTGGAACGGGCCTCTTTTCTCCTGAATCTGAATCCTTCAAGGCCAGCGTTGACACCCCGCTGGGAACGAATCAATACATCTTGGTTGAAGTCGATGAAGGCGACAATGACGAAGAGGTTCTCATCGAACACATCCACCATGTTTTTTTCTTCACGGCCAGTGATCGTGGAGGATTGATCACCTGGGATTTCGGCGACGGTTTCACGGCTACAGGTGCGCTCACGAACCACAGTTTTACCGAGCCAGGCTACTACACCGTGCAGGTGACGGAACTTCTTGACGGCTTGGTGGAAGAGGTCGTGCTCATCGTTGAAGTTGATCTCATTTCCCAAGCCGAGGTTGACAACATGGAGTGCGTGTGTGCGCCCACTGCAAAGGACACGGTGATATTGCTGTCCGAGCACGAGGGGCAGTCAGCCATCGAGGGTTTTGTGAAAGTCGAACACGATGGAAGCAGCGAATCGTGCTCCCTACGCAACCCGCTCCAAGAATGCCATGTGCGTGTCATGCTTCAACGGCTCAACGGCGGTGATGTGGTGGAGGAATCCGTCCTGTTCGACGACACCTTCCGCAGTAACGAGAAGGTGGTTGATTTCGTGTTCGATTCGGTTGACCTGCAACCCGGCGAGCGACTCCAACTCCGGCTTGAAACCGACCAGTTGAGAGACTGGCACAAGCCAACGGCCGAGTGGTCCACTGAAGCCCCGGTCGTTTGACCACTCCAGTATCCTCAGATTTTTTCTCGGAGATACAGGGGGCACGGTTAACATCTCGCAAGGGGTAGCGTCACCATGAACCGAACAGGTGCTGTGCTCCTTGCACTTCTCATTGCACTCATGCCTTTGACTGGGTGCATCAGTGATGGTGCAGATGGAAACGACGGCGTGACCGGTGAAACCGGAGCCCAGGGAATGCCCGGGCTGGACGGCCTGAACGGCCTGAACGGTACCAACGGGACCAATGGAACCGACGGTGCTGATGGTGCTGACGGCGTCAACGGAACGAACGGCACGGATGGTACTGACGGGAAGACGTCGCTCATTCAGACCTTCATTGAATACCCCGGTGAATTTTGTGCTGGTGGTGGCGTTGGCCTCCATGTTGGCATTGATGACGACAACGACGCTTACCTCTCCATCGATGAGATCGACGAAACCGTCTATGTGTGTAACGGTGCAGACGGCCAGGATGGCGCCAACGGAACCAACGAAGGTGCGAACAACGGGGGCGGCTCCGGGATGGTGCTCAGTGATTCCATTCGTCTGAGCAAATCCGACGGTTGTCCTGCAGGCGGGCGACTCATGGCGTTCGGCTTGGACAACGGCGACAACGGCGGCACGGCGGGTAATGGCGTGTTGGAGGCCGGTGAAATCGACGACCAAACCACGTACTGCAGTGCGCAGCGAGTCAGCTTTGTTGACGACATACAACCGGGAACGGTCGGGGGCAAACCCGTTTCTTATCAGGGCATGAAATTGAGCGTCGCCGATACGCTTTACTTCGCTGCAGATGACGGTGTCCACGGTTATGAGCCGTGGGCCTACAACACCACCACCGGAGAAATGTGGATGGTGGCCGATATTCGGCAAGGGGCACAGGGGAGTTTCCCCGGCTATTGGCTGGGCATTCAGCACGGCTCGCAAATCTTCTTTGGCGCCTACACCGATGAGAACGGGACGGAATTGTGGGCACATGACCACAGTACCGGGGCTACATGGATGGTCTCCAACCTCGTCCCAGACGATCCCTCTCCAAGTGGAAGTAATCCCGGTGATGATATGGAAATCATGTACGGAGATACGCTGTACTACACGGCGTTCACGCAGGAATATGCTACCGAACTCTGGGCCTACAACACCATCTCCCAAAATTCTTGGTTGGTGAAGGACATCCATATGGGGAGTTCAGCCAATCCAGGCTGGTACATGCATTTCATTCACAATGATGTGCTCTACTTTACCGCTCGTGACATCGGGAATGTCCACGACCTTTGGGCCCACAACAAATCCAACGGCACCACTTGGAAGGAGGCCGCCTTTGGTACGCACCCCGATACACATCCCGGCAACTTCATGGATCATCTCATTGGCGACACCGTGTATTTTGATGCATTGACGCCGGTAGGGCGGGAACTCATGGCCTACAATCTCATCAACCATACCTCATGGCTGGTCGCTGATTTGGAGCAAGGCATGGCGAGTAGCAACCCCGGAGAACACATGTCGCTCGTGGTGGGCAACACCTTGCTCTTTGACACGGCCGACGACAGCTTGTGGGCCCACGACACGTCCAACGGGTCCACATGGCGTGTCATGCAGCACTTGGGCACAAATCCCGGCGAAGGCGCCCATGAAACCGTTGTCGGCAAGATGGCGTTTTTCCGAGCGCAGGACGGGGCAGGCGGTGCAGAATTGTGGGCCTTTGACGAAGAAACTGGCCATGCGTGGCGAGCAGCCGACATCGTTCCAGGATCGGTAGGGAGCTCACCGGGCCAGAACATGATGGTGGGATTGAGCGGCGTGCTGTACTTCGACGCCTTTACCGACAAGACCGGTCGTGAA
>Ga0213865_10002834_pt1 | contig 10839 bp, 17 predicted proteins | sample PICome_6_FD_160100 | JGI IMG/M metagenome (GOLD analysis project Ga0213865, IMG submission 160100) | Coastal seawater microbial communities near Pivers Island, North Carolina, United States - PICO282 | ecosystem: Environmental > Aquatic > Marine > Coastal | place: USA: North Carolina... | reverse complement strand
AAACACTCTCTACCAAAGATGCGCAAGCTGCAAACATCCAAGTGGTCGAAGGCCGCAAGGGTGACCAGGCCGTGCACGATCTCGTAACCGCTTATCGTGCCAATCGCCGTAGTGGCACTGCATGCACGAAAACTCGTGGTGAGGTCAAGGGCTCCAACAAAAAACTCTGGAGACAAAAAGGCACCGGCCGTGCACGTGCGGGCACTACTAAAAACCCTGTATGGCGCGGTGGTGGTATCGTCTTCGGACCAAGGCCACGCTCCTACGCCAAGACAGTTAGCAAGGGTACTCGTAAACTGGCTCTACGCAAAGTGCTCGGTGATCTCATCAGTGCTGAGTGTGTTGTCTCTGTGCCTTCATTTGCCATTGAAGACGGCAAGACCAAGTCGTTTGCTGCTGCCATCAAAAAAATCACTGACGCTCGCAATGTGCTTGTCGTTGCCGAGAAGTTTGATGACAAGACCTACCTTGCTGGACGCAACGTTCAGAACGTTTTGCTCATTACCGCGGCTGAAATGAACATCGAGCAGCTACTCTATGCTGACACTGTAATCCTCGTTGAGGACGCCTATGAAACCCTAGCACGCCGCACCGCTTAATTATTTAATCACAATCGCAACCATGAAAGATATCTATCAGGTCATCGACACTGTTCTCATTAGTGAGAAAGCCACCCTTCTTCAGGAAAACAACAACGAATACGTATTCAAGGTGGACCGCAATGCGAACAAACTCGAAGTGAAGCGTGCTATTGAGCAACTTTTCGGAAAGAAGGTCGCTACTGTCCGCACACTCAATTGCCGCGGCAAGAGTAAGCGCAATCGTCGCGCTGACGCAGGCCGCACTGCAAGTTGGAAAAAAGCCATTGGCCGTCTCAAGGATGGCGAAACTCTCGATCTCGTATAACCAAAGGTCAGACTCATACACCAAATTCATTCCCGCTGAAAAACGATAACATCGAACCCAATAGCGAATTATGCCTCTTAAAAAATTCAAGCCAGTAACTCCATCAAACCGCTACAAAGAGTGGCCTACTTACGAGGAGATTACCAAAACAACACCTGAAAAAAGCCTGACCCGTCCGCTCAAAAAGAGTGGTGGGCGCAACAATCAGGGACGTATCACATGCCGTCACAAAGGTGGTGGCCACAAGCGTAAGTATCGTCTTGTTGACTTCAAGCGCAACAAGGTTGACGTCCCTGCAGTAGTGCAAAGTATCGAGTATGATCCGAACCGCACCTGCCGTATTGCGCTCCTCAAGTATGAGGATGGCGTATTAAGTTACATCCTTGCCCCAGTGGGTCTCAGTGTTGGGGATACCGTTCTCTCTGGTGAAACAGCGCCACCAAAGCCAGGTAATGCTATGCAGCTCAAGCATGTTCCACTCGGAACAGCGATCCACAATATCGAGATGACTCCGGGAGCCGGTGGTAAGATTGCACGCTCTGCCGGACAGCAGGCCATCCTGTCAAACCGTGAAGAGGACGGAGACGCTCTGGTTAAAATGCCTTCCGGTGAAATCCGCAAATTCAATCAGAACTGCTACTGCACCATCGGCCAGGTTGGCAACCGTGATCACATGAACGAGGTTTCCGGGAAAGCAGGCCGCAGCCGCTGGAAGGGTATACGCCCGTCTGTTCGCGGTATGTGCATGAACCCTGTCGATCACCCCAATGGTGGTGGTGAGGGTAAGTCAAAGTCCGGTGGTGGACGCCAACACCTCAAGTCACCTTGGGGGCACACCAAAGGCCAAAAAACCCGCAGAAAGCACAAGCCGTCAAACAAGTTTATCGTTTCACGTCGCAAGAAATAGAAAATTCTTAACTAAGAACCAATATGCCAAGATCACTTAAAAAAGGTGCGTTCGTTGACCAGAAGCTGCTCGCAAAAATAGACGCAGCAGAAGCTAACAAGGACAAAAAACCAATCAAAACCTGGAGCCGTAAATCCGTTATAACGCCGGACTTTGTGGGTCACACTTTTCATGTTCACAACGGAAAGTCATTTGTGACTGTTTACGTGAACGAGAACATGGTTGGCCATAAGCTCGGGGAATTTTCACCCACTCGTATCTTTAAAGCACACGGCGGCTTAGGTAAGCGCTAATCAAGCAGCCTCCTGCCAACTGCATCATTCATTACTCCCGCACTCATATGATTCCAATGCCTCACATCAACATAGCTATCACCGGAGCCATGCTCCTTGGTGGGGTTGGTGTGTGCACCGGGCAGGCCAATAAGAATGATGTAGCGCTGGACACTGACTCAGAAATTCATCAGCTGCAGCTTCAACTCGAGAGAGTGCGCCAACAGAATCACACAATTGCGCGTGACCTTGCTGCATCCAAGAAGCGTGAGGCAGAGCTCAGCCAGAGCCTCAATGACCTGAAGTTGCGATTTGCAGCATTGGGAGATAATCTGCTCAATGGTGGCCAGGACGCGATTCTGGATGCTGTTAAGAATGCAGAAGTCATTGATAAGCAATACAGAACTCTTGAAATGGCAGCGATGCAGCTCATGACAGATATGCGGGAATACTTGCGCACGGCTGTGGCAGCTGATCCTGATTCAAGGCTTCGCCTCGAATCTTCAATACGAGAGCTTGACGTAGCCCTCGGATTAAGGCAGAACCCGCGCCCGCAGGGTCCTCAAGGAAGCTTGCAACATGCTAAGATTATCAGCATCGATGCAGAAAGCGGTGTGCTGGTAGTTAATGCAGGTGAAAATCAATCGGTTCGCCGTGGTATGACTTTCACCATTATGCGCGGCAACCAGAAAATTGCTGAGGCAATTGTCACCGATGTCCGTAAGGATTTCAGTGGACTGTTACCAACACAGCTCGATGACAGCAATGATACCGTTCGCTCTGGTGACATTGCATCCATAAAACTTCACAACGACAAATAACCACTTTTCAAACAACTAGAACGATGGAAGTCAAATCCACATACAAATACGCTCGTATCTCTCCAAAGAAGGCTCGTGATGTAGCTCGTGCCATCCAAGGCATGCCCGTCTCAGATGCCCTTGATGCGCTGACATACACCCCTCGTAAGGCAGCTCAGCTCATCGGCAAGACGCTCAAGAGTGCGGTTGCCAATGCTGAAAACAATCATGAGCTCATCGCAGACGAATTGACCGTCAAGGAAGCCACCGTCGGCGATGGTCCTACGTTCAAGCGTTTCAAGCCTCGTGCCCGTGGATCCGCAAGCGCGATCCGCAAGCGCACCAGCCACCTCTACATTGTGCTCACCGATGAGGAAGAAATCCCAGAGCCGCGTGAGCGCTCGGGCAAACCTAAGAAACGCACCCAAGTTTCCAAACCAAAGAAAAAAGCTGCCCCTAAGGCTGCAAAGACAGAGAAAAAAGAAGAAGCTCCCGAGGAAGTTGAGGAAGTAAAAGCTGCGGCTGAAGCTCCCGAGGAAGTAGAAGAAGTCAAAGCAAGCTCCGAGGAGGTTGAAGAAGTCAAGGCCGAGACAGAGGCTGAGGACGCAGCACCTGCTGAGGAAGAAAAAAGCGAAGACAAGTAATCCAATTTAAAAAACAGAACCATGGGCCAGAAAATCAATCCGATCTCATTCCGTCTCGCCGTCTCTAAAGACTGGCGCTCCAAGTGGTATGCCACAGGCAAAGAATATACCGATAATCTTCATGAGGATCTCAAGATCCGTAAGTATATCAAAAAGCGCCTGCACATGTCAGGGATATCCAGGGTAATCATTGAGCGCGCTTGGAACAGTGTTCGTGTGACACTGTCTACAGCTCGTCCGGGACTTGTGATCGGCCGCAAAGGAAGTGAGATCGAGAGAATGACCAATGAGATTTCACAGCTCTGTGGTGGCTGCCAGGTCAAAATTGATATCATTGAGATTCGCAAGCCGGAGCTTGACGCCCAACTTGTGGCAGAAAATGTTGCCATCCAGCTTGAGCGTCGTATTGCATTCCGCCGTGCGATGAAGCGTGCTGTCCAGACAGCGATGGAATTCGGTGCAGAAGGCATCCGTATCCGCTGTGCTGGTCGATTGGGTGGTGCTGACATCGCCCGTGCTGAGTGGTATCGTGAGGGCAAAGTGCCACTTCAGACGCTTCGTGTCCCCATCGACTACGGATTTGCTGAAGCTTCTACCGTTTACGGAATCATCGGCATCAAATGCTGGATCAACAAGAAAGAGGAAAACGAGGAAAAAGGTAATGGTGGCGGCCGCCCCCGAGGTGGTCAGCGTCGTGAACGCAACGATCGTAACAACGCCTAACACTCATTACCGAGAACCAGTTACACAGAAAAACCATTTAAATAGGAGGATAAGACCATGCCATTAATGCCTAAAAGAGTTAAGTTCCGCAAAACCCAGCGCGGAAACCGTGGCGGTAACGCCCAGCGCGGAAATACCGTAAGTTTCGGAGATTTCGGCCTACAGTGCCTCGGTCGTGGATGGATGACCAACCGTCAGATCGAAGCTTGTCGTGTGGCCATCAACCGTAATTTGAAGCGTAAAGGAAAAGTCTGGATTCGGGTATTTCCACACAAGTCAATCACAGGTCGTCCACCGGAAACTCGAATGGGTAAAGGTAAAGGTGCTGTTGAAGCATGGGTAGCGGTGATTCGTCCCGGAACCATGCTCTTCGAAGTTGCAGGTGTTTCCGAGACCGCAGCCAGAGAAGCCCTTCGTCTGGCATCCTACAAGTTGGGTGTCCCAACCCGCTTCGTTGTCCGCGGAAGTCACGGATAAAGAATATCAAAACCAGAGAACCCACAACCAATCAATTTAGCCATGGCTCAGACCAATATCACAGAAATCCGCGAGCTCACCACTGAAGAGCTCACCAGTCGCTTGCGTGACCTCAAGCAGGAGTCACTGAACCTCCGCCTGCAACAGGCTACAGGGCAGCTGGAAAATACCGCACGCCGCAAGCTGGTCCGCCGGGAAATTGCACGAGTGCAGACCATACTCTCCGAGCGTCGTCTCCAGAGTTAAGCTAATTGCCGAATCACAAAAGAATATCAATCATGAGCGAATCTGAAACCAAAACACACGGTCTGCGTAAGACCCGCGTCGGTATTGTAGTCTCAACTTCCATGGATAAGACCATCGTTGTGGAGTATACCAACCGCGTGCCTCACCCACGCTTCAAGAAAATCATCAAGAGATCCAAGAAGTTCTATGCCCACGATGAAAATGGTGAAGCAGCAGTGGGGGATAAAGTCAGCATTATCGAAACCAAGCCTATCTCCAAAAAGAAGTGCTGGAAACTCCAGGAGGTTCTAAGCCACTAATTTTTCAAACATGTTGCCCTGCGGTAACACCGGCAACTTGCCGAACATTTATTAATAACAAAATCATTTTACTGCCATGATCCAGATGGAATCCAAAGTTGAAATCGCCGATAACACCGGTGCCCGTGTTGCCAAAATGATTGGCGTCATCGGTAAGCGCACCAAGGTGGCTCGTGTAGGTGATGTCATCACCGCTCACGTGCGCGAAGCAATCCCCACTGCGAGCATTAAAAAAGGCGAGGTCGTCAAGGCTGTCGTTGTGCGCTCCGCTTATCCAGTGCGGCGTGCAGACGGCTCTGTGCTTCGCTTCGACAACAATGCTATAGTCATCATCGACAAAGACGGAAATCCCCGAGGCACCCGTATTTTTGGCCCGGTTGCCCGTGAGCTGCGTGACAAGCGCTACATGAAAATTGTATCCCTTGCCCCAGAGGTTCTTTAATAACAATCATCAACTCCATTTATCATGCGTATCAAAACTCACGTAAAAAAAGGCGACGAAGTAGAAGTTATCGCCGGCAACCACAAAGGCAAGCGCGGCACTGTTCTCGAAGTCAATGCAGGCAGCGGACAAGTCATTGTTGAAGGTGTCCGCATCATGAAAAAAGCAATCCGCAAGTCAGAGCAACATCCTGATGGCGGCATTGTTGAACAAGACGGACCCATTGCTATATCAAACGTTAAGAAAATTTCCTAAACTTATATGGGAGGATCAAGACAGGTTCCCCATCAATAACCCCAGCGCTTAAGCGAACTAAAAACCAGCTGACCCGCAAACCATGAAACCAACACTACAAAGCTACTACCAAGATAAGGTGATTCCTGCACTCAAAGAGGAGCAAGGATATACCAACCCGCACCAGATTCCCGCTCTGGAAAAGATTGTCGTCACCACTCACGTTGGATCGGCCTCTGACCGCAAGCAGGCCGTTGAAGATGCAATCGAAGACATTTGCAAGATCACCGGCCAGAAGCCAAGTATTTCGTATGCTCGTAAGAGTGTTGCCAACTTTAAAGTGCGCGAAGGTGAAGCTGTAGGAGCCCGTGTTACCCTGCGTGGCAGTCATATGTGGGAATTTTTGGATAGGTTCATTAATATCACGGCCCCCAATATTCGCGATTTTCGTGGTATTACTCCCAAGAGCTTTGATGGCCGTGGTAACTATGCCCTCGGAATCGACGATCAATCCATTTTCCCTGAAATTGAGCTCGATAAGATCAAGCGTCAGCTTGGCTTCGACCTCATTTTTGTTACCTCCGCAAACACGGATGATGAGGGGCGCGCGCTTCTCAAGGCGCTCGGCATGCCATTCCGTGAACCTAAGAAGGCCGATGACGCTGCCTAAACACCACGTAGCAACCAATTATTAATCATTAATAGAATTACAAGCACTATGGCAGTTTTAAGTGACCCAATCTCTGACTTTCTCACCCGCCTCAAAAACGCATCACGCGCAGGCAATGAGACATTCAACGCCCCTCACTCCAAGATCAAGGAGGCAATCGCCAAGATTCTCCAGGACGAGGGCTATATCTGGAACTACGAGGTCGATGCCTCCGGTAAGTTCCCTGAGCTCAAGGTGAAAGTGAAGTATGCTGATAATGGCAACCCCATTCTCACAGATATCAAGCGCGTTTCCAAACCTGGAATACGCCGTTACGTCGGTGCGGGAGAAATCCCGCGTGTCCTCAATGGCCTCGGTATCTCCATCGTCTCAACCTCCAAGGGATTGAAGACCGGTGCAGCTGCTCGCAGGGAGAAACTCGGTGGCGAAGTCCTGGCATTTGTCTGGTAGAATTCGTTGCTCATAAATACCTAACTTAGGAGTATAACACTATGTCACGTATTGGTTTAAAAGATATCAACCTGCCTGAGAAAGTCAGCATCAAAGCTGATGGCAATGGACACGTAACCGTTGAAGGACCCAAAGGTAAGCTCGAGTGGACGATGCCCACTGGCATCACACTGGAAGAGGCAGACGGAATCGTCACTCTGAAGCGTGCTTCCGAGCACCGCCGCCACAAAGCACTGCACGGAACCTCCCGCAGCCTGATTAGCAACATGGTTGAGGGTGTAAGTGCCGGTTTTGTCAAGCAACTCGAAATTCAAGGAGTTGGTTTTCGTGCTGCCGTCAAAGGCAAGCAACTTGATCTGAACCTCGGTAAGAGTCATCCCATTTTGCACCCCATCCCTGAGGGTATTACGGTCACCGTTGACCAAAATACCAATATCAAGGTTGAGGGTATCGACAAACAAGCTGTTGGCCAGTTCGCCGCTGAAGTGCGTCGTTATTATCCACCCGAGCCATTCAAGGGCAAGGGTGTTCGCTACGTAGGTGAACGAGTCCGCCGTAAGGCAGGTAAGAGCGTTCAGTAATTAGTAAGAACCTGAATCATCACCAAAGCAAAACCATTTAGAACAATGAGTACTCTCAATCGCAAAAAAGTCCGCCAGCGGATTCACCGTCGCATCCGCAAGAAGGTGTCAGGTGATTCTACCTGCCCCCGCTTGGCTGTTAGCTATTCAAACCAGCATATCTACGCCCAAATCATCGATGATGTGGCAGGTGTTACTCTTTGTGCTGCGTCAAGCCTGGACAAGGGCTTTGAAAAAGCTGCATCCAACCAAGCTACAGCACAAAAAGTTGGCGAACTTGTCGCTAATCGTGCAAAGGAAGCTAATATCTCCAAGGTTGTTTTCGATCGTGGTGGACATCTTTATCACGGAAAAATCAAAGCATTAGCAGATGCCGCTCGTGAGGCAGGACTTCAATTCTAATCCATTTCATCATCATGGCTGAAAATCAAAACGAAAATAGCACACCGGCTGAGGCAGAAGACGCCCCGGCACCTGAAGCAGCAGAGGCTGCCCCCGCACCTGAAGCAGCGGAAGCTGCTCCTGCAACAGAACCCAAGGAAGTTGCGCCTGCCGCTGAGCAAGAAGCAAAAGAGGCTCCTGCCCCTGTGGCTGAGGCTCCTGCCCCTGCAGAGGAAAAAGCCGCTGAAGCACCATCCAAGCCTGAAGGTGACAACCGCCGTGGTGGTCCTGGCCGTGGTCGTGGAGGTCGCCCTCAAAGGCAAGCCCCACCCAAGCCAATGACCGAAGACGGCAAGGAGCTCACTGAGAAAGTCGTCTTCATCAACCGTTGTGCGACAGCTACCAAAGGTGGCCGCCGCTTCAGTTTCTCTGCCCTGATGGTATCAGGTGACAAGGAGGGACGCGTTGGTGTCGGTTTCGGTAAGGCCCAAGAGGTCTCGGAATGTATCCGCAAGGGAAGTGATGACGCTAGACGCTCGCTGGTGCGCATGAAAATTGTTGATGGCACGATTCCTCACGAGGTTCAGGCTGAACACGGTGGTGGGGTTGTATTACTCAAGCCAGCATGTCCCGGAACCGGTATTATTGCTGGTGGTGGAGTCCGTGCTGTTTGTGAGGCTGTAGGTATTACCGATGTTCTCGGCAAATCCCTTGGATCCAACAATCACTCCAATGTAGTCAAGGCAACCATGAAGGCGCTCTCCGAGCTGCGCACACGTGAGGAGATCCTCGCCAGCCGTGGCAAAAAAGTCAAAGAGTCGCTCTAATGAGCCGCTGCTTTATTACTAATTTAAATCCAAACATACGAAGATATGAATCTACACAATCTTAAACCGCGCCCTGGAGCCAAGCACCGGGTCAAGCGTCTCGGCTGTGGCGAAAGCTCCGGCCTTGGCAAGACCTCAGGTCGTGGCCACAAGGGTCAGAAGTCTCGCTCAGGAGGTGGTGTTCGCCCTGGTTTTGAGGGTGGCCAGATGCCTCTGCATCGTCGCCTGCCCAAGCGGGGTTTTAATAACACTCGTTTCCAAGACAAAATTGCTGTCGTCAATGTAGCTTCTCTTAACGAGCGCTTTGAGGATGGTGACACAGTCAACATGGAGAGCCTGAAGCAAGCACGTCTTGTCAAAGGGAGCTATGATGGCGTCAAAGTTCTGGGTAATGGAGATCTTGCTAAAAAACTCACTGTAGCCGGCTGTAAAGTCAGCGCTGCAGCTAAGGAAAAAATTGAGAAAGCAGGAGGTAGTGTTACGGAAGCAGACGAGTCTGCAAAGTAAGTCCGGCGCTTCAACCCATGAAATCGTTCATTCATGGAGAGGAGGTGCTCAAGCACTTCCTCTTTGTGTATTAAAATCACAGGATGAAATCCATCTAGCCTCCCCCACAGGATTTCTTAATTCATAACAAACAACAGATAATAGCACTCTAATGATCTCAGCATTTGCGAGCACATGGAAAGTCCCAGAACTTCGGGAGCGTATTCTTTTTACCTTGGCTATCGTGGTTATCGTCCGTTTGGGCGTCCACGTCACTCTTCCCGGAGTTGATGCCAGTGTGATAGCCGAGTATTTGGCTGATAAGCAAAAAAGCGGAGGCGACAGTGGGCCAGGTGCTGCTGTTGGCGCAATGCTTGGTTTTTTCTCTGGTGGAGGTCTGCAAAAAATGGGTGTGTTTGCCTTGGGTATCATGCCTTACATTTCTGCATCCATCATGATGCAGCTGATGACGGCTGTTGTGCCCAAACTCTCGAAACTCGCGCGTGAGGATGGTGGACGCCAAAAAATCAATCAATACACGCGCGTCATCACCATCATCATTGCCCTTGTGCAGGGCTATCTCCTGGCCATAAGTCTGAAAAATCCGGGCAATATCCCCGGGCTTCAGGGAATCTCAAAATTCGGTGAGGTCGTTCCGGACCATGGTTTTGTGTTCATAGCTATGACCGTGCTGACTATTGTTACCGGCACATTACTACTGATGTGGTTGGGTGATCAGATCACCGAGCGTGGTCTGGGTAATGGTATATCTCTGATTATTACCGTAAACATCATTTCCGCTCTTCCAGGTGCTTTGGTCATTACTTGGCAGACACTCGTCTCCGGAGCAGATGCAGGTGTTGGTGCGGCAGCCTTCCTGGTATTCTTGGTAGCATTCCTGATTTTTGTCATCGCGGCAACGATTGCGATTACCCAAGCTCAACGTCGCATCGCTGTCCAGTATGCGAAACGTGTGATGGGGCGCAAGCAGCTCGGAGGGCAGACCCAGTATCTGCCTCTCAAGGTCAACTATGCGGGTGTGATGCCTATCATCTTTGCCACCGCTATCCTCTCTTTGCCGGCCTTTGTCCTGTCATCGGCTTTCCCCACGGCACAATGGTCTCAGGCGATCCAAAATGCACTCGCCGGTGGTGGGCTTACCTACTACCTTGTGGCCGGGGTCATGATTTTCTTTTTCTCCTATTTTTGGGTGGCAACCATGTTCCAGCCGAGTGAGATCTCAGAAAATCTGAAGCGTAGTGGTGGATATATCCCAGGAGTTCGCCCCGGCAAACCCACCGCTGAATTCTTGGATTATACCATGACTCGCCTCACTTTTGCTGGTGCAATCTTCCTTACGATCATCTTTATTCTTCCATGGATTGTTTCCCAGATGCCGCGCGGTATCATAGGCAAGGAGCTGCCGTTTTTAGTTACCTCTTTCTTTGGTGGAACCAGTCTGTTGATTCTGGTTGGTGTGCTGCTTGACATAAT